>Ga0187863_10000881_pt1 | contig 24982 bp, 16 predicted proteins | sample June2016WEW_11_1_FD_132975 | JGI IMG/M metagenome (GOLD analysis project Ga0187863, IMG submission 132975) | Peatland microbial communities from SPRUCE experiment site at the Marcell Experimental Forest, Minnesota, USA - June2016WEW_11_10 | ecosystem: Environmental > Terrestrial > Soil >...
CCAATGCGATTCGATCTCGACCACTCCAAGCTGACCCGTCGCGTAATGCCGGAAGCTCGACCATGGCCAATCTGCCGGTTTTTCAACCAAGCCCCGCGCCACCGGGTTGCGGTGCATATACCGCAGCTTCTCGACGCGCTTCTCTTCGCTATGCACGTTGAAGTCGTAATACCGCCGCTGCCGGAACCGAACCTCCCCGCGCTGCTTCAGCTTGCGCGAGGTCTGCTGTTTCAACACCTGGAGCGCAACCGACAGCGACGACCGGTGCGGCTCCCCGACCAGCAGATGAACGTGCTCCGGCATCAACACATACCCGGCCACCACGAAGCCGTACCGAACGCGCACTGCGTCAAGTTCATGTTCGAAGACGCCGTAGGCTCCCTCACGCGTCAACAGCGCCAGCCTGCGATAACAACTGAAGGTCAGAAAGTGAAAACATCCGCACTGCTGGTAACGGACAAGTTTCGCCATGACGAAAGAATTCTACACCCGGTCCCACGGTCGAGGTTCGCGGTAACCCACCCTTCCGGTCGCCGCGGCGACAACGCGGAAGGATGGGGCACCCACTTTTGCGGGAAGAAGAAGATTCCAAAGAAGTGGGGCGCGCCACCGGCTTGGCAACGGACAAGTTTCGCCATGACGGAAGGATTCTACACCCGTTCCGATGATCGAGGTTCGCGGTAACCCACCCTTCCGCAAAGAACGCGGAAGGATGGGGCACCCAATTTGGTAGGAAGGTCAAGATTCCGAAGAACTTAGGGTGCGCTGCCCGCCATCGAGGAATTGCGCCGCCCAGCACCTCGCGGATTGCGATTCTCAGAACACCTTCATCCGAATCACCAGATACTTCTTCGGGTCTTCGCGGATGCTCTTCACGAGCTGCTGGGTCTGGTCCAGGGTCTGGTCGGCGTGGTCGTAGAGGGAGCGGTTCTGGACCAATTGGCCGAGCGAGCCCTTGCCCTCATCCACGGCTTTGAGGATCGAGTCCAGGCGGGTGACGGTGTCGTCCAGCTTCTCGGCGAAGGCGGGGTCTTTAGCGATCTTGCCCAGGCTGCCCTTGCCGGCGTTGATCTCGCTCACCAGTTGATTGGCGTTGGTGACGGCGGAGTTCAGGTTGTTGTAGAGCGAGTCGTCCTTGAGCAGCTTTCCGGCACTGCCCTTGCCCTGGTCCAGATCGGCAGTGATCTTGTCCAGCCGGTCCACAGCGGAGTTGGCGCGGGTGTAGAGCGTGTCGTCGGTGATGAACTTGCCCAGCGAGCCGTTGCCGGCGGCCACCGTGCCGGTGATGGTCTGCAGATCGTCCGCAATGCGCGTGAGCTTGTTGTAGAGGGCGGGATCGTTGATGAACTCGCCCGCCGAGCCCTTTTTGGAGTTGATCGAATCCATCGTGATTTCGACCTTCTTGGTCAGCGTGGTGAGCTCCCGGATGGATTCGTCGCTGGTGCGGATCACGTCTTGAATGCTGGGCGAGCCGGAGGCCCTGAGTTCGGCGTTGTTGGCCGGAGGGGGTCCGCTGGCATGGGCGGAGCTGAGATCGACATAGCTGTCGCCCAGGACGCCGGCCTGGTCGATCGAGGCGGTCGAATCGGTGTGCAGATCGCGCTGAAACTCATGGCCCACCTGCATGGTGACCTCAACGGGCGTGGGACTGCGATTGGGGATCACGCGGACATGGATCACATTGCCGATGGTTACGCCTTCCAGCGTGACGGGCGCTCCGTCCTTGAGTCCCGCGGCATTCTCAAAGTAAGAGCGGAGCACGAGCTTGCGCGCAAAGAGGCCGCCCGTGGAGCCGGACATGAGAAAGATGAGCCCGATCAACACGAGCATGGCCACCATGACCAACGCCCCCACTCGCAACTGCGACCACTGAATCTCTTTGCGGCTTGGCACGACAATCCCCTCGATGAGATGAGCCGGTAGACGCCTTGAGGATAGCAGACCGGGCGGGGTTTACCGCCCGTCTTCGAGCACCACGCTGGCCATGGCCAGGGCGGCGGTGTGGGTGATGGAGAGAGCGGCGCGGGCCGCGCCCAGGCCTGCGGCAATCTGGGCGGCGCGCCCGTGGAAGCGGAGGGTCGGCCTTCCGCTCGGCTCGCGGACGACCTCGATCTCCAGCCAGCTTACGCCGTAGCTGATGCCCGTTCCCAGGGCCTTGGCTCCAGCTTCCTTGGCGGCGAAGCGGGCGGCGAAGCTCTCGGCGGAGTTGCGTTTGCCCAGGCAATAGGCCTGTTCGGCGGCGGTGTAAACGCGGTCGAGAAAGCGGCTGCCGTGGCGATCCATCGACCGCTGGATGCGCCCGATCTCAACCAGATCGATTCCGGAGCCGACAATCATGCTGCCTCCAAGGCTACATCATTGTGTTTCTGTTGCGCTTGCAGGCATTCGGCCGCTCCGCTTGGTACGGTGCGCGGCGGCCTCGAGATGAGGGTCCGGCGCGCCTCCAATTACCAGCGTAGGGTACTGCAGAGCATGGCGGGGCGCCGATGTGCCAAAGCGGGGCAAGCGCCGTGCGGCTAAGGAACACTCGTGATGCTGCTCAACCCTGCTCCGATAAGAGGGGCATGAGACTGATAATGCAAGACTACAAGGCGGGGCCATCGATAAGCGTACCTTGGGCCATGCAGATGAAGGCTATTTCGATCGAAGAGCCGGCGCGGCTGGTCCAGACTCTGACCGGTGCAATCCTGGGCTGTGGCGGCTGGGTTCTGAGCCGCGGCGCAAACGATAACGGAACGGTGACCATGCTCTTCGAGTTCGAGCGCCAGGCATGCGTGGATATTTATAGCCTGATGATCGCCGCCGGCCTGGAGCTGAGCCAGAGCGGGCATATCCGGTTTACCGAACTCTGCCAGTGTACCCGCAGCCACCTGCTGGAGTGCGGCACGGAGATCGCCAGCGTCGACCTGGAGATACAGACCCTTCCCATGGAGAGTCTGCATGGCGTCCTTGCTCCCGCGGCGGGGTGACGCGCCGGGTGAGATGGTCGGATCGATTTCGCTTCCCACCCTTCCGCGATAAAGCTGCGGAAGGATGGGGCACGCAAATTGCGGAAGCTATAAAGAAGATCACCCGGCCTCGACCAATCCGTAGTGGCGCTGCCAGGCCTCTTTGAGCCGCGTCCAGACGCGCGCGCGCTCGGCTTCGGTCGCTTCGCCGGCAGCGGTCTTCCCCGCGCCGGGCGGGCTGGCGAAGCGGGCGGCTTCCATCTTGGCCAGCTCCAGCAGCTTGCGGTCGCGCAGCAGATTGGCCACGCGAAAGTCGGGTAGCCCGGCCTGGCGCGTGCCGAAGAACTCGCCGGGGCCGCGCATGGTCAGGTCAAGCTCCGCCAGCTCAAAGCCGTCCTGGGTGCGGACCATGGCGCTCAGCCGCTCCTCGGCGAGCGGAGTGACGCGCTCACCGGTGATCAGAATGCAGTAGCTCTTGGCCGCTCCCCGGCCCACCCGGCCGCGCAACTGGTGCAACTGCGCCAGGCCGAATCGCTCCGCGTGCTCGACCACCATTACGGTGGCATTGGGCACGTCGACGCCCACCTCGATGACCGTGGTGGCCACCAGCACGTCGATCTCGCCGCGCTGGAAGCGCCGCATGACGATCTCCTTCTCGTCGGCGTCCAGGCGTCCATGGAGCAGCGCCAGCCGCAGGCCGGCGAGCGGGCCGGTGCGCAGCTTTTCGTGCATCTCGACGGCGGATTTGAGGCCGGACTTGGCTCCCGGATTGGCTTCCTGGGCGGCCTGCGGAAAGAGCTCCGCTGTCTTGCCCTTTCGAACTGTCTTGCGAACGGGTGTTCCAGGTCCGGATTTTCGGACCTGGGTTGCGACCGTCGGCTCAAGACCGGCCTCCGGGTCGTCGTGGGAGAAATCCAGCTCCGGCTGATCCTCTTTTGTCCCTTCGATGACCGGGTAGACGATATAGGCCTGCCGACCCGTGGCGACCTGCTTGCGGACGAAGTCCCACACCTCCTGGGAGCGCTCGGCGGGGACGCGGCGGGTGGCGATGGGCGTGCGGCCGGGCGGCAACTCGTCGAGGACGCTCAGGTCCAGATCGCCGTAAAGCGAGAGCGCCAGGGTGCGCGGAATGGGGGTTGCGGTCATCACCAGCACATCCGGCTCGGCCTGATTGGGCTTCTTCATCAGCTTGAAGCGCTGCAGGACGCCGAAGCGGTGCTGCTCGTCCACCACCACCAGGCCGAGGCGGTCGAACTCTACCTTCTCCTCAATCAGCGCGTGCGTCCCGATGATCAGTTGCGCCTCGCCGCTGTTGATGAGGCCGCGCGTGTGGCGCTTGCGATCGTCGTCGAGCGAGCCGGTCAGCAGAACGATTCGATAGCGGCGGCTCGACCGCTCCAGCAGCTTGCGCGCGGCCAGATAATGCTGCGTGGCCAGAATCTCGGTGGGCGCCATCAGCGCCGCCTGGTAGCCGTTTTCCATGGCTACCAGCATGGCCTGCAGCGCGACGATGGTCTTGCCGGAGCCCACGTCGCCTTGCAGCAGGCGGCGCATGGGGCTGGGGGCGCGCATGTCGGCCGCAATCTCGCCCAGGGCGCGCTTTTGCGCCGCGGTGGGGTGAAACGGCAGCACCTCGCGGATGGCCTCGCGGACCTTGTCGCCGGTGACAAAGCCGATGCCCGCGCGCTCCCTCATGCGGCGGCGCTTGAGTTCCAGGCCCAGCTCCAGAAAGAACAGCTCCTCAAAGATCAGCCGCCGGTGGGCGGGAGTTGCCGAGGCCTGCAACAGGGCAAAGGGAGTTCCCTCGGGCGGAAAATGCACCTCGCGCAGGGCGGTCTCGCGGTCCGGCGCATCGAGCCTTGCCAGCATCTCGCGCGGCAGGCACTCCGGCACGGCGCCGCGGACGGACTCCAGGAGGTTGAAGATGGTCTTGCGCTGCCAGCGCGAGGCCAGGCGCGCGCCGCCCAGCGACTCGTAGACCGGCGTGATGCGGCCCACCTCGAGCAGCCGCGTCTCGGCGTCGTCGGTGGCGTCGGGCAGCAGCTCGAACTGCGGCTGGATCATCTTCAGGTTGCTTGACGAGCGCGACGGCTCGACCCGCCCATAGACGGCCACCGTCTGCCCGGCGTGAAACTTGCCCTCCAGATAGCCACCGTTGAACCAGATGCACTTCAGCGCCAGGCGGCCCTGGCCCACGGTCAGCTCGAAGATGGGCATGCGCTTGGTGCGCAGCAGCGCCGAGCCGCGCACCTCGGCGATGACGCTGGCCATCTCGCCGGCTTTCAGTTCATCCAGGCCGCGCGGGTTCTGGCGGTCCTCATAGCGGAAGGGCAGGTGGTAGAGCAGATCCTCGGCGGTCAGGATGCCCTTGACGGCGAGCATCTCCGCCACGCGCGGACCCACGCCGCGCACATACATCACCGGAGTATCGAGGCCGGGCACAGTACGGATGCTAAATGGCCCATGCAGGGGCAAACAAACCCAATGCCGCAAGCCGAGCGTGCCGGGGCACAGCGAGGGGCAGCCATGGCTTTGGGCCATTCGCGAAAGCGTCGCATCGGCCGCAGGTTTGCCTGTTACTTGGTCAGGAAGTAAGCCGCGACTGCCTGAGTTATGGCCGCGCGATCGAGATAGGGCTTTTTGCCTTCATAGCGGGCGGCCCACACGACCTGGTTCACAATGTCTCTTGGATAGCAGGAGCGCAACTCCTGTTTCAGGCTGCCGCGGATGAAGTCGATCAGATCGTAGAAGACGCCGGGGTCGAAGTCGACTCCCCTATCTTTTGCAACCCTGCGGAAGATCTCGCAGAACTGCTCGTCGGAGACCGCGCCGATCTTGATCTTGGTTTGAATCCGGCGCAGGAACGCGGCATCCACCAGCGACGCGGGATCCATGTTCGATGCGAAGACGACCAGCATCTCGAATGGCATCTCGATCTTCTTTCCTCCCGCCAGGGTGAGGAAATCGATTCTGCGATCGAGGGGAACGATCCAGCGGTTCAGCAGCTCTTCCGGGCGAAGGCGCTGGCGGCCGAAATCGTCGATGATCAGAACCCCATTGTTGGCTTTCATTTGCAGGGGGCCGACATAGAATTTGGTCGTGGTATTGAATTGCAAGTCGAGCATCTCGGCCGTCAGCTCTCCGCCGACCAGAACTCCGGGGCGCTGGCACATTACCCAGCGGTCATCGTGATTTTCGGGTTCCGAAGCCATGACGCGCTTATGAATCGCAGGATCGTAGACAGTAATGATTTGACTGTCCACTTCCACTGCGTACGGAATCCATACTTCGTCTTCGGCAACCACCCGCGACAAAGTCTCGGCCATGGTGGTCTTTCCAACTCCAGCCGGGCCATAGAGGAAGATCGAGGAACCGGAGTTGAGCGCCGTTCCAAACTGCCGCAGCGTTTCGTCGTCGACCACCAGATGGGCAAAGGCGCGCTTGACGTCTTCGGCATGCACGTCCACATGCTGGACGCTCTGCTTCCGCGTCTGCCGCACGTAGCTCTCCAGCGTCACGGGCGCCGCGCCCGAGTAATGACTCTGGGCAATCAGGTCCAGAGCGCGCGTTCTGCCTTGCGACGTGATGGCGATATGAGGGATCGTGCCGGTCATTCCAGTGACCTGGCAGAGCGCTTCCGTCCGCATCCGGGCAAACAGTTCCTCAGCCACAGCGAAGCTGAGCCGGGTTCTTTCGGAAAGCTCAAGAACGGAGAGTGAACCGGTTAGATAAAGGGTCTTTAATGCGAGATCCTCGAGCACTCCCTGAGGAACGTCGATTTCCGCAATGGTCTGTGGTTTGTGCTCTGGCCCTACAAGGGGCTCGGATTTAAGGAAATCGAAATCGCCATCGAACATCTTCAGCAAGGTTGCCATGTCGTAATCCCCACTTCCACCCTGGCAATCGCATGAACGTCAATTCCGCAAGTGAAACAGTTCTACCGAAGAAACAATTTTACCCGAGAAACCGGGTTTGGCAACAGCCAAAACTGGAATTCTTTCGTTCGCAGATCGCCCAAGCGACGGAACTATTCCGCCCAAACACGAAAAATGGCCCGAATCTCCAGACCGAACTCGTGAATCACTTCAAAGAATCACTCGGAGGCGGCCCGACTCGCTGCCTTCCGGCAAACCTGCCATTCACGCGTTCGTTTCGCCAATTCTATTGCCAATATAGCCCCAAACCATGATCCTTGGCTTCTTCTCTTTTCGGGCTCCGATCACACTTTAGTCTCCCCGCGTAACACTTTTGTGGCAGTTTCCATTCCTAAAGGGAAACGGCAAGAGAGGGCATACCAATATGGGACAAGCGGAGCACTCTGGCGACGGATGAAGCACCGGCCGAACAGGCGGCTGAGCACGCTTCCGAACTCGCCGGGAACCCTTGCGCGGGTCTTGCCGTATCCATACCACGATCAGGTGTGCCGGCAAGGGGCTTTGGTACACTGCTGCGGAGACCGCGCCCGCGGTTTGACCGCAGCCATATTGCCGCATCGGAGCGGCGGGAGAACCCATGCCAGTTGTCGAACTCGCGGGAGTGACCAAAGCCTACGAGAGCAAAGTCGCCGTCCACAACCTGAGCCTGTCGATTGAGGCGGGGCAGATGTTCGGTCTGCTGGGGCCGAACGGGGCGGGCAAGACCAGCTCCATTCGCATGATGATGGGCATCACCGTTCCCGACTCCGGCCGGATCAGCCTCTTCGAGAGGCCTTTTGAGCGCCGGAGCCTGGAGCGGGTGGGCTATCTGCCCGAGGAACGCGGACTCTACAGGAAGATGAAGGTTCTGGACCAACTGGTCTTCTTCGGCCAGTTGCACGGACTCGAGACCGAAGAGGCGCGCAAGCGGGCTGTCGCGTGGGCCAACCGCATGGAGATCGCCGATTCGCTGCACAAAAAGACCGGGGAACTCTCCAAGGGCATGCAGCAGAAGATTCAGTTGATTGCCACGCTGCTGCACGATCCTGAACTCATCGTCATGGATGAGCCCTTCAGCGGCTTGGACCCGGTGAACGCGGTGCTGGTGGAGCGGACGCTGCTGGAACTCAAGGCTCAGGGCAAGGCGATTCTCTTCTCGACCCACCGCATGGAACAGGTGGAAAAGCTGTGCGACTCGATCTGCCTGATCGACAACAGCGCAGCGGTGCTGGCCGGCAATCTGCGCGAGATCAAGAGCCGCTATGAGCGCAACCATGTGATCGTCGAGTTCGAGGGAAGCTCCGCCTTCTTGAGCAGCGAAGAGATTGCGGAGGCAAAGAACTTCTCGGGCCACGCGGAGATCAAGCTCAAGCCGCATGGCAACGCGCAGAAGCTGCTGCGCGAAGCCGCAGCCGCGGCGGCGATCTTCCGCTTCGAACTGGTTGAGCCGTCGCTCGAAGAGATCTTCATCCAGACCGTGGGAGGCAAATCCGATGCGTAACATTCTTCTGATTGCGCGGCGCGAATACCTGGAGCAGATTCGCGGGCGGGCCTTCAAGTTTTCCACGGTGCTGGTGCCGTTGCTGATCACCGCGATGCTGGGTGCGAGCTACTTCACCGGCCGCAACGCGGAAGCGGGCAAGCATGTTGCGATTGCCGCCGACAGCGCGGCGCTGGCCAACGATATGCGCCGGCAACTGCTGGACGACAAGGGCGCGAAGATTACCGTGGATGTGGTGGCGCCGGCAACCGCGCAGGATCGCGCCGCTCTTCTGAAACAGGTTGAGAGCAAGGCCATCGACGGATTGCTCTCGATCCAGAGTTCTCCCAGCGGAGCATTGACGGTTGCCTACACCTCGCAATCCGCGGGCGACTTCACGACTACCGACCGGCTGAGGAATGCCTTGAATCATGCGTTGCTGATTCAGTGGCTGACCGAGAGGGGCATGAAGCAAGCCGAAGACGATGCCCTGCTGAAACAGGTCTCCATCCAGACCCTGCAGGTGAACAAGGAAGGCAAGGAATCCAAGAGCAATGGCATGGCGTCGTTCCAGAAGGCTTTTGGCATGGCTTTTCTGCTCACCATGCCCATCCTGCTCTACGGCATGGATATGGCCCGCTCGGTTGTCGAGGAGAAGAGCTCGCGCATCTTCGAGGTCATGCTGGCCATCGTCCGTCCCGACGACCTGCTTGCCGGCAAGTTGCTGGGCGTGGGCGCGGTGGGCCTCACGCAAATTGCCATCTGGGTGCTTGCGGCGGCGCTGCTGACCGGTTCGACGCTGGCCGCGGCCTTGCTCACGGGCGATTTCGCGATTCACTTCTCCTGGGCCGAGGGACTTCTCTTTCCCGTGTACTTCCTGCTGGGCTTTTTTCTCTACAGCGCATTCTTTTCCGGCCTGGCCGCCACCTGCGAGACGGCCCAGGAACTGCAGATGTATATGCCGCTGGCTGTCGTTCCCGTCTGGCTCAGCTTCGGCATCATTCCTTTCCTGCTCAGCAATCCCGGCTCACCGTGGGCAATTGCCGCTTCGCTCTTCCCGCCCACCGCGCCCTTCGTCATGATTCCGCGCATGGGCATGGGGACAGTGCCGCCGCTGTGGCAGTTCGCGGCCTCCATCGGACTCCTGATTCTGAGCATCTGGGGCGTACTCTGGTTCTCATCGCGGCTGTACCGCGTGGGCATCCTGATGTATGGCAAGCGCGCCACCCTGCCCGAGCTGCTGCGCTGGCTGCGCTACAGCTAGAATCGAAGCAGTGACCGCCGAAGACAAACCCGGATTCACGCTCGTCCAGCGCCTGGCGCTCGCCGTGGTTCCGCGCGTGGTGTGGGCGCTGCTGTGGATTTTTAGCCCCACCTGGCGCTTTGAGGTAATCGCCACGGAGGGCGTGATTCCGGTCCTCTTCGGCCAGAAACCGGGGCCTCAGATTTACTGCTTCTGGCACCAGTGCGTGCTGCCTTGCACGGTCTACTTTCGTCATTCCTACGCCGTGATCCTCATCAGCAAGAGCTTCGACGGCGAGTTGATTACGCGCATTCTCAGGCTCTTCGGCTTCGATGCGGTGCGCGGTTCCAGTTCCCGGGGCGCGCGCGAAGGGCTGCTGGGACTGGCGCGCGTGATTGAAACCGGCAGAACGGCCATCTTCACCGCCGACGGCCCGCGGGGACCGATCTATCAGACCAAGATGGGCCCCATCAAGCTGGCGCAAACCACCGGCGCGCCCATCGGCGCCTTCCACCTGCAGCCGGAGCGCGCCTGGACCATGGGTTCGTGGGACCGCTTCCTGGTGCCCAAGCCATTCACGCGGATTGTGGTCAGTTGGGGGCCGTGGACGCGGGTTCCCGCAGACTTACCCTCAGAGGATTTTGAACGCAAGAGAGCGGAACTCAATGCGGCCATCGAATGCGCGCGACGGCGGGCGCTGGACTACTTCAAGAAGGCGGGGTCATGACGGGCCTTCGCGTGGCCGACTTCGACTTCGACCTGCCGCCGGAGTTGATTGCCCAGCAGCCCCCGGCGGAGCGCGGAGCGAGCCGTATGTTGGCCATGGACCGCGCCACCGGCGCTTTGCGGGATATGACATTTGCCGAGCTCCCGTCGCTGCTCAATCCGGGCGACCTGCTGGTGCTGAACGAGACGCGCGTCATTCCGGCGCGCCTCTATGCCCGCCGCGCGGCAAGCGCGATCTCCCCCGTGCCGGCTAGCCCACAGATGCTGGGTGCCCCATCCTTGCGCCTTTTCTCTGGCGCAAGGGTGGGAAACCACGATTCTCAGTCGGCGTCCATCCAACAACAGTTGGGTGCCCCAGGTCTCGCACTTGAGACCTGGGATACCACGATCCGCAACCGGCATTCCGCTCAGCAACAGCCAGCCGGCCGCATCGAAGTCCTGCTCACCGAGCCTGCCGGCGAAAACCTCTGGCGCGCCCTGGTGCGGCCGGGCAGGAAGGTCGCTATTGGCGAGCGCCTGCTCTTTCCCGCGCCCTCCGGCGAGATTGCCCTCGAAGCGGAGGTGCTCGAACGCGGCGAATTCGGCGAGCGGCTGCTGCGCTTCGAGCCAGTCGCCGATTTCTTCGCCGTCCTCGACCGCATCGGCCACGTGCCGCTGCCGCCGTACATCCGCCGCGGCGATGCGACTGCCGACCGCGAGCGCTACCAGACGGTCTTTGCGCGGGAGCCCGGTTCGGTGGCCGCGCCCACGGCCGGCCTGCACTTTACGCCGCCAGTGCTGGACGCGCTGGCCGCCAGGGGCGTCGAGGTTGCGCGCATCACGCTGCACGTCGGCCTGGGCACCTTTGCGCCGCTGCGCGTGGAGAGGCTGGACGAGGTCCGTCTGCATCGCGAGCGGTACACGCTCTCAGCCGCAGCCGCGGATGCGGTCAATCGAGCCCGCCGCGAGGGCCGGCGCATCGTGGCCGTCGGCACCACGGTGGTGCGCACGCTGGAGGCCGCCGCGGCGGCCGCGGAAAAACGGAGGATTACGGATGAAATCTGCGAAAGGCATCCCTCCGGGCCTAAAGGCCCTGTCGATTTTGCCGGCTCTAAGCGGGGGTTGAAACCCCCGCCCCCCTCCGAGTCGAGTTTGTCCGCGGCCTGTCTAGCCGGCGGCGGCACGGTCCTGACTGCAAGCGGTCTGCTTCAGCCCCACTCCGGCGAGACGGAGATCTTCATCTCGCCCAGCTTCGAGTTCCGCCTGGTGGGCGCGCTGCTCACCAACTTCCACCTGCCCCAGTCGAGCTTGCTGATGCTGGTAAGCGCCTTTGCCGGGCGCGAGCCGGTACTGGCCGCCTACGCGCACGCGGTTCGGGAGAAGTATCGGTTTTTCAGTTATGGGGATTGCATGTTTCTGGCGTGACGCAGAGATCAGGGGTCAGAGATCAGGTTTCGGGAGTTTTGCGTTTCTTTCTGCCTCAGGCTTTCACTGCGTCGACCGCGGTCACCCTCCCTGGGAGCCAGAGAAGAGCACGCAAATCATTGAAACTTGGCACGAGGGCGGTCTCAGTGCCTGCAACGATGCCCTTAGTATTCCTGATGACCGTTTGCGTGTGTTCCGTCGACCTTACTACCTCATATGCTTCTATGGGAGAATTGTCCTGGGCATTCTTGGGCAAGTTCAGGGCCATCGTGGGCAACAATGCCCTCAGCACACTGACCCACGCCGTTACAGTCGACGCCGGGTTTGATGAGATTTTGTCATCCAAAATCTCAAAAGCCTTTGGCTGCGCCATTGCCACTCCTGCTATCTCCTCTCGCAATGCGCCGGTAACGCAAATGACAAATTGTTTTGACGCAGAATACTCCAGAAGCTTGTATTGGCGAGATTGAATGTCGGTCAGCGCGCTCGCGGCAGATTTAGCCTTGAGCTCGGCCTTGATCTCATCGAATGCCCAGGCAAGGGTCTGCACAGCGTAGATGTGTCCAACGCTTATTGTTTTTGTGAAGACTTTATCGTATGTTGCTTCGTTCTCAAAGATTTCAGCCTTTGCGCGAATGGCTGTTTGCAGGTCGCCGGAGAAGGCGCATAAAGCTTGGCCGGCCTGATCTGCGACTAATGTCGTTTTCGACTTCCTCTTACTGTCCCTCCGATGAACATAGTCCAGACCCTTCGCCTCGAATTCGTTAGCAAGACGCAGCTGCACAGAATCGTTGCTCTTTCGATCGAGGGCAATAATCTCGTTCTGTGTGTTGTTGCCAGCGACGATCTCCGGGATCATCGTCTCATTGTCAACAGTTATAACACGAGCCAAAACGTAGATGTTCTTTGCGTGCTCAAGTCCGGCCTCATAAATCGCTCCGGTCGTCTGTGCCCCGTTAACGATGGAGAGCCCATGCAGGCGAAGTTTGGATTTTTCCTTGTCGGGATCTACCTTTCTTGTAACCATGGTTATGCCATTATTGAGAACAAAGAACTTGCCTGGATTTTTCTCTGCGGTGTTCTGGATTCTTCTGTTGATGTTTCCTGAGCTTTTGCGGGAGCCGAGATAATCACGGAGGTTTGCGCTAAACAGACGTTTGCCATAATCCCTATACAGGGTATGCAAGAAGGACCCGTTGAGTGAGAACACAAAGGCCTCCCAGCCAACACCCTTCTGATGGGAGATCACGTCGTCGGCAGTGAGCTCGATTTGGTCGGCGATCTGGATCGTTCCGGTTGCTGAGAGCGATAGCTGTTCGATCTGGCGTAGGCCGATCTCCACTGTTTCCACTTCGACATCCTTCGCCACGGACAAACTGGAAACTAGGTTCTTGACCCCCCTCAACGCGTTCTCGACGTTCTCCGACTCGTAGCTGTTGTGCGCATAGGCGAAAACCAAGCGCTTAATCGTCTGTTGCTGCAAAGCTTCCCGAAGGAGCCTTGCGTGATTCCGTATCTGGGCTGGAACCTCATCAATCGGTGTCTGCAGGAGCCACGCTGCGGCGGTGTTCAGGTCGTTTGCTTTGTTAGCCTCTGCTTCCTTCTTGCCCCAGTCCTTCGAAGTCTTTCCCTGCGCTACGAGCGCAATCTCGTCGGCTTCATCGATATGGATGATGTCTGCTTTCTTGTCCTCTGGATGGTCCGTGAGGCTGCTCGTTGCAAAGCTCTCGAAGTCTTCTATCCCGAGGAAGAGTCCTGTAGCATAGAGCGGGAGTGCATTATCACCGTATTTCTGCAATACAGTGTCAGCCTGAAATCGCCTGATGAACGAAAATGAACTGGAGAGTTCTTCCCAAGTCGCCATTGTCTCCTCCTATGCTTGCCTGACAGCAAAGCGGCAAACCCATGCCATTGGAAGTATACGCGCAGGGGAACGCCCGAGGTCCGGGATTGAGGTTGCGCCTGGATGGTCCGGAATTCGGAATCCACACCGCCGCCCGACCCCTGACCCCTGATCTCTGATCCCTGATAAACTCGGAACCGTGACCGACCAAGCCAAGCCGCCCGTCTTCTTGCTCGACACCATGGGGTTCATCTTCCGCGCCTACCACGCCATGCAGCGCAGCCGGCCGATGAGCACCCGCGGCGGGCTGCCCACGGCGGCCATCTACGTCTTTGTGAACATGATCGCCAAGCTGCGCCAGGACTTTGCGCCGCGCTACTTTGCCGCGGTCTTCGATATGAGCGGCGAGGTCTTTCGCGACGAGCGCGCCCGCTCCATGGGTCCGCTGCGCAAGTGGAACGGGAAGACGCAGAGCTTCGACGAGGTGAGCTACGAGGGCTACAAGGCCAACCGCGCGTCGATGCCCGAGGATTTGCGGCGGCAGATTCCCTATATCCGCCGCGCGCTTGAGGCGCTGCGCATTCCCATCCTGGAGGCGGTGGGCTTCGAGGCCGACGACGTGATCGGTACGCTGGCCCGCGAGGCCGCCGAACGCGAGCATGAGGTCTTCATCGTCTCCGGCGACAAGGACATGATGCAGCTGGTCACGCCACGGGTGAAGATTCTCAACCCGCAGAAGGACAATCTCATCCTCGACCCCGCCAAAGTGACGGAGACGCTGGGTGTGCCGCCGGAGAAGGTGGTGGATGTGATGGCGCTGCGCGGCGACTCGGTGGACAACATTCCCGGCGCTCCCGGAATCGGCGACAAGGGCAGCGTGGAGCTGATCCTCGAATTCGGGAGCGTGGAAGCAGTACTCGACCGGGCCGCGGAGGTCAAGCGCAAGAGCTATCGCGAATCCCTGGAGCAGAACAGGGACGCCGTGCTGCTGTCGAAGGAGCTGGTCACCATCGACAGCCATGTGCCGCTGGAGCTGGATTTGGCGGCGATGGAGACGCAGCCGCCGGATCAGGAGGCCTGCCGCGAGCTCTTCACCGAGCTTGAGTTTACCTCCATGCTGCGCACACTGGCTCCTGCGGAGGGCGGGCCCTTGGTCGAGGTTGCGGAAGAACCGACAGCCGAGCAGGCCGCCGCATTCTATGCCGCGGCGCGCGAGCACGGCTTTGCCTTCGCACTCGATGCCAAGACGCCCGCGCCCGAAGAGGCGGAGGACGAAGCGCCGCAAACGCTCTCGCTGCTGGACGTGGCCGAGGCCGCCGAGAAGCTGAGCAGCTTCAGCCTGGGTGTCTGCGCGGAGCCCAATAGGGCGCTGCGCCTGTCGCCAACGCCTGAGTTGCGCGCGCTGCTCGGGGACGCCGCGATTCCCAAGCGGACGCACGACTGGAAGTCGGCGCTGCACCTGCTTGCCGCGCAGGGGATCGCACTGCTCGGCGAAGTGGACGATACCATGCTGCTCTCGTACGCGCTGAATCCTACCCACGCCACGCAATCGCTGGCGGACGTGGCTGCGCGGCATGGGCAAGCTGCGTCCACCACGCTGGCGGCGGGCGCGGCAGCGATTCAGGCGCTGGTTCCGGCGCTGCGGGCAGAGGTTGAAAAGGCCGGAGTCGAACGAGTCTACAAGCAGATCGACCTGCCGCTGGCGCCGGTCCTCTTCCGCATGGAGCAAGCCGGCGTGCGCATCGATACGGGCGTGCTGGCCGGGCTTTCCATGCGCTTCGCCGCCGAGCTGGAGCGCGTGGGCGAACGCATCTTCGAGCTGGCCGGCCGGCGCTTCAACGTCAACTCTCCCAAGCAACTCGGCGAGGTGCTGTTTACCGATCTGAAACTCCCCGCGCCCGCCAGCCGAGGCAAAGGCAAGGCCGTCTCCACCGCGCAAGACGTTCTGGAGCAGCTTGCCGAGAAGAACGAAGTGCCTCGCCTGGTGCTCGAATACCGGCATCTCTCCAAGCTCAAATCGAATTACATCGACGCGCTGCCGTTGCTGGCCGATTCCGCTTCGCGGGTCCACACCACCTTCATGGCGGCGGCCACGGCCACCGGGCGGCTCTCATCGGTGAACCCCAATCTGCAAAACATTCCCATCCGCACCGAACTGGGCCGCGAGATTCGCGCGGCGTTTATTTCGGCTCCCGGCACCCAACTGCTGTCGGCGGATTACTCGCAGATCGAGCTGCGGCTGCTGGCGCACTTCAGCGGCGATCCGCTGCTGGTGCGCGCCTACCAAAACAACGAGGACATTCACACCCTCACCGCCAGCGAGGTGTTCGGCGTGCCGGCCGCGCAGATGGACAAGCAGACGCGCAACCGCGCCAAGGCGGTCAACTTCGGCATCGTCTACGGCATCTCGCCCTTCGGCTTGGCCGCGCAACTGGGCATTCCGCAGGCCGAGGCGCGCGCCTACATCGATCGCTACTTTGCGCGCTACGCCGGCGTTCATGCGTTCATTGAAAAGACGCTGGAGCAGACGCGCCGCGAGGGATGCGTGCGCACGCTCTTCGGGCGGGTGCGGCCCATCCCGGACATCGAAAGCCGCAACCCGAACCAGCGCGGATTTGCCGAGCGGACGGCCATTAACACGCCGCTGCAAGGCACGGCCGCCGACCTCATCAAGCTGGCCATGATCGCCATCGACCGCCAGCTTACCGAGCGCGCCCTCAAGACGCGCATGGTCTTGCAGGTGCACGACGAGCTGCTCTTCGAGGTTCCAGCGGATGAGGCCGCCGAGGTGGAGGCGCTGGTGCGCGCGGAGATGGAGGGAGTGGTCAAGCTCGACGTTCCGCTGGTGGCCGACCTCGCCTTTGGGGCGAACTGGCGCGACCTGTGACCCGCCCCCTCTGCACCGTCCGTGGTGCGATAATCTGAAACAAGCGTGAACTTCCCGTACCGCGTCGGGTGATTCCCTTGATCGTCGAAATCGAAGCGCTGACCAAAGTCTACGAGTCCAAGCTCCGCGTGGTAGCCGTGGACGGCGTCGACCTGGAGCTGAAAGAGGGCGAGATCTTCGGCCTTCTCGGCCCCAATGGCGCCGGCAAAACGACCACCATCAGCATCGCTACCACCCGCACCCTGCCCACCAGCGGCACCGTCCGCATCGCGGGAATCGACGTGGTGAAGCACCCCGCCCACGCCCGCCGCCACATCGGCGTCGTCCCCCAGTTCAATACGCTGGACCGCTCGCTGACCGTTTACGAGAACCTCTACTTCCACTGCCGCTACTTCGGCTTCTCGCACGCGCAGGCCAAGGTGCGGGCGATGGAGCTGCTGGGCCAGTTCCTGCTGACGGAGCGCAAAGATGTTTATCCCGCGCAACTCTCCGGCGGGCTGGCGCAGAGGGTGCAAATCGCCCGCGCCATCGCCCATCGGCCCACGGTCCTGTTCCTGGACGAGCCTTCAGCCGGCCTGGATCCGCAGAGCCGCATGGCCATGTGGGGGGCCGTCGAGGGACTGCGCAAGGAAGGCATCACGGTGCTGCTGACCACACACTACATGGAGGAGGCCGACTCGCTCTCCGACCGGTTGGCGATTCTCGACTACGGTCGCGTGCTGGCGCTGGGCTCGCCCGCGAAGCTCAAAGCGACCCTGGGCGCGCACACCATCTTCGACTTGAAACTCAAATCTCGAGCCGGGCTGGAGACGGTTGCCGCCGAGCTGAAGGAGCGCGAGGATGTGACCAACGCCGAAGTTACCGCCGAGGGGCTGCGAGTGATCGCCGCAACCTCCGACGGCTTGCTGCCGGTGCTGGTGCAGGCCGCGGCCGGCCACGGCTTGCTCGATTTGAAGATCACCGAGCCGAGCCTTGAAACGGTCTTTATCCAACTGACGGGGAGGGATCTGCGTGAATAACTCCACAGAGAGCGAAGGTCAGAGATCAGAGATCAGGGGTCAGGGATCAGAGATCAGGGATCAGAGATCGGAGATCGGCCCAGGTGACAGCGATGCGGCTGCGCGTCCTGGCGGGCGGCGTGGACTGGGAGAGCACCTGAAGACGCTCCACGGGCATTTGTTGCGCGATCTGGAGGTGCTGACGAGCGAACTAGGCGCCGGTAGCTCAGGCAAAGCCAACGCCGGCAAGGCTGGCTCCGGTAGATCATTCGTCGGCAGTCCCGGCTCGGGGATATTCTTCAAGGCCTTCCTGGGGTTGTTCCTGCGCGACCTGCGGGTGCTCCTCCGCGAGTTTCACGTCTTTCTGGCGCGCGTGGGCATGCAGCCGCTGCTGTTCCTCTTCGTCTTCACGTACATTTTGCCGCGCATGGGCGGAGCCAACTTGATGGCCACCGGCGGCGGGGTCGATTTCGGAACCATCCTCCTGCCGGGATTGATGGCGGTGGCCATCATGTTCTCCGGCATCGCCGCCGTGGCCCTGCCGCTCTCGCAGGAGTTTGGAGTTACGCGCGAGATCGACGACCGGGTAATGTGCCCGCTGCCGTTGTGGGCCGTGGCTTTGGAGAAGGTCTGTTTCAGCGCCATGCAGAGCATCATCGGAGCCTTGCTGGTGATTCCCATGGCCTATTACATTCCGGCCATTCCAGTCCGCGTCCATGTCGCCAATTGGTTTCTGCTGGCGCTGGTGCTGGTTCTCTCCAGCTTGCTCACCGGCTCGCTGGGCCTGGTGATCGGGTCCACCGTGAATCCCCGCCAGATCGGCCTGGTCTTCTCGATTCTCGTGGTGCCTATTACCTTTTTGGGGTGCGTCTACTATCCCTGGGCCAATCTCGGAAAGAGCGGCCTCGTCTGGATAGAAGTGGGCGTGCTCTTCAATCCCATCGTGTACATGAGCGAGGGGCTGCGCGCCGCAGTGACTCCCGGCATTCCGCACATGCCGTGGTGGGCCATCCTGCTGGCGCTGGTATTCTTCACCGCGGCGCTGGGCCGCTGGGGGCTCAAGGGGTTTTTGGGAAGGGTGCTGTCGTAGGCCGGGCTGGTTGAGGATTGTGGACTCAAATCCTTACCCGGAACAAAGCGCAAGAATGGGGCGCACCCGGCAAACTTGGCTGCATGTCCAGCATGAAAGGCTGTAAACTTCTCGCCGTGGTTGAGAAACCGCCCAAGAAAGGAAACAGTGATCGTCTTGAATCCAGGCTACCGGTTTCACTCCCTGAAATGGTATATGTGCTCTGATCTTACCCGGCTCAGATATCTTCCCATCTCCCGCCTCGCCGCCGTCGCGATGGTCGCGCTGGCCCTGGGCATTTCCGCCTGCCACGACCCCGTCACGATGGATCAGGCAACCAGAAATGGCGATTTGGAATCGGCCAAGACACTCATCAAAGGCAATCCCAATCTTGTTTTCAGCAAAGACAACGACGGCGCAACGCCGTTGCACTTAGCGGCGGATAGTGGCCATAAGGATGTGGCGGAGTTGCTCCTGGCCCACAATGCCGATGTCAACGCCAGGGACGACGACGGCAATACGCCATTGCATGCGGCGGCGGTTAAGGGCCACAAGGATGTGGCGGAGTTGCTGCTGGCACACAATGCCGATGTCGATGCGAAGCAGAAGGACGGGGATACGCCGTTGCTCTTGGCGGCGAGCATGGGCCACAAAGACGTGGCGGAGCTGCTCCTGGCCCACAATGCCAATGTCAATGCAAAGGACACTTACGATGGCGATACGCCGTTGCACTTGGCGGTTCTTGGGGGGCACAAGGATCTGGCGGAGTTGCTCCTGGCCCACAACGCCGATGTCAACGCCAAGGACAAAGATGGCGACGAGCCGCTGCACGTCGTATACAAGGCCGACGAAAGCCTGACGGAATTGCTGCTCGCCCACAATGCCGATGTCAATGCAAGGGACAACGACAAAAGGACGCCGTTGTACTGGGCGGCGCAAATGGGCCGCAAGGACGTGGCGGAGTTGCTTCTGGCCCACAAGGCCGCGGTCAATGCCAGCGACGACCACGGCGTCACTTTATTGCACGTGGCGGCTGTTTCAGGCAGCAAGGACGTGGCGGAGTTGTTGCTGGCCCACAAAGCCGGCGTCAATGCCAGGGATGCGATCGGCCATACCCCGTTGCACGATGCGGCCGTAAAGGGGCAAAAGGATGTGGCGGAGCTGCTCCTGGCCCACAACGCCGAGGTCGATCCCAAAGATAGTGACGGCAATACGCCGTTGCTTGCCGCGGTTGCTTATGACCGCAAAGACGTGGCGGAGGTGCTGCTGGGATACAAGGCCGATCTCAAAGCCCGGGAGAAGTACGGCTACACGCCGTTGTACCTGGCTGCGTCCAAGGGATATAAGGACGTGGCGGAGTTGCTGCTGGCCCACAAGGCTGAGGTCGATGCCAGGGACAAGATCGGCTATACCCCGCTGCACGCGGCAGCGTCTCAGGGTTACAAGGACGTGGCGGAGTTGCTGCTGGCCTACAAGGCCGATGTCAACGCCAAAGGCAACGACGGCTATACGCCGTTACTTATGGCGGCGGCCTTCAGGGGAGACCGGGAGATGGCGGAATTGCTGCTAGCCCACAAGGCCGATGTCAATGCCAGGGGAAAGAACGGCGAGACGGCGTTGCACCTGGAGGCAGGTCTCGGCAACAAAGACGTGGCGGAGGTGCTGCTGGCCCACAATGCCGATGTCAATGCCACAGACAAGATCGGCGAAACGCCGATGTACCTGGCGGCAGCCAAGGGCCACGAGGACGTGGTGGAGTTGCTGCGCCAGCACGGCGGCCACGAGTGAGTCTTCCGAGGAACTCGCGGCCCAAACGCCAGAGTTCCAATTGACCGCAAGACCGGAGCCTGCGCGGGTTCTTGGGACGAGTGCTGTCGTAAACTCATTGCAGGGAGAGGGATTGGACAAACGGGCGCGACTTCATTCGGTCTCCCGTGTCTAATTCAATACGCCCAGGAAAGCGCTGAGACCATTGCTGCGCATGAAGCGGGTCACGAAGATCGGTTCACTCCGCCACGCGAATCCCCCGGAATCGCGCAGAGGGGAGCTGTCTGTTCGAAAATTCCCGCTTCGCATCCTGTCGGTGGTTCTGGCGCCCGCGCTGCTGTTGGCGGCCGGATGCTCCGACGGCCGCATGACCGCCGACCCCTCGAACTCGACCTTCTCCATCTCTCCCGGCACGGGCTCCATCGATACCAACTGCACCGGTTGCAATGCGGCCAGTGCTCAGGGCGCGGCCGCGGAGCAGTTTACCGCGACGCTCACCGGCGGAGGCGCGGCCAACGTCACCTGGTCGGTCTCCGGCGGGGACGCCAATAGCGGACCGGGAAGCATCACCTCCGCCGGCCAGTACACTCCCCCCCCCTATCTCACCGGCGACCACGCGCAGGTTCTGGTGACGGCGAAGCTCAACTCGACCACTGCAGCGACCGCGCTGCTGACGGTGACGCCCGGGTTCCTGCAGCCGCTTGCGCCGGAGAATGCGGCCCTGGGCGCGAACGGGCAAGTGACCTTCACCGGCTACCTGGCCTTGGCGGGCGGCTACGCCGGCATCAGCTACGCGCTCTCGAACACCACCACCGGCTCGACCGGCGGACAGGGTTCGCTGGGCACGGTGAACTGCACGCGCAGCACGGAGACCTTCACCTCCTGCACGGTCACCTACACGGCGCCGGCCTCGGTCCCGGCTACCGGGGCGACCTGGGTTGTGGCCACGGTGGGAAGCTCGCCGTCCAGGGTCGCCGCCGAGGTGCTGCTTAATACCGCGGGCGTTTCGAGCAATCCCGCCAACCACCAGGCGCAATCGTCCATGCCGGTCCCGCTGGGCAGCTCGGGCGGCAACAACAACGACTACGACACCCAGGGCAACCAGATTGTGGACTGTTGCAGCGGAACGCTCGGATCGCTCATACAGGACGGCAACAACCGCCAGTACCTGCTGAGCAGCAACCATGTGCTGGCGCGAAGCGACCATGCCAGTATCGGTGACGCCATCATCCAGCCGGGACTCATCGACAACAACTGCACACCCAACGGCGAAGGCGCGGGGACTACTCCCGTGGGCTCGCTGACCAACTGGCTTCCGCTCAGTTCCGCCGCCACCAACGCCGACGCGGCCATCGCGCAGGTGGATTCCGGCGCGGTCAATACTGCCGGCAGCATTCTGGAACTGGGCGCGAAGCAGGCCGACGGCACCCTGGCCGCGGCGCCTCCCGGCATCTCCTCCACCGGCGGCAAGGGCGAGGCGGCGGCTCTCGATCTGGTGGTGGCCAAGAGCGGGCGGACGACGGGGTTGACCTGCGGCGCCATCTCGGCGCTCAACCTGGACGTGACCGTCGATTACTACCTGGATTGCGCCGAAACCAAGCCCTACCTGACCAAGACCTTCACCAACCAACTGGCCATCAGCGGCAACCAGTTCAGCGATGCGGGCGACTCCGGGTCGCTGGTGGTGGATGCCGCCAACGCCGAACCGGTGGGCCTCTACTTTTCCGGCGGAACGGACTTGGCCGGCGTGAGCCAGGCCGTCGCTAGCCCCGCGGCCGGCGTGCTGGCCGAACTCGCCGCGCAGGCCGGCGGCGGAACGAACTATACCTTTGTTGGCGCCGCCGACCACCCGGTCAGTTGCCTCAATTACGGCGACAGCACTGTAGCCGTTGCGCAGGCGCGCACACTCAGCGATGCGGAGAGCACACGCGCCCAGCAGGCCCTGGCGGAGGCTCGCGCGCTACTGAACCCGGCAACCGGAATCCTGGGCGTGGCCGCCGGCAAGAGCAGCGATCATCCCGGCGAGGGCGCGGTGCTTATCTACGTGGATGAAAACATGAATGTGAATGTGCCGGCGGCGGTTGACGGCGTGCGCACCGTGGCGATTCCCACGAATGCCCGCGCGGTCGCCTTCGGCTCTGCGCCTCAGACCGCATTTGAAGGCCGCTCCGGCTCCGCCCTCGCCCTGGCGGCCTCGGTTCTCGGCCCAGCGGTAGCCATCAAGCAGCAGATCGCGCACCGTTTGATGCAGCAGAATCCCGCCTTCTTCGCCGTCGGAGTAGGCCAAAGCCTGGACAATCCAAAGGAGGCGGCGCTGGTGATCTATGTGGACCGCAAGCAGCTTCCCGCCCAGCTCCCCCCGACCGTGAACGGCCTGCGCACCCGCTACGTCATCATGGACCGGCTGCACGTGACCCGTTCCTACGCCGCTCCGGTGCAGTCGAAACTCCACTGTATGCCTCGTCCGGCCGCCGGCCGCCCGGCCAACTCTAGTCTTTTCGACTTGCTCCGGCCCCGGAGTTTGAAGCTGGACTGAGCCGCTTCCGGCACATCGGCGGCGTTTGCTTCGGGTTTACGAGCCGGCAATCCGAGCGCATGGAGCCGATTGCGCTTTGTCCGCCGGCCGCGCCAAATCGACCGAAACCAGGCAAAGTCTCCGCGATTCGCCGCGGGAATCGCGCTTCCGCTGTCCTCTTCGCTTCCCAGGCATTTACAATAGCGTCTATGCCTCAGGTGGAGAATGCTTGCCGCCTGGCGTGTCCTTACCTATGACTCTGAGAAACCTTCGCACTCCCGCGGCTTTCGTGTTCGGCACACTGCTGCTCGCAAGTTCCACATTGGCGCAGACGCATCCCGCCGCGCCTGAGAGCCCCTACGGCGGCACTACGGTCGAGGAGATCGTGGCCCGCGTGAATGACCAGATCATCACGCGCTCCGACTACGACCGCGCCATGAAGGAACTGGATGCCGAGGGACACCAGCACGGCGCCTCGATGCAGGATATCTCCGAAGCCCACAAGGATCTGCTGCGCAACCTCATCGACCAGCAGCTTTGGCTCTCGAAAGGCAAGGAGCTCGGTATCACCGGCGAGACCGAACTGATCAAGCGGCTGAACGAGATTCGCAAGCAGTACAATCTTGAGACCCTTGAAGATTTAGAAAAAGCGGCCAAGGAGCAGGGCGTCTCTTTCGAGGACTTCAAGGCCAACATCCGCAATAGCATCATCACAAGTCTGGTGATGCGCGACCAGGTGAGCCGCAAGGTCCAGTTCACGCCCGGCGAGGTGCAGCGCTACTATGAGGAGCACAAGCAGGAGTATGCGCAGCCTGAGAGCGTGCATCTGAGCGAGATCCTGGTTTCGGCCGGCGCACCCGCGCCCACGCCCGCCATTCCGGGAGCCGCGCAGCCCGAAGATCCGGCGCAACTGGCCGCGGCCAAGACCAAGGCCGACGACATCGAGGCCCGGCTGCGCGCGGGCGGCGACTTCAGCCAGTTGGCCAAGAGCTTCAGCGACGGCCCCACGGCTTCAGAGGGCGGCGACCTGGGCAGCTACAAGCGCGGGGAGCTGAACAAGGTCTTCGAGGATCGGACCTTTGCCCTCAAAGCGGGCGAGGTCACGGAACCGATTCGCACCAAGCAGGGCTTCGTCATCATGAAAGTGGTGCAGCACGTCCCCGGCGGCGTGCCGGAGTTCAAAGACGTCCAGGAGCAGGTGGAAGAGACTTTCTACCAGAGCCGGATGGAGCCGGCCGTGCGCGATTATCTGACCCAGATGCGCGAGGAGTCCTATATTGACGTTAAGACGGGGTATGCGGATACCGGCGCCAGCCCCAAGGAGATCAAGCCGGTCTACAGCGCCTACACCCCGCCTTCGCGCAAGAAGAAGAAGAAGGTCGAGCGCACCCGCTTCCGCGAGTCGACGCGCACCTTCCGGCAAAAGACGGCGCAAGCCGCTGCTGAACCGCCTCCCGCGGCGCCTCCGCCGGAAAAAGGCAAGAAGAAGAACGCCGGCTTGACCGCCCAGAAGCCCGGCAAGAAGGAGAAGATCCGTTACGGCCAGGCACCTACCAAGACGCTTCCCAGCGCGCCCGCGACCGTGACCGAGAACGCCGGGGCAGTGGAGCAAGCGGCGAATACCGCCCCGGAGCCGGTGAACCCGCTCGAGCCAACCAGGCCGGAGAAGAAGACGCGCATGAGCGATCGCGCCAGACTGCCCAAGCAGCCCAAAGCCAAGGGACCGAAGGTGGACAAGCTGGCTCCAGCCGCGCCGGACGCCGCCGAAGTTGCCGACCGGCAGACCCAGGCTGCTCCGCTTGGCCTGTCTGGCGATACGGCAACAAAAAAGAAGAAAAAGGCCACCACCACAGGCGAAAAGACGCGCCTGACCGACAAGAAGAAGCCCGAGGCTCCCGCGCAGCAACCCGCCGCTGCCCCATCGGCTCCCGCTCCGCCGGCTCCGGCGCCCGCCCCGCAGCAGTAGCCGCGGCAGGATAGCGACCGATCGAGCAATCCCGCTGGCCTGGGAGTTCATTCCAGGCCAGATTTTTTTGCACGGAATCAGCCTGAGTGCCTGGGTGCCCTAGGGCCTATCATCAAATTGGTTCTATGCAGGGGGGCGATCACCAGTAGTTTTGCATTATGGGAGTGCATCGTTACGGATTACGGGATGATCGGTGGGAGCGGATCGAGGGGCTGTTGCCGG
>Ga0187863_10000889_pt1 | contig 24855 bp, 13 predicted proteins | sample June2016WEW_11_1_FD_132975 | JGI IMG/M metagenome (GOLD analysis project Ga0187863, IMG submission 132975) | Peatland microbial communities from SPRUCE experiment site at the Marcell Experimental Forest, Minnesota, USA - June2016WEW_11_10 | ecosystem: Environmental > Terrestrial > Soil >...
TCTCGACGGATCGCTCGGGCTGTTGAACTGTGCGGGCGTGATGGTTTAGGGGCTGACCGAGCGACCAAACCGGTAGGTGACAGAGACGCTTGCATAGGAGGGTATTCGCACTCCTGCGACTTCCTGAATATCGGAGGGGTAGAAGTTTTCTGTTGTCTGCCCGCTGTAGCCGCGCGCGACTAAAAAGTTCACACTGGCATCCAGGCGTCCATTCATAAAAGGGCGAAGGATCGCGCCGCGAAACTCGTTCACCGGAGTTCCGGTGCACTCCGCATTCAAGTTGGGCAGGCATCCAGTGCCTAACGGTTTCGTGCCCACATATTCGAATTCTCCTCGTGCTTGCAGACGAAAGGGAAGCTTCTGAATCGTTCCCAACAGATCGAAGAGGGTCCGCGGCGCTTCCGGGGTCGGTTCTCCTGAGTCCAAATCGCGAGCATCTGCCTTCGAGAAGGTTGCCAGAACTGATCCATAGCTGAAGTTTTGCCGCACCGCGAAAGTCATAAAGCGAAGGCGGCTGGGCCCTTGGTTAAACTGCAGTCCGGTATCAGGGTCAATTTTTGCCAGTTCCGCGCTGCTGGTGACGTGGCCGAGGGTAAGTCGCAGGTCGGTTTTGTGAATGGTCTTGCTCGTGACAAGCTGATACGAATGCGACGTCGCCACTGGCGTTCCGATAGTAGTTCCAGTGCCAGGCGTTCCAATACCAATGCGGGGGTCTTCTGTGAAAAAAGCCTGACCGAAACTGAGAGAAAAGAGCGGAACATACCACGATTGCCTGGGGAGAAATGAAACCGTAGCCTTGGGCGAGTTCACGCCCACCCACTTCTGAAACGAGTTTTGCGAGTGCAGCAGATCGTCGTTATCGAAATTAATTTCATCGCGGCGCCAGCCGAGATAATAGCGAAAGTAGTGAGACAAGCCGCCTTCGGCAGCGATGTAAGGCGTCACCGATCCGATGGTGACGTCATTTCCGTCCACGGGGGTGAACGGACCGTAATAGGCAGGAGTAGTGGGATTAAAGAATCCGTAGTGGTCCAGATCGTCGCGTCGCGGCGCTTCGCGTTCGTAGTCCAGCCCTCCTAATAGAGACAGATACTCGGAAATCCTGTTGACGTAGTTCGCGCTGCCGCCAGCCACGGTGCGAAACTCACTCTGGCGGATGAGGCCCTGTCCAAAATCCGAAAACAAGGAAAGATTGTAGGTGCGGAAAAAACCGGAGAGCTCCAGTTGCTGGCCTTCGCCGAGTTGCCACACGTCGTTCAAAGCTACCAGTGCTGTGTGGGTCTGGTCTTTCTGCCGCGGGTCGATGGTGTCGCCATAATTGCGAAAGTTGGCATCGGCAGAATTCGACACAAAGATAGGGACCAGTCCCGGAACGTAGGAAAAACCATAGTACCCAACTCCAAACAGCGTGAGCCGATGGTCGCCGATGTGAAACTTTCGCTCGCCATTGAATTTGTACTGTTGCCGGTGTTCCAGTCGATCGAGGAATCCATTGCCATAGGAAGCTGCAAACGCCACCCACGATTCTGGAGTTGGACTTATTCCCGCTACCAAATCAAGGTCCCGGTAGTCTCCAGTAAGAGTGATGAACGGATCGAGGCGAGACCGGAGGCCATACATCGCCGCCAGATTCACCGAATGATTTCCTTCCCGAACGTTGAACGCTCCGCCATCGACCTGGACGCTTTCCAGAACCTCCGGAATAAATATGTTGGGATCGGAATAGCCGTTGCCATGAGCGTTGGCAGACAGATTGTTAGGCACGAGGTAGCTGCCTACGGCGATGTATTGCGCGATAGGCTCCCCGTGATCTCCTGCAACACCCGGAGCAAAGTACTGTGGCGCTTTGATCCCGCTGGAAGCGGTTTCAATCGGGTATCCGGGAATCGACACCGGTGCGCCGGGACGTCCGGGATTTGCATCCAGCAGGTCCTCGCGAACAAACACTTTCTCCGCCGGATCGGGAGAGAGCACATCCGTGCCATTTACATCGGCAGTAACGGCGACGGTCTCCACGCGGGAAGAAATCTGGTCCATTTGGACTTTAATCTCGGGATTTCCGCTGGGATGAATGCTCTGGGTGACGATCACCTGCCGGAATCCTTCGGCATCCACCCTGAGGTCAAACTCGCCGGCGGACGCCGCTGGGATTTCGAATTCACCAGCCGGCCCGGAAATGGTTTCGCGCAAAGCCTCACCCTTTCCACTGGGATCGTGACGGACAAGCTGAACGGAAGCATGGGGCAGGCCATTCCCCTGGGGGTCGGTGACTCGGCCCCTCAAGGCAATCTCCTGTGCCGAAAGTGGGAGAGACAACCGACTCAGCCAGATGACTAGAACTGCGAGTTTTTTCCAGCGGGAGAACATAGTAGTCTTGGCGGTCGGCTATTCTAGTGTTGCGCGTTCGGCGCCGAGACCCGGGCCAGCACAAGCTGCGCCTGTTCCGATCCGATCGCGTGCAGCGACACCGCTTTCTCCAAGTAATTCTGTGCTGCGGCCCCGTCGCCCAGCTTCAGAGCGATCTCGCCGGCATGCGCAAAGATTTTGGAATCGCGGATTCCAACCGCCAAGGCGGCCTCGATCTGCCTGCGGGCTTCCGTGTCCTGACCGTTGACGTGCAGCGCCCAGGCATAAGCGTCGAGTGTGTATACGTCATGACGCCAGGCGTACTCCTGTTTTGCGACCTCCAGCGCCTTGGCCGGCTGGTGTGCGTGATCGGCATAGTAGAAGACCAGTTCGCGGTTGGAATTATCCTTACGGACGGACTCCGCCAGCGATTTGGTTTCGAAGTCAGCAAATACCTTCTTGGCTTCTGCGCCGCGGCCAGCTGACTGCAGGGCCTCGGCGAGATCATAGAGGTATTCAGCATGCGCTCCGCCCCGACAGCGTTGCTGTAGGAGGACTACCGCTTCCGCGTAACGCTTCTGCATGATGCGAACCTGGGCTAGATTTCCCAATGCCAAGGGATAGCCTGGAAAAGCTGTCAACGTCTGCTGGAGAAGTTTTTCCGCCGCGTCGGTGCTGCCGGAAGCCAAGCGAAGGTGGCCCATCTGACTGAGTAACAATGCACGTTCTCCGGTTTCGGTCGGGGACGTCGACTGATACGCCAACTCCATCAATTCATAAGCACCCTCCGTATCTCCGAATAGCTCGCGCAAATGGGCTGCCCGGGTCAGGGCAGGAAGATTACCGGTGCGAAGATTGAGCATCCACTGGGTAGCAGTCTCGGCATCGCTATAATTGCCGAGTTCCACATCCGCATCGGTCAACAAGCCGTAGACCATGACATCGTCAGGAACCCGCTTGTTAAGAGTCTTGGCAGCTTCGAGCGCGGCAGGATACTCATGTTCGCCCAGCAGGATCGAAATTCGTATTTTCGCGGCGTCGAAGTTGTCCGGTGCTAATTGCAGTGATTTCTTCACCGCGTCTTCGGCTTGAGCGTAGAGGCTAACATCGGAAGTCTCCTGGGCGCGACGAACCAGTGCCGTCGCGAGCAGGTTGTACCCCGCGTATTCCGCCGGCTTATCAGCGATCGCTTTGCCGGCGGCTGCTATGCTTTGCGCCGACGGGGAAAGATCGGTTCTCGCCGCGCCGGTTATGCTCTGCCCAGCCGCGAACGTAGCCACCGTCGCCATCAACATAATCCCCAACATCGAAATTCTTTTCATAACATTCCTCATTTTTCGAATTCGAAGTGAAAATCGTGGCCGCCGCGTTGAGCACGACGGCCGCGAAGTTGTTAGTTCACAGGGCAGATACCGCCGGGTTGTCCGGTGCAGCCTGCCTGTCCGGGTCCCGTGTGAGCGCTGTTGCGTCCACTGTTGGCCGGCATTACGTAAGGGAAGGAATTGTTGAAGCCTTCGGTTTTGGTGTTGACGCCATCTCCCAGGGCCAAACCGTACTTCGAGGAGTCCACGAGGATGCCCTCGATGGCGCGGAGAGAGATGTCAAACACATCGTCTATCGGTCTGCGTCCGTTGGGGTAGCCAGCTACGTCACCGGCGATGAAGCCGAGCCGCTTCTGACTGCCGACCGGAGTGGGTGGGATGCCCGTGTTGAGCCGCAGGAGATCAGCTACTGGTCCCGCATCCTTAGGCCCGCAACCAGGACAGATGGGAGCTTCGTACTGCACCAGAAGCAGCAGGTCAGTGCGCGGATTGGGTGGGACAGGAACACCCAAAGAGCTCAATACGCCTGCAGCCACCGGCTCCAGAACGAAGTTCGCGAACTGCGAATCGTGAATCGGAAAATCCATGCTGAAGCGATCCTTAAAGCCAGTACCGATGACCGCTTCGTTAATCAGCGGATTGCCTTCACGGTTCACCTGCTGAAGTGGGCCGAAGTTTTCGACTGGGCTCGGGGAACGCCGCACCGTGATTTGATGACGTGCCGTGCTGCCATAAGTTCCGATGACAGCTCGCTTATCGCTCGCTGGGTGGATCTGGCCGTCCACCGTAAGCATCGTGATGGGAACCTCCAACACAATGGAGTTGACGTTGTAGCCGCCCACGGCGTCAGGTGCGTAGTTGTGGGTATCGTCAGCATCGATTGCCGGCGACAGGATTGGCCCGGTTCCCGCGCGGAAATTCACCGAGTCGAAGAAAGCCCCCAAGTCGATAAAGAATGGGTCATCCGCGGTTCCCGCCCATGCGGTGATTCCGTCGCCCAGGTCGTTAATCCCCTGTTTGAACAGTGCTGGGTAGTTCGGCATGGTCAAGGGACCCACGTTCGACGGAACTGCGTAAAGCGTTCGTCCGCCGTTGAGCACCGTTGCCTTACCATTTCGGATCATGGTTACGGTGTAGGTCTGAATTAGGCTCAGGCCCTCAGAACCAGCACCGCTCAATGACGTGATCGGCGGAATCCCGGCGATGCCGCCAACAAATCCTGTGAACAACTTGGGATCACGGATTTGAGTGTTAAAGCGGAATTGGAAGACGACGTCTGGAATTCCGTCCTGGTTGTTGTCGATCAGCATCTGATAGACCACATTGGGATCGAAGGGGAAATAGTTGGGTCCGTTGGCTGGCTCCAAGAGCGGGTCAACGTTCAAAATGAGGGTGACGTTGTTGGGATTGTCATAGCTGACAAAGGCGTACCAATCGGTAACGTCTGCGCTACGGTCCAGTGACGTGATGGGCGCTTCGCGATGGCTTGACGCGAACAGGCTGGAAGGTACCAGCACGAACAGCGACATAGCGAGGGCCACGATTGACTTCAGCTTTTTCATGGAAATGCCTCTCTACAGAATTCGTTGACGTCGCCATGGATCGAAACTGCTCGTGAGTTAAACCCGGTCGCAGTTACTCTGGCTAGTCCACGTACCCCAGTTACGTTGCCACGGCTGCAAATGGATTTCGCGAATGACGAAACATTTGCGGCGCTACTTGGGATTTGACGATTGACCGCTTGTTCGCGCAAAAGTGTGGAACAGTCCACGAACACAAAAGATGGCTCGCGAAGGCAGACCTGCGGGAAGAATCATCCCGACCCGACACTCATGTCGTTTCATTGCGGGATCCAGTGCACCTGTGAAGTGAATAGCCCATCGACAAAACCGATGTGGTAAACGAGAAAGATGCCGAAAGCCACGCTCGCGAAACCAGATACCGCGGTCAGGTGCCGATTGATCGTAAAGAATTTATTTCCTGTGTAAACCAGAGGTATTGAGATTGCCGCCGTCATGAGCATCATTCCCACCATTGTGCCGAAACCAAAAACCAGCAGGTACGCCGTTGACCAGAGTGGGCTCTTGATCGTAGAAAGCACTAATAGGGCTACCGCAGCCGAACCCGCCAGGCCGTGCACGAGACCGACGACTAACGGTCGAAAGGTCTGGTAGAGTCCGAGTTTTCTGATCGTCCTGTCAAAAAAGAGCTCAATCCTGCCCGACACTCTTTGGTTTGTCTTACCTGCGTTCTCGGAGATGCGAAATGGCGAAACGGCTGGTTGCGGCGTTGCGGGAATACTTTTCCTCTTAGTTAGGCGCTCCGTACTCCAGCGCATGACGCCAGTCAGATTCAATACGCCCAACAGGATAAGCATCAAGGCAACGCAAAACTCCATGGACAGCCCGAGTCGGGGCGGGATCACGACTCCGAAAATAATAATCGCGGACCCAACGAGAAAAATTGTCAGCGTGTGTCCTAGTCCCCATAACAACCCGATCGTCGCCGAACTTTTGATCGACCTTTGGCGGCTCACAATGGTCGATACTGCCAGCACGTGGTCAGGGTCCGTGGAATGGCGCATCCCCAGGAACAATCCCAGCAGAATTACTGTCGCGAACGGAACCAGTTTGTCTTTGGAGAGAAAATCATGGGAAAGAAGGCCGTGCCAAATCTGAACCGAGGCGACCGCCGACGCCGTGATTCCCACTCCTAGCAACACCATGAACGCCGACGACAAAAAGGGAAGATAACGGAGGGCAGCGTTACCCGCCCCGACACGTGAAGACATCACGCGTTTGGCATAGACCATGGTTAGCCCGACGATCACCAGCACAGCTGCCAGTCCAAAGCTAAACGCGGTAATCAAGAACAAACCGAAGCCTATCCGGTGAAGAGAGAAGGCGCTCAGGAGTACGACCAGCGCTGCCGGACAAGGCACGATTCCTCCGGTAATACCCAGCATGCAAAGTTCACGCAATGACAGGGCACGCTCTGGTTTCGAATCGCCAGAGATCGCCGCGCCTTTGGTCACGCCCGCACGCGAAGACTGCTTGAACATCGAAAGAAACCAGTGCGAGTGCCGCTCTCCCGGGGCATGCGAGTGCTCTCCGGTCTCTCCGGTCCATTGTCTGAGGAAGATAAAAATACCCAGCCCGGCAACGCTCAGACCGGAAATTGCTCCAAGCCAAGGATAAAGCTGCTCGGGAACAATGTATCGTGATGCATAGAGGGTCAGAGCGCCTAACAGGTATACGCCCGCTGTGTGTGCGGCGGTGACGACGATTCCCAGCAACACCGCATGTCTTGCCGTACCGTGTGAACCGACAAGGTAGGCAGCAACGATGGTCTTGCCGTGCCCCGGCTCCAGCGCATGAAGCGCTCCCAGGCCTGCGGCGATGAGAGCAGCCGACAACAATACCCAGAAGCTCAGCTTACCCTGCGTCGAGATTAGCTCAGTAAAACGACTGCGCGGAGTCTTCTGCGCGTGGGCCGCGCGGGACTGTGGAGCAACGGTCGGTGCCGCCACGTCGCCGGCAGAGAACTGCGCGGCGCTCAGGTCAGACGAAGTAGTTGCACCGGAAATCCGAGTCGACAACCGGCCCTGTTTTTGCTGCGCGTGTGGATGTGCGGGTGCCTGGCGTGCCGCGTTTGTTCCCTGAGAGATCGTCCGGCTGGAAAAAGTCCCGTTTACTTCCGCTGTTGTACTCTTCTCGGTTTCGGAGAGCGAAGTCGAGAAGCCGACCTGAGCAGATAGTTGCTGTGGGGGACTGTTCAACGCATCGCTGGAGTAGTTAGTCAATTCCTGGCTGCGATCGGTGCCGGGAGCGGAACTGCTCAGAATCGCCACTCCGTCGCCGAGGACTACGATTTCCTTCCAACCTGTTCGTCCTGAAAAGTTGTTATCGAAGTAGGACAGGTTGTGAGCGCCCGCAGTTACATCAAGCTTTCCGCGGAACACAAACCCGATTTTCATCGTAGGCAGACCACCGGCACCGTCGGCAAATGCCACCTCGTGAGATATCGTATCTAGCGGGACAGCCTGGCCATCGCTCTCCAACGAGAGTCCTGCTTTCAACAGTTGCTGCTGCTTGTCGAGGTAGAGGGAGGTGCCAAGGTCATCAGCCTTGGGAGTAAGGCCGAACTGCCGAATCTCCTGAAAAGTAGGAATTTCAGCCATATCGATCAAATACCGGACCTCAACGTTCCCTTGCCTGATTGTGATCTTCGAATAGTGATTGACGCTGAAATTTCCCATGGGATGGGCGAAGGAGGTTGCGGAGCTCAAAATCAAAACAAACAGAAACAAAACGATTCCCGTCCGCCGATGACTGTTCTTAAAGTGATCATTGTGCATTTCTTGACCTCAAATCCGGGTTATTCGATCGGGCGATATCTTCTAATGTTCGGGTCGCCACTTCGGCGTGAAAAACGTGAAAATGCGGGTTTGTTTTCAACGCACGACTGAGAAAGTCTTTCGCAGCCGAATCGTTGGCCAGGCTGTGGTAGATCATGCCGGCATGAAACAGGAGCAGAGAATCATTGGTGTGCAAAACAAGAGCTTTGTCGATGGCCTCGGCTGCTTCCTGCGATCGCCCATTCTTGTGGAGAACCCACGCCAGGGTGTCCCACGTGTAAATGTCGCGCCGAACTTCGAGTTCCTTTCGGGCAAGTTCCACTGCCTCCGGCAGTTTGATCCCCTGATCCGCATAGAACAGGGCCAGGTCGCGATTGGCCAGCACCTGATTTAACTTGGTGAGGTGTCCGATATACTCGACCAGGTCATACTGCTGCTGAGCTTCGTCCACCCGTCCCACTTTCCTGTAAACGTCGCCCAATTCAGCGACATACGCAGGAAACGGAATGATGGCAATCGAGCGTCGATAGAGCTGAATAGATTCCTCAAACTGCCCTTGCGCCGCCCGGACCTTCGCCAGTCCGGCGAGGGAGCGATAGTGATTGGGATCGGCTGTCATACCTGACTGATACGACAAATCGGCATTCTCCAAATCGCCGGTTTGAAAGTAGCGCTCGCCTATTTCGAAGTAGAGCCATGCGAGATTTTCTCGTGGAACATTGGTTTGAAGCGCGGCGGCGATGGCACTTTTCATCAGCCGGATGGCTTCCGCGGAGTCTCCACGCAAGTAGCGCAGATACGCGATGCGACTGTCGCTCATGTACGCGAGGGCCAAGGGTGATGAGGTCGTCCGACCAAGAGCCTGCACGGTGTTATAGGCCGTTGCCGCTTCCTCATAATCGCCCATATCGGTGTAAGCGTCTCCTTCGATGGCGAATGCCGCCAGATTTCCGGAGCCTGTGCCTATGGCCTTTTGCGCAAAGGCCAGGGCGTCCGAGAAGCGATGTTCGCCCATATACACCAATGCCATGTGAACCAGAGGATCGGCGGCTCGGAAGTCTTGCGGTGCCAGAGCGAGGGCCTTCCTGATCGTTTGCTCGGCCAGGTCGTAATAGGCAATGTCGCCCGTCTCTCTGGCCTTCTGAAAGAAGGCTGATCCTAACCCGTCATATCCTGCGTAATCGCCGGGCGCCTTCTTTACGCGGTCTTGCAGGGTCTGAATCTGCTTGTCCGTCTCCGACGTATTGCCGAGGCGGTTCCGCTCGACCGATCCAAGAGGCGCAGTCTGAGACCATACGGATGAGGCAGAAAGGATCAGAAGAACTAGTAGCCACTTCGCCATGCCAACCTCACTGGGCTGCAAAATATAGGACTAACCTTGGTCAACGCCCTGCGTCGCGACCTTGCCGATAGTGCCCCGCGCCTTCCGGAGCGTTTAGGTCTACATGTGACATACGGATATCAGGTCAAATCGGATTTCCCTCGCCCGAAAATCTCCCCTTGCAGTCGGGCGGACCATACCTTGTGGGAAGTGATCGCGATTGCTCGCAGCTAAGCTTATTTCGCAAGAACGTGATGATGTGCTGAATGCGGTTTGCGAGTGGGCTCCGCTCCGCTTTTCCACTCTTTCAGGTTCCAACGCGCGTTGAAGAGCTTCCACGCGATCTGAAAAGCGATGGACGTCTTTCCGGTGCCTGTCGCCAAGGTTACAGCACAGAAGAAATGCGGGAGCGCCTTGCGCTCACCGAGGCGATCGTCGCGAACCTGAAAGAGATCAACGAGGACAACAACGACTTGGAGGACATGCGCACGCTGTCGCACGAGATCGTGGGCAACCCGCAGCTTATCAACGCGGACAAAAACAACCTCGACGAACTGGCGAACCAGAATCGATTTTTGTATTTCCTAAACGTCAAGTAGTTCTCTATGGCGTGCTCGGCTGGGATAGGCGTTCGTACGCCTGGCGATAGGGCGTCGCATTGGGATTGAGTTGGTAGGCGGCGTGATATTCCTGCAAGGCACCCTGACGGTCCCCGGATTTCTCCAGCACCACGCCCAGATTGTAATGCGCGAGATGGTTGCCCGGATTCAACCGTAACGCATCGCGATATTCGGTCAGGGCATCCTGCTGGTCGCCCTTCTGACCGAGCATGGTGCCCAGGTACACGTGAGCGGTATCGTTCTTGGGGTCCAGGTGGAGGGCGGTGCGCTCTTCGGTGATGGCGCCATCCCAATCACCCTGATTGGCGAGCGCCAGGCCAAGATCGAGGTGAGCAACCTCATCATTCGGATTCAAACGGATCGCGGCTCGATACTCCTCTGAGGCGGCAGCCGAGTCTCCTTTCCTGGCCAGCGCCAGCCCAAGTATGCGGTGCGCGTCGGAATTCTGTGGATTTAATTGCAAGACCTCGCGCATCTCCGCGGCGTCTCCATCCCAATCGCCCTTCTGACCGAGCGCGGCGCCCAGACTGTAATGCGCCAGTTCGTCCTTGGGGTTGAGGAGCAGCGCCTGCCGGTATGCCGCCATGGCTCCGTCCAGATCGCCCTTATGCTTCAGCGCTTTGCCGAGGTTGAAGTAGGCCAACTCGTTTTTGGGATTCAGGCGAAGGGCTTCTCGAAACTCGGAAATCGCCGCATCCTCGTCTCCTTCGCTGGTCATCATTACTCCGAGCGCGAAATGAGCGTTGGCGTCCTGCGGGTTGATTTGCAGGGATTTTTCAAACTCAGGCTTGGCCTCTTTGAAGCGGTCCTTGCTGGCCAGTGCCAAGCCGAGGTGATAGTGCAGGTCGTAGGATTCGGAATCGTACTGCAACCCCTTCCGGAAGGAGGCAATGGCGGCATCGGTCTGACCCGCCGTCAGAAGCGCGCGACCGAGATTGAAATAAACTCGAAGGAATTCGGGGTCGATTTCCAGCGCCTTCTGAAACTCCGGGATTGCTTCGGACTGCCGGCCCGCACGGGTCAATGCAGTGCCCAGATTGTTGTGAAATTTGGCGTCATCCGGATTGGATACCAGAAGCCCCTTCCACCCGGCGATGGCCTCATCCAGTTGCCCGCCGTTTTCCATTTTCGTGACGCGATCGATTTCCTTGTAGACATCGACGGCGGGCGTGTTGATGTTGAGCATGCCATCGGCTGGAATGTTCACGAACTCGGGAATATTCACGGCGCGATTCGATGCGGTGGCATTGTCGATCAGGATGGCGGGGCTGTCGTTTCCCTGCTCGTCGATGTGGGTAAGGTACATCTGGGTGTACGGGGAACGGCTCTTCGAAGAGAAGACCAGCCAATGGCCGTTGGGGGAGAAGCTGTGCCAGGAGTTCATCAGGGAGGTGTTGCAACGCATGCGGCGCGGCACGCCGCCAGCCGCCGGCACGATATAGAGCTGGCTATCGGGACGCATCAACTGCGCGTTGCGGGCCTGCACCCAGACAATCCAGCGGCCATCGGGCGAAACCTTAGGGAAGCTATTGCTCTTGCCGTTGTGAGAAGCGCCCTGGATCGCCACCGCCGTCCCGCCTTTGCCGTCATTGAAGGGAACACGGTAGAGATCGTAGCGGATCTGGGGTTCTTCCGGATCATTAGCATGCTGGGGCATCTTGTTGCCCGGCGGGTAGGGATCCATCGCCTCTGCCCGGACGAAGACCACATATTTGCTGTCCGGACTCCAGACTGCGTTGGTTTGCACGTAGCGCGGATCATCGGCTCCGGGCAAAGGGTGCTTCTGGCCGGTGGAGCGGTCGTACCAGGCCACGATGCTGCGGGTTGGAAAGAAGACCTGAAGGAACCGGTAATCCTTGTAATTCACGGTGAAGTAGCCGGTGGAAAGGTCCTTGGTCTGTCCCCGGTAATTGGTCAAGACGTAGCGGCCGTCGGGCGAGACCTGAGACATGAATCCGATGCGGGAAGTGGGAGCGGTCTCATCATGCAAGGAACTCCACGAGATCACATCCTGATTGCGGATGGTCATCTCGGGTTTGATGGGAACGATGGCATACAAGCCCTTGTTATTGGCTGGACCGTCCAGATCCAGCCCCATGGTTTTTCCATCGAGGGAGAAGGAATGGCAGTTCCCGCACGTCGGCATTTCCTTCAGCACGATGCGGCTTTCCGGTTTGGTCAAGTCGCGCAGCCGCCACTGCACCAAGTGGAGGGCGTCGGCAGCGAGCGGCTTGATGATGCCCTTCTCGGTTTCGGAAGGCATGAGCGGGACGTCGCGATAAAAGATGGGCGCTCCCACTGGGTCACGCGAGGTGGTGAAGTTCACTTTACCTGTGGACACCGCTGCCTGCGATTCGGGTGAGGCATAACCGGTGATGGTGACGGTGGCTGGCCCCGCGACAGAGTGTTTCTTGATGTCCTGCCAAGCGGCACTGTCGGGAATCCAGCTGTGGGAGTCGGCTAGCTCCGGAGTGAGCTTAGGCAACTCGTTGGTGGGAGCAACGCAGCGCGGGTCAATTTCGCCAATCGCCGGAGGCTTGCCGGCGGACTGGAAGTGCAGTGCGGAGGAACCATCCGCGAAAGTGATGGCAATTTGCCAGTGGGTGGCGTCTTTGGCCGCATCATGCCAGATAAAAGTGGGCGGAGTAATTTCCGGAGGGAAGATCGAGTCCTCCAGGGGATAAGCAACCGTCACGCCGTCCGGATGCGACGCCTGGGTGGCTTTTGCGCTTGGACTTTGCGCGAGGCCGCGCTCGACCGGGATCGGAGTGGCTGCGAAGATGGCGCCAAGAATCAGCAGGCTGACTCGGTTTTTGTACAAATGGCCCTCCTTCTCACATCAATTCACAGAATCTCCCCGTTGAACCCACGCGCGACTCGAGGCGCCGCAAGACTGTAATCTCCTCCGATCACAAGTCGCAAGCGCAGGACTCAGCATTCCGGAGGTCGGGCATCCATTCGCACGGAATCCGTTGGAGGTAACAGCTAAGTCTTGTTCGTGTCGGACTCGTTCACCGTGCGGAACATAGCAATCGCTTCGATCTCGACCAGTAGCTCCGGCCGGCACAATCTTGCTTCAACACAGGTGGAAGCAGGGACAGGATTCAGCGCTTGTCCTTGGAAGAACGCTGTTCGTCCTTCGTTGAAGGCTTCGTAGTCGCGATCGATGTCTCTCAGGTAGCAGGTGGTGCGCACGATATCATGCCAGGTGCGACCTTCACTGGCCAGCAGGCCGGTGATGTTCGCGAAGGTGCGCCGCAACTGGGCATGGAAGTCGCCAATGTGAATGCTCTTTCCGTGCTCGTCGATGGAGGCGGTTCCGGAGATCAGCAGAATCGTCAGGCCGTTGAGGTCGATCCGCATGCCTCGCGAAAAGGAACTCGGCTTGGCGTAATGATATGCCTCATTGAGCACGCTATGATTGGTGATGGCCCGCTTTTTGACGGGTGCCTGCCCGATTCCTTCCAAAACGTCAGTAAGTTTATCCATGGGGACGGTTCGTTTCACTGCATGACCTGCTCTAGTGGGCATCGAGTCAACCGAGAATCCACCTGCAGCACTTGGAGATCAATCAACTGCGAACCCCGGGCAGCGCATTCGATGATGGTATTGGTATCATGGCAAATTAGCCCCCGGAAATCAAGGACTTGAATGGCTGAGATCGTACGATTCTGAGCCTCGGTGGGCACGTCTGAGACCGGCGCGGCTCTGCGATTTTCTCCCGGCGGTGACTGTCCTGCCGGACCTTAGTTTTTGGTAGACGGAAAATATCTTGCAAGGGGATTTAGAGTGCGCGTGAGAACTTGTGTCGCCCCTCCGGGGCTCGTGATCTCTTCCCACTTTACCGGGCACTTCCGTGCCGGGCTGTCACATTGCGCCGCTTCGCGGCTGGATTTTCGTCGCGATTGTTCCACCGTGCTCGACAAGATCTAGTTCCTCACGCACACTCATTTAGCCCTTCAGCGACGCGACTCTCGATAACTTCGTGAGGCGTCCGGTTTCGTTCCAGTCGGATACGAAGATGTTTGCTTCAGAATCTATGAAGCAACCGTGCGCCGCGCTGAACATGGCTTTATTAATTGCGCGCGGGTCAACGTCGTACTTAGCCCACTGCTCTTTCTGCGGATTATCGCCAACGAATGCGACAGGAACATTGTCCCGGTCAAGAATGGTGGCGCGTCCCTCTAACTCCGAAACTACCGCATAATCACCGTGAAAGCTTACCTGGCACGGCCGCCGCAGATGCTGCGTAACCGTTCGCACATAGCGGCCGTCCAGATCGAAATGGCACAAGCGGCGGTTCTCTCGATCACAAACCAGTAGAAAGGGCTGATCGTAGCGCGTGTCAAGCGAAAGACCATGGCTGCAATTCAACTGGCCTTCGTCACTGCCCTTTTCCGAGTAACTCGCTTTATAGTTTCCATTCTTATCGAAGCGAAAAATGCGCGAATCTCCGTAGCCATTGGCGATAAAGATGGAGCCATCCGGGGTAGGCACAGCCGCCGTAATGCGCCATTTATTGGGGGACTTAAAACCCGCCTCCGGAGGAGCCGTAATCTTCAGCACGACGCTGCCGTCAGCTCTTAGCTTTAAAAAGAGCCAGTTCTCCTCCGGAGTGCCCTTTTGCACCGTCACATAGAGATATTCCTGGCCGCCTTCAGTGGCAAAGACGAGCGAGTGGATTTCAGGATATGCGGTGGCAATCCTGCGGAGCAAACGGCCATCGGGGCTGTAGACGAGAACTCCGGTGTGGCTCTGGGTGCTGACGTAAATATTTCCGCTTTTGTCCTGGCCTATAGCCCCGTGCGTGCCCCCGAGCGTCGTGCCGGCGGGCAGTGCTCCCCAGTCAGAGACAACCGCATATGTCCATTCCCCATTGCCGGTGAACTGAACAGGTACGGAGGAGGGATCTTGGGAAGCGGAAATCGCGTACCTGGGCACGAGTACCGTCATGGATGCTGTAGCAAGAAATGCACGCCGATGCATATTCGTCATTGCGGGCTCCTGGGAGTGCTGTTTGCATCTGCGGAGGCTGGCTCCGCGGGGGTGTCGAATAAATAGACGTGGTGCAGGTTGGGCATGTTCTTCAATGGACCCAGTGAGCCACTGGTGACCTTGGTCCCACTCAGGTTCAGGTAAGTGAGCTGGGAGAGAGGTGAAAGCTTCGCTAAGGCTCGTCCCGTAACCGCGGTACCTTCCAGATGAAGAGCACGCAGGTTCGTGAACTTGGCTAGTGTCTCGAAGGACGCGTCGCTGAGTGCGGTGCGTCCGAGTTCGGCCTCGACGATGAAAGGTGCGAAACGTTGGAAGCGGGCAAGTTGAGCGTCGTCGAATTTGGAGGCCACGTCAACCGTTCTTAGAATCAGGCCATCGGACGGCTTTGCTGAAACTGCAACCAGTTTTGCACCCTCCGACCGTTGCATCTGCCGAATCTCATCCATCAAATCACCGTAGTCCCCCACCGGTTGAAGCGGCAAGTCCGTGTTTCCCGCAGCCACCGCGATTCCTGGAATGCTAGTCGCTGTCGGGGAGGCGCCAGCAAGAATCCACGCGCGGAGAACCGCGATTTCATCAGCAGTCAACGGCATCCGTCCTTCGGCAGGCATGAAGTGTCGATCACTTGGGGAAAGCGTTACTCTCTGCAGCAGCAGACTCCGGTCCGGAATTTGCGGCGTGATAACAGCTCCATCCTTGCCTCCCTTCATCAACAGTTCATAGAAATCAAGGCGAAGCTCGCCCTGCTCTTTGTTCGCGCCATGGCACGCCACGCACTTTGCATCCAAGATGGGACGGATATTGCGCGTGTAGGCCGATCCGACGTATGCAGCGTCAGAAGCTGAGGACGACGATGGGAAGAATCGCTTAAGCGGCTCCGGCATATAACGAGTCAGGTAGTCGTTTCCATGGGTTAGCAAGCCGCCTTGATGCGCGGTCCATGCAAGTGTGAGCAGGGTGATCGCGAGGCATGCAGGATAGGCACGCGGAAACTCCCCTGAGATCCATAAGGAACGCACGGAGACGCACACCAGCAATTCAATCAGCAGCGCGATACCACCCCACATGTGACGGGTAACGGTCGTTCCCGTTACGCCGCCGCCGTAGGCCAGCAGGATTCCGAACGCAAGTGTGATTGCGCCGGTGGCCAATACGATGCGTAGCACGAAACCTGCAGCTTCACGCAAACCAGGCCGTGTCGTCCCGGCAAGCTCGAGAAATGGCAGCAACACAAGCATGCCGATCGGCAAATGCACGAGCGCAGGATGCAAGCGGCCAAGGAACTGAAGCCAGTCTGCATGCGCCTTTCCATTGAGTCGAACAACGAACGGCAGCATGACAAGCAATGCACTCAGGCCCAACACCCAAACCCATCGCGCCAGTAGAACTCGGATACCCGGATTTCGAACTGCAACGGTTGACTTGCAGGCCTCGATCACGCCAGCAATCCCTGCACTACGTGGGCCGGGACTGGGCTTGTCAGCTTTTGATCGAGGCCCTGAAATTTGTAGGTGAACTTGTTGTGGTCGATGCCCAGGCAATGAAGAATCGTAGCGTTGAAGTCGCGCACGTGCACCGGATCCTTCACGACGTTGTAGCTGTAGTCGTCAGTTTCGCCATAGGTAATGCCGGGCCGGACTGCCCCGCCGGCCATCCACGTGGTGAAACATCGCGGGTGGTGATCGCGGCCATAGTTGTCCTGAGTCAGGCCGCCCTGACTGTACACGGTGCGTCCAAACTCGCCCCCCCAGATCACCAGCGTGTCATCGAGCAGCCCGCGCCGTTTTAGATCAGTGACCAGCGCGTAAGCACCCCGATCTGTTTCCTGGCAGATGAGCGGCAAGACTCCAACTGCATTATCATGCACGTCCCAACCACGCTTATAAATCTGGGTGAAGCGCACACCACGCTCGGCCATTCGGCGCGCCAACAGGCAGTTATAGGCGAAGGTTCCGGGTTGCTTTGCCTCGAGACCGTAGAGATCCCAGGTGGATTGCGGTTCCTTGGAGAGATCAACGAGCTCCGGAACCGATGATTGCATCCGGAACGCCATCTCATACTGGGCAATGCGCGCGTTGGTCTCGGGATCGCCCATCTCTGCCAGCGTCTGACGATTGATCTGTTCGACGGTGTCGAGCATATTGCGGCGTACTTCTCGATCCACTCCCGCAGGGTCAGAAAGATAAAGTACGGGATCGACGCCCGACCTTAGACCTACACCGGCGTATTCCGAAGAGAGAAATCCGCTGCTCCACAAGCGTGAGGAGACTGGCTGGTTGTTTTCTTTGGGGTTGGTTTTGGTCTGGAGAACAATAAAGGTCGGCAGATTGTCATTCATGCTGCCGAGTCCATACGCGAGCCACGCGCCCAGGCAGGGCTTGCCGGCGTTCATGTTGCCGGTATTCATCAGCATAATTGCGGGCTCATGATTAATTGCGTCAGTATTCGTGGTCTTGATAATGGTGAGGTCGTCCACCACGCGCGCGGTGTAGGGTAACAGCTCGCTCACCCACGTTCCGGTTTTTCCATGCTGCCCAAACGGCCAGTGTGACGGGGCTATGGGGAAGTGGGCCTGTCCCGAAGTCATGCCGGTCAGTTGCTGATTGCCGCGAATCGAATCCGGCATGTCCTGGTTGAACTGAGAAGCCAGGTTTGGCTTGTAATCGAAAAGATCCATTTGCGGCGGGCCGCCCGACATGAAGAGATAGATCGCGCGTTTCGCTTTCGGCGCAAAGTGCGGCAGGCCAAGAGCCGTGCGCCCCTCCGCCGATGGCGATTTCAGGTCTGCTCCCTCTCCATAGCTCCGCAGGCCCATCTGACCGAAGAGTCCCGCCAGCGCGGCCCATCCCAACACCTTCCCGGTCCGCCCCAGGAAGCACCGCCTTGTCTCGATCGCAGCCCACTCGTGCTTAAGCGCCGCAGGGATGGGAAAGTCCAGAGGAGTTACGGAATTTTCGCGGTCCGTGCAAAGTGGATGTTGCTTCATATCACTCCTCGGCTATTTGTTAAGGGCATCATCGAGATTTAACATTTCACTGGCAACCATAGTCCACGCGGCTAACTCCGGTTCCGGGATGGACCCGTCTCGCTTCTTCTCGCCAATCTCCACAAGAGCGTGTGCGGCTTTGGAGTCCTTGGCGTAATGTTGTTTCATCTGCCGCAAGGAAGTTTGAAGGGCCGCTGCCATTGGTGGCGGCGCATCATGCGCAAGCAGAATCTCACTCATGCGGTTCATCCGCTTTTGTGTATCTGGACCCGCCTCGTGGATCACACGCTCCGCCAAGGCACGGGCCGCCTCCACCCACTGTGGATCGTTCATGGTCACCAGCGCCTGAAGCGGCGTGTCGGTACGCTGCCGGCGGGTGCATACCACATCTCGCATGGGCGCATCGAATGTATCCATGCTGGGCGGCGTCGCCATACGCTTCACATACGTGTACAGGCTGCGGCGGTAAAGCGCCGCACCATGTTCCTGAACGTAATGGACTGTATCGCTGGTCGGATAACTCACCGCTTCCCAGATATTAGGAGGCTGGTAGGGCTTTACGCTGGGGCCGCCGACGGTCTCCACAAGGAGTCCACTGGTCTGGAGCGCGATATCGCGGAGCATTTCTGCATCCATGCGGAAGCGCGGGCCGTGCGACAAGAGCAAATTCCTCGGATCTTTGCTGAGCTGCTGGGGATTCGACTTTGCACTCTGCCGATACACCGCGGACATCACCATCAGCTTGTACATGTGCTTGATGTCCCAGCCACTCTCGCGGAACTCCACCGCGAGCCAGTCGAGCAGTTCAGGATGAGTGGGCCGCTGGCCCATGATGCCGAGGTCTTCGGTAGTTTCGACGATGCCAGTTCCGAAGAGCTCATACCACATTCGGTTCACAGTCACACGTGCGGTGAGCGGGTTTGCGGAACTCACTGTCCATTGGGCCAAGGCTAACCGGTTGTGAGGTTCGCCAGAGGGCAAAGGCGGTAAAAAGTGCGGAGTGTCGGCCTCCACCCGGTCGGTGCGGGCGGTATAAACCCCGCGCGTCAGCACGCTCGCATAGGCGAGGGAGGGCTTCTCCCAGGAGACTTGCGTCAGATCGCCGCCGACCGAGAGCCGGTCAAGCTGCTCATCGAGGGAAGCGATCTCACGTTGAATTGCCTGATAAGAAGTATCCACATGATTGAGGTAGAACTCGCTCATCACGTGCCATTGGTCCGCCGTCCACTGGGATGAAGGATGCGATGCAATTTCAGCAGCATAATCCTCGAATGGAAGCTCCTCCACTTCATCCGGGCTAAGAGCACGTGCGTACAGCCGGATATCTTGATAGCGGGCATCTTTGGCGGGATGCTCTTCCGGGTTTCGCCAACCAAGTTGCATCGGAGCCCGAGTGCGTATGGTCGCCCTGCCGAGGTTGTCCGCGAGGACGCGAGTTGCGATGGGTCTGCCATTGACGAAGATCTTTACTCCCGAAGCGCGACCGGAACCGTCGTATGTGAAAAAGATATGTTTCCATTCGCCGTCCACAGGCAAAGGACTCAGGGAAACGACGTGAACAGCAATGATCGGAGTCTTGTCTTTGGGTGGCTCTCCGCTCGATGGCTTTTTTGCTTTTTCTTCCGCTTTAGCTTTAGCTTTTGTTTTCCTGGTCGCTTCTTCCTCGGCCTTCTTTTGCTCGGGCGGCTTGTTGGGAGCCAGATCCTTCTTGCTGAGGTCCTGCGGAGTCGGATAATTGAATGGTTCCTTAACTTCGGGTTCTTTCCCGTGCTTTTTCTCTTTTTCTGATTTCTTTTTCTCTTCCCCTGGACTTGGGCCCTTCGGCATCTGGTTTACCAATGCCACGTTCAGGAATCCGTCGTCTGCAGAGAGTTCCCAGCCACGCTCATGCTGTGTCGAATCCATCTTCGAGAGCAGAGTGCCAAAACTTCCCGGATGGAACGGCGCGGAGCGGAACATGAACCAACCGCCCGAAGAGAACGGTTGACTTGCCTCGTAATCGCCGGTCTGTCCTAGAAGCACCCGCGTGCTGGACTGCATGCGGAAATCCGGCCATAGCCAGGTGTTTTCGCCCCATTCGCCTTTCAGGGTGCTGGTATGGAAGCTGGCAGGATTCGCGCTTGGTGCACTGTTTCTCAGTTCCTCTCCGCTGCCTTCATCGAGTCGAAGCCGTAGTACAAGTCCATTCGTAGCAACTGCGCGAGGAGTCTTCTTGCCGAAAGCGAGCCATTGAGCGACCAAGCCATGGCTTTTGCCGAGCATCTCATTAATCTCGTTTTGAAGAGCGGAGCGCTGGGCCAAGACGCGGTTATAGGCATCCTGGTTTTGAGTCTTGGGAATGCGCACAACCGGCGCCCACACCGGCCGATCGTCATTGAACGGCTTCTCGTCAAGATTGTTGAAGAAGGCGCTCAGCGAATAAAAATCATGTTGCGTGGTGGGATCGAACTTATGGTCGTGACATACTGCGCAACCAACGGTAAGCCCCATGAATGTGGCTCCGAAGGCCTCCGTGCGCTCGCGGGCGATATTGACACGCAACTCCTCTGGGATGGTGCCGCCTTCATTACTGCTTACGCCCAATCTCACATATCCACTGCCGATCAACGGATCAAGGTCCTTCATTGGCAATAAGTCGCCGGCTATCTGTTCCATGGCGAACTGGTCAAAAGGCTTGTTGGCGTTGAACGAGCGAATCACATAATCACGATAGGGCCAGATGTCGCGGCTGTTATCGTAGTGCAGTCCATACGTGTCAGCATAGCGTGCGTAATCAAGCCAGTAGCGCCCACGTTGCTCCCCGAAGGTAGGCCGCGCCAGAAGTCCGTCCACCAGATGTTCATAGGCACTGGGCGAGGAGTCATTTTCGAATGCGCGCACTTCATCCGGAGTAGGCAACAACCCTGTCAGGTCGAGCGTGACCCGCCGGATCAGAGCTGCCCTGTCGGCTTCCGGAGAAGGCCGGAGACCCGCTTGTTCCAACCTGGCAAGAATGAAGGAATCGATCGGCGTCTTCACCCATGCGGCGTCGGCTTGTGGCAGGGGAACGGCTTGACGAACCGGCGCTTCGAAAGCCCAATGCGGACGGTACGCTGACCCTTCACGAATCCACTCCCTTAGCGTCGCGATCTCGCCTACGCTCATCGGCTTCGCTTCGCCTTCGGTGGTTTGCGGCATCAGATAATGTGGATCCTTGGATTCGATCCGCCTGACCAATTCGCTTTTTTCGGGATGCCCGGGAACAATCGCATCCGGCCGATGCGGGCGCTTCCTCAGAGCCCATTCCGCAAGGTCAAGGCGAAGATCCGCCTTTCGCATCTCTGGATCTGGACCGTGACAACTGAAACAGCGACTCGCGAGGATTGGCTGCACGTCCTGATTAAAGTCCAGACGGCGCGCAGACGTGCGACGACAACCCACAAGGGTGCTCAAAACAAAGGCAGCCACTAGTGAAATGAGGGCGAGCTTTATGTATCGATGCGGCATGGGGTATGGCTGGCTTATATGCTCGGGCTCCGTGACAGAGGGTCTTAGGACGGGAGTTCGCAACCCACTAATCAGTACATTGTATTGCCGAGTATTGCCGATTTTCGCGCTGACTCGAGGAAAATCTTTTCGCTGTGCACGGTCATAGTGCCACCTCCAGTTGGATATGGGCTGCCCAATATGGCTAGCGTCCATGGCAAAACAAGATCTCGCAACAGTTCTACTCCGGTCGAGCAACATGCGTCCGGAACGGAAAGGGTTGCGCACCCTATTGCGGTTCGGATTCCACCGGCGGCTTTCCCAGAATCAAGGCCTGGTCGCGTTCCAGAGAGGATTGCCGGAGTTCCTGCGAGCGCGCCAGCGCCTTCTGCGCGAGTTCGGCTTGGCCGAGCTTCCGGTACGCCAAAGACAACTGATAATGGACGTTGCCGTAGTGGTCCAATGGAGCCGCCTTCTCGAGTCTTGGGATCGCATCGGCAAACTGTCCCATGTGCACGTATGCCGTGCCCAACAGGCCGCTGGCTTCATTCAGATTGGGTTGAAGTCGCAGCGCACGCTGTAGATAGGGCACCGCCTTTTCGTTCTCCCGGTTCTGCACATACAGGCGTCCCAGCAGATACAGCGTCTTGGTGCGCGAAGGATCCAGCGCCACGGCCTTCTCCAACTCACCCTGCGCGTCTCCGTCGGCGTGATTATCGAGGTAGAACTCTCCCAGTGCTTCGTGAAGTTCGGCCTCATTGGGGCGCAACTGCAGGGCCATCTGATACTCTTTGATCGCATCGTCCATATCCCGGCGAAAGACGGAGCCTTCGGCACGCAGCTGGTGAGTTCGCCAGGAGTCGGGAAAAGAATCTTCGAGCCGCGCATAGGTCTCTGCCCCCAAGGCTTGGTATGTCCGCTCCAACCAGTAGCTGGCCTCGGCATTCACATCGGTTTCGCCATGCACTTGCGCCAACTTGTCAGCCGCACTTTCGTATTGCTGCAGTATGAAGTAAGTTTTTCCGAAGAGGAGCTGGTTCGATCCGGATAGCTGTTTTGCAGTTTTTAGAGAAGCAATGCAGCGGGAATAGAGGTGAGCGTTGCAAGGGCTCGAATTCGCATGTGCCGGCGAAGCGGCATGGGAAGCCATCTGCCACTTCGAAAAGTCATTTTCGAAAGATTTCCATTGCCGCTCTGAAAGCGCGTTGTCATTCACAGCAGAATAAAGATCCGCCAGCAGGAAATGCTCGTCTGGCCCTTCGGGTTGATCCCGTAAGCGTGAGATGGAAGCCTGCGCCACCTCGGGTGTGAGTTCGATCGAGGGGAATTCCGGTCGCAATTTCAAGAATTCCGGAGAGATTTTCCAAACTTTGTCGACTGAGGCAAGCGCCTCCGTGGCGTGGCCTTTGGCCAGTTGCAGGGTTGCCAGTCCAAGCCATGCCCGCTCATATCGAGAATCATGCTGCAGCTCGAGGTGGAATTCTGTTTCTGCGTCTTCCAGCTTTCCGGCATGGAGATAGCTTTCGCCGAGCAATGTGTGCAAGCCGGATTGTACCGGCTCAATGGCGAGAGCTTTCTTGTATTCCTGTGCGGCATCTTCCCAGCGATTGCGTTCGGATAATGTATCGCCAAGAAAACGATGCCCCCAGGCCGACTCGCGATACAGACGAGCACCCCTGTACGCCAAACGAGCCGCCAGATCGAGATATTCGTGTCCAAGCTTGAACCAGGCCTCGGCCTTATCGGAGTCGAGGGCGGCAGACTGACGGAACTCCTCAGCCGCGCCGCGAAAGTCCTCCTGACTCAAGGAATACAAAGCCATGGCGTCATGCGCATCACGGTTGGAAGGGTCGAGCTTCAATGCACGCTGGAGAAACGGGCTGGCTTTTTCTGGAGAGCCGAGTTTGAGGTAATCCATTCCGACAATCACATTGAGGCCGGGAAGGTTTGGCCTTTCGCGCAGAGCCTTGCCCAGATGGCGGACCGCCAGGTCGTACTCGATAAGGCTCTGATAAGCCAGGCCCAGGTTGACCTCAGCCTCGATCAGGTTTGGGTCCAGGGCAAGCACCTTCTTGAATTCCTCGGTCGCGCGGGTAAACTCGCCCTGTCGGAGCGCTGCCTGGCCCGCACGGAAAGATGATTCGATGTCCTGCTCGGACGACTGGCCGGTCGCAAATCTGGGCGCCAAAAGCGAGAGCGTAAGGAAAAAGAACGTGGTTACGGTACCGATCCTCATGGTTCAGAACTGAGAATACCAGCCTGTGGGAAGGCAAGGAGGGAAGAATTGGTTGTGTCCGGACGGGCAGGGAACCCGTCCGGACACAAGCTTTGCGCAGCTAGAATTTGAATCGTAAACCGAACTGAATGACGCGTGGCAAATTGTACTGTCCTGTAACCTGCCCAATTTGAGAACCATATCCGTCGGGCGGATTAAATTGGGGCCGGTTGAAGGTGTTAAAGAACTCAGCTCGGAACTCGAGACCCATTCCTTCCGGACCAAACTGAGTATTCTTGAAGATCGCAAGGTCAAAGTTCTTAATGCCGTCGTCTCGTATGTTTGGCTCCGTGCGTGAATCGTTGCCGTAGCTGTAGTCCGTGGCGGGGACAAACACCGAAGTGTTATACCACTGGGTTAACCGCTGGTCGAGCGAACCGTGCGTAAGACTCGAGTAGGCGGTTCGGTCCGGACGGGCGCACCCCACTTCGGGGATTCCGGAGTTGCTCAGTGGGCTGGGGCAGCCACCCACGATGATGGGGAAGCCACGCTGCAAGGTGATGATGGGGTCAAGTCCCCACCCGCCGATCACCTTGTCGACGACTCCCCTGGAGTCGCCTAAGAATTTCCTGCCGTGGCCAATGGGCAGATCCAAAACGGCAGCGATCACCAGACGCTGTGGAACGTCGAAGCCATCCAGGCTGCGCTCGCCGCGGAGATTGTAGGCATTGGCATCGCCCCAGCTCGGTGAGGCCGCTTCCAGCCAGTTGATTTCCGAGTTGGTGTTGTCGATCAGTTTGGAAACGGTGTAGGAAGCGAGCACTTGCGAACCCGCCGCCAGCCGCTTTGTCACTTTCAACTGCATGGAGTGATAGATGGAATCGCGGTTATCCGGCTCTTCCATGCTCACGTCGTCAAATTGCGGGAATGGCAGCAGCAGCTGAGCCTGCTTTACCGTTGCGTTGGTTCCCGCCCCACCCGACTGCACAGGTCCGGTGCATTGGCCGGGCACTGCACTCACGCAATTGCCGGCAAATGGGTTAGTCACTGTGTTCGTTAGGTAGGCAATCTGAGCCAGCGCCGCGGCGTTTCCCGCTGGACCAGTGGGCAGATACTGCGGTTGTAGTTGGTCGAGATCCTGACTATGCTCCGGCAGGTGCGTACCTTTCGAACCGGCATAAGCGACATCAACGAGCAGTTCGCCAGGGAACTGCCGCTGGATGTCGAA
>Ga0187863_10000890_pt1 | contig 24815 bp, 21 predicted proteins | sample June2016WEW_11_1_FD_132975 | JGI IMG/M metagenome (GOLD analysis project Ga0187863, IMG submission 132975) | Peatland microbial communities from SPRUCE experiment site at the Marcell Experimental Forest, Minnesota, USA - June2016WEW_11_10 | ecosystem: Environmental > Terrestrial > Soil >...
GACCCAATCGCTGATCGCCATCGGCCGCGGCTCGTGGTTCGGCGTCGGCCTCGGCTCGAGCGTGCAGAAATTGTTCTACCTTCCCGAGGCGCACACGGACTTCGTCTTCGCCGTGTTGGCCGAAGAGCTGGGTCTGGTCGGCGTGATCGGGGTTCTCGCTTTGTTTCTGGCCTTGGTGTGGCGCGCGTTTCGCATTTCGCGCATGGCGGCGCAGGCGGGGCTTACGTTCCAGTCGTACGTGGCGCTCGCCTTCGGCGTGTGGCTCGGCCTGCAGGCCATCGTCAACATCGGCGTCAACATGGGGGTGCTTCCCACCAAGGGCCTCACGCTGCCGCTCTTGAGCTACGGCCGGAGCAGTCTGCTGGTGAGCCTCGCCTGGATCGGCGTGTTGCTGCGCATTTACCACGAGGTGAAATGCACGTCCCGCTCGGCGGTGATGCGCACGCCCGGAGGAGCGCGGTGATGGGGAACGCCATGACCGGGCCGGCGATGATCATGGCGGGGGGCACCGGCGGCCACGTATTCCCGGCGCTCGCCGTCGCGAAGGTGCTGCGCGAGCGCGGCGTCGCGGTCGTGTGGCTTGGTGTTCCGGGGAGCATGGAGGCGCGTCTCGTGCCGGCGAACGGCTTTCCGATCGAGTGGGTGCGCGTCGCCGGCATCCGCGGCAAGGGCCTCGGGGCGTGGGCGATGGCGCCGCTTCGAATCGCCGGCGCAGTCCGGCAATGCATTCGAATCATGCGGCGGATCAAGCCGGCCGTGGTGCTCGGCGCGGGCGGCTATGTGAGCGGACCGGGCGGCGTCGCGGCCTGGCTCCTGTCCATCCCGCTGCTGATCCACGAGCAAAATGCCGTTGCCGGGATGACCAATCGCTGGCTGTCGCGCGTCGCCACCCAGGTGCTCGAGGCGTTTCCCGGCAGCTTTCCGCCGGGCGTCGGCGCCCGCGCGGTCGGCAATCCGGTTCGAGCCGACATTGCGGATCTGCCCGATCCCGCCGCACGCTTCGCCGGCCGCGGGGGGCGCGCGCGGCTGCTGGTATTCGGCGGCAGCCAAGGCGCGCAACGGCTCAACGCCCTCGTGCCGCAGGCGCTGTCGCGCCTCGACCCCGCGAAGCGTCCCGAGGTGCGCCACCAGGCCGGTGCGCGCGGCATCGACGCCGCCCGCGCGGCCTATCGGGAATGCAACGTCCAGGCGGAGGTCTTGCCCTTCATCGAGGACATGGCGGCGGCCTATGCCTGGGCGGACGTTGCGCTCTGCCGCGCGGGCGCCATGACCATCGCCGAGCTTCAGGCTGCAGGCCTCGGTGCCTTGATGGTCCCGTTCCCGGGTGCGGTCGACGATCATCAGACCCGCAATGCGGAGGCCATGGTTCGCGCCGGAGCGGGCAGCATTCTCCAAGAGCGCGACATGACGCCGGATAGTCTGAGCGCGGGGATCGCCGAGCTCACCCAAGACCGGCCGCGCATGCTCAAGATGGCCGTAGCGGCACGCGCCCTGCGCAATGTCGATGCGGCGGCGCGGCTCGCGGATCTTTGCCTCGCGGCGGGAGGCGCTTCGGCATGAATGACCGCATGCGCCGCATTCATCTCATCCATCTCGTCGGCATCGGCGGCTCGGGCATGGGCGGCATTGCCGAAGTATTCCTCAATCTTGGCTATGAAGTTCAGGGCTCGGACTTGAAGGTCAACGCCGTGACTGAGCGGTTGGCGCGCTTGGGCGCGAGGATCTTCGTGGGACACGCCGCGCAGAATTTGGGCAAGGCGGACGTCGTGGTGGTCTCGAGCGCCGTCAACCGCGAAAATCCGGAAGTCGCCGCGGCGCTCGCGAACCGCATCCCGGTGGTGGCGCGCGCCGAAATGCTCGGCGAGCTGATGCGATTCCGGTACTCGGTGGCGGTGGCGGGGACTCATGGCAAGACCACGACCACGAGCCTCGTGGCGAGCGTGCTCGCGGAGGGCGGCCTCGATCCGACCTTCGTCATCGGCGGGCGGCTGAAGAGTGCCGACAGCAATGCGCGCTTGGGCGCGGGACGCTATCTGGTCGCGGAAGCCGACGAGAGCGACGCCTCGTTCCTGCATTTGCAGCCCATGATCTCCATCGTCACCAATATCGACAACGATCATCTCGGCACGCACGAGGGAGATTTCGCGCGGCTCAAGCAGAGCTTCGTCGAGTTTCTGCACAACCTGCCTTTCTACGGCCTCGCCGTGCTCTGCGCGGACGACGCGGAGGTTCGAAGCATCCTCGAGGACATTGCCAGGCCGGTGATCACCTATGGATTCGAGGGGGCCGACATCCGCGCGGTCGATGTCCAACGTGCCGGATTGCAGTCGCATTTCACCGCGCTGCGAGAAGGACGCGGGCCGTTGAAGCTCACCGTCAATCTGCCCGGGCGGCATAACGTGCTGAACGCACTGGCGGCGGTCGCGGTGGCTACGGAGCTCGGAGTCGCGGACGCGGCCATCCAGCGAGCCCTGGCGAATTTTCAGGGTATCGACCGGCGATTGCAGCAATTGGGCGAGATCCAGTGGTCCGGCGGCTCGGCGCTCATCGTCGATGACTACGGTCATCATCCGACCGAGATCGAGGCCACGGTCGAGGCGGTGCGGCAAGCTTGGCCCGCGCGCCGTCTGGTGCTGGTGTTTCAGCCGCATCGATTCACGCGCACTCGGGATTTGCTGGACGACTTCGGCCGCGCCTTGAGCGGGTGCGACGTGCTGTTGGTGACGGAAGTGTATGCAGCCGGAGAGGCGCCCATCGCGGGGGCCGACGGCCGCGCCATTTGCCGGGTGGTGCGGACGCGCGGACGCATCGAGCCCGTGTTCGTGGAGCGCGTCGACGAGCTCGCCGAGGCGTTGCGACAGGTGCTGCACGACGGCGACGTGGTGTTGATGATGGGCGCGGGCAACATCGGCGCCGTTGCCGCGGATCTCAAGGGCCGCTTCGCAGCGGGGACGACGTGCGCGGAGCCTGCGGCATGAGCGGCGCCGGCGGCAACGCGAACGGTCATGAGCCGCACGGTCATGCGCCGCACGGTGCGCGCGCGCACGGTCTCGGCCCGGAGTTCGCCGCGCGGGTTCTGCGCGACGTGGCCATGTCGAAGCACACCTCCTGGCACGTCGGCGGCCCCGCGGACCTCTTCTTCTCGCCCCGCGACATCATGGATCTCGCATCGTTCCTGCGCCAGTTGCCGCCGGATATGCCGGTGCTGTGGATCGGTCTCGGCAGCAATCTCTTGGTGCGCGACGGCGGCATCCGCGGCGCCGTGGTCTCGACGCAAGGGGCGCTCGCCGAGCTGGAGCGCGCGAGCGCGACGAGAATCCGCGCGGGCGCCGGGGTGCCGTGCGCCCGGATCGCGCGCCAATGCGTCAAGTGGGGCCTCGGTCCCGCGGAATTCTTCGCCGGGATTCCGGGAACGCTGGGGGGCGCGCTGGCCATGAACGCGGGCGCCTTCGGCGGCGAGACCTGGCGCCACGTCGTCGAGGTGGAAGTTCTCGACCGCCGCGGCGTTCGCCACGTACGCACGCCCGCCGAGTATCGGATTGCCTACCGCAGCGTGGCAGGGCCCGCGGACGAGTGGTTCATCGCCGCCCGGCTCGAGTTCGACCGCCGGCCGGGCATCAACGAATCCGCCATCCGCGAGCTGTTGGAGAAGCGCAGGCAGAGCCAGCCGATCGGCGAGTGGAGCTGCGGCTCGGTGTTCACCAACCCGCCGGGCGAGCACGCGGCAAGGCTCATCGAGGCGGCGGGCTTGAAGGGGTATCGCATCGGCGATGCGTCTGTTTCCTCGAAGCACGCGAATTTCATCATCAATCACGGCAATGCGACCGCCGCCGACATCGAGGCGCTGATTCGGTACGTGCAACGCACGGTTGCCGAGCAGCATCACGTCGAACTCACGACCGAAGTGCGCATCGTGGGAGAACCCGCATGAGCCGGCTCAAGACGCTGACGGCCGCGCGGCGGGCACGCTCGAGCGCCGATTTCGGCAAGGTGGCGGTACTTCTCGGCGGCGACTCGAGCGAGCGCGAAATCTCGCTCCTGAGCGGCAATGCGGTGCTCGCCGCGCTGAGACGCCGCGGCGTGAATGCGGAGGGCTTCGATCCCGGCGAGCGGCCCATTCAGGAACTGGCGAGCGGCGGGTTCGAGCGCGCCTGGATCGCCTTGCACGGTCCCGGCGGCGAGGACGGGGTGATGCAGGGAGCGCTCGAGTGGCTGGGCATCCCCTACACCGGATCAGGCGTGCTCGCTTCCGCGCTCACCATGGACAAGCTCAAGACCAAGCGCGTGGTCGTGGGCGCCGGCTTGACGGCCCCGCCCTACACGGTGCTCACGGGTCCCGGCGACTTGCCGCGGGCGCTCGAGGAAGTCGGTCTGCCGATGATGGTGAAGCCGGCCTCGCAGGGCTCGAGCGTCGGCATCACGAAAGTCAAGGCGGCGCCGGAGCTCGACGGCGCCTATGCGGAGGCCCGCGGCGTCGATCCCATCGTATTCGCGGAAGCGTTCATCGAGGGCGACGAGTTCACGGTCGGGGTGCTGGGGGAGAGTGCGCTGCCCTCGATCCGCATCGTGCCGGCGACCGAATTCTACGATTACCAGGCGAAGTACTTCCGCAACGACACGCAGTACCACTGCCCGAGCGGCTTGGACGCGCGCGCCGAGGCGGAGCTTCAAGCCGCTGCGCTCTCGACCTTCCGCGTCACCGACTGCTTCGGTTGGGGACGGGTCGACTTCATGCGCGAGGCGCGCACGGGCAAGTTCCACTTCATCGAGATCAACACCACGCCGGGCATGACCGATCACAGCCTCGTGCCGATGGCCGCGCGTCAGGCCGGCCTCGATTTCGAGGAGCTGGTGTGGCGGATCCTCGAATCCAGTTTCGCAAGGGAGCGCACATGCTGAGCAAGCTCATCCGGCGCAACCGGTTCAAGAACCGCAGCAAGGCCGAAAAGCCCAAATGGCAGTGGCCGCGAGTCATCACCGAGTGGAGGAGCTACGCGCGGCGCGCCGCGCTCGTCGGTCTCATCGCCGCGGCGCTCGGCGCGCTGCTGTGGGGGCTCGACCGCCCGGTGCGCGTGATCTCGATGGATGGGAGCTTTCAGCGCGTCTCGCCGGGACAGATCGAGAAGGCGGTGGCTCCGTTCGCGCACGCCGGCTTCATGTCGGCGGACCTCGACGGCATCGAGCGGGCGGTCGAGGCGCTGCCCTGGGTCGATCACGCCCGGGTGCAGCGGCGTTGGCCGAACAGCCTGCACGTCACCGTGGTCGAGCAGATTGCCGCTGCCCGCTGGGGCGAATCGGGCCTCCTCAATACGCGCGGAGAGTTGTTCGTGCGGCAGGCGGCGCACGTGCCGGCGGAGCTCCCGCGGCTGTCGGGCCCGGAGGGCACGGAATCGCAGGTTGCGGAGCGTTACCTCGCGACCGAGGGCCGCATGCAGGAAGCCGGCATGCGCATCGCGGCGCTGCGCCTCGATGAGCGCGGCGCCTGGGAGATGGACCTGGACAGCGGAGTGACGGTGCGGCTCGGGCGGCGCGACGTCGACGAACGCATCGACCGATTCATCCGTACCGCCTCGCAAGTGATTGCGCATCGCCTGACCGACATCGCATATGTGGACATGCGCTATTCGAACGGTTTTGCGATCGGATGGCGCAACACTCAAACGCCGGCGGCGACGCCGGCCAAGCACACCGACGACACCGACGCCTGAAGGAAATAATGCCGAGTATGGCCAAGCGCTCCGACCGAAATTTGATAGTGGGTCTCGACATCGGCACCAGCAAGGTGGTCGCGATCGTGGGTGAATTGAAAGCCGACGGCGAGCTGGAAATCATCGGCATCGGATCACATCCGTCCCGCGGCCTGAAGAAAGGCGTGGTGGTCAACATCGAGTCGACCGTGCAGTCCATCCAACGCGCGGTGGAAGAGGCCGAGCTCATGGCGGGCTGCGAGATACATTCGGTGTACGCCGGCATCGCCGGCAGCCACGTCCGCAGCCTCAATTCGCACGGCATCGTCGCGATCAAGGACAAAGAGGTGGTGCAGGGCGACGTCGAGCGGGTGATCGATGCAGCCAAGGCCGTGGCCATTCCCGCCGACCAGAAGATTCTGCACGTGCTGCCGCAGGAATACATCATCGACGCGCAAGAGGGCATCCGCGATCCGATCGGCATGTCCGGCGTGCGCCTCGAGGCCAAGGTTCACATCGTCACCGGCGCCGACAGCGCGGCGCAGAACATCGTGAAATGCGTGCAGCGCTGCGGCCTGGCGGTGGACGACATCGTGCTGGAGCAGCTCGCCTCGAGCTATGCGGTGCTTACCGAGGACGAGAAGGATCTCGGCGTCTGCGTGGTCGACATCGGCGGCGGCACCACGGATATCGCGGTGTTCGGCGGCGGCGCCATCCGTCACACCGCGGTGATTCCGATTGCGGGCGACCAGGTCACCAACGACATCGCGGTGTCCATGCGCACGCCGACGCAATACGCGGAGGACATCAAGATCAAGTACGCCTGCGCGCTCTCTCAGCTCGCGAATCCCGACGAGACCATCGAAGTGCCGAGCGTGGGCGATCGGCCGCCGCGGCGTCTCGCGCGGCAGACGCTGGCGGAGATCGTGGAGCCGCGTTACGAGGAGCTGTTCGCGCTGGTGCGCGACGAGCTGCGCCGCGCGGGCCTCGAGGAGGCGGTGGCGACCGGGATCGTGCTCACCGGCGGCAGCTCCAAGATGGAGGGCGCGGTCGAACTCGCCGAGGAGGTGTTCCACATGCCGGTGCGGCTCGGAATACCGCAGTACGTGTCGGGCCTGGTGGACGTGGTCAGCAATCCGATCCATGCCACGGGCGTGGGGCTTTTGTTGTACGCGAAGAGCAGCTTGGAAGTGAACGGCGCGCGGGAAGCGCCCCTCCTCGCCGGGGGGATGAAGTCGATTTTCGAACGAATGAGAGCTTGGTTTCAGGGCAATTTCTGAACTCAAGCCCAATATGACGATTACAACCGATAGGAGAACTTGAATGTTTGAACTAATGGACTCTTTCAGTCAGAGCGCCATCATCAAGGTGTTGGGCGTGGGCGGCGGCGGCGGCAACGCGGTGTCGCACATGGTCCAAGCCGGACTCGAGGGCGTGGATTTCATCTGCATCAATACCGATGCGCAGGCGTTGAAGCACTCGAAGGTGCGCACGGCGCTGCAGATCGGCTGCAACATCACCAAGGGCTTGGGGGCCGGCGCGGACCCCGAAGTCGGCCGTCAGGCCGCGATGGAAGATCGCGATCGCATCATCGAGTTGATCGAAGGGTGCGACATGCTGTTCATCACCGCGGGGATGGGCGGCGGCACGGGCACGGGCGCGGCTCCGGTTGTCGCGCAAGTGGCGAAGGAACTCGGCATTCTGACCGTGGCCGTGGTCACCCGGCCGTTCGAGATGGAGGGCAACAAGCGGGGGCGCGTCGCCGACCAGGGCATGCTCGAGCTTTCCAAATACGTCGATTCGCTGATCACCATTCCCAACCAGAAATTGCTGTCGGTGCTCGGCAGCACGACGACGCTGCTCGATGCGTTCAAGGCCGCCAACACGGTGCTGCAAGGTGCGGTCCAGGGCATCGCGGAACTCATCACCAGGCCCGGCTTGATCAACGTGGACTTTGCCGATGTCCGCACCGTCATGTCGGAGACCGGCATGGCCATGATGGGCTCGGGAGCCGCGGCAGGCGATGATCGGGCGCGCGAGGCGGCGGAGGCGGCAATCTCCAGTCCGCTGCTCGAGGACATCAACCTTGCCGGCGCTCAGGGCATCCTGGTAAACGTCACCGCGGGCATGGATCTGTCCATCGGCGAGTTCCAGGAAGTGGGCAACGTCATCAAGCAATTCGCCTCGGACGATGCGACGGTCGTGGTGGGTACGGTCATCGATCCCGACATGGCCAACCAGATCCGCGTGACGGTGGTGGCGACGGGGCTCGGAAAGCCCGTGGCGCGGGCCGCTCCCCAGCCCATGCAGGCGGCGATGCAGGCGGCGGTTGCTCCTCAGCCCACCATGCGGGTTGTGCGACACAAATCACCGATGGCGCCGACCGATTACGCGATGCTGGACAAGCCGACCGTGCAGCGACAGCGTGCGGTGGGCGATGGACTCAGGGCGGAAACCGAATCGGAAGATCTGCTGGATATCCCGGCGTTCTTGCGACGGCAGGCCGATTAGGCGAGTCGATGAACGGCAATGGCGCCCCATGGTCCAACGAAGGGGGACTGATCTTAAGGTTTCTTGACAGAAGCCTTCGGAAAGTTCCCCGAGTCCGGAAGGGCGCCGTGCTGAACGCCGCAATGGGCATGGAGTCCGGACCGCTCGTGCTTTAGCCGACATGGCGCCTGTGATACCTTTGTGACAGTTAACTTAAGGCTTGAAATACGGCCCGGTCCCACTCGATGCTGAATCAACGTACCTTGAAGAATTCCATCCGCGCCACGGGGGTGGGGCTGCATACCGGCAAGAAGATCTTGATGACGCTGCGTCCGGCGCAGCCGGATACGGGCATCGTTTTCCGGCGCACCGACCTCGATCAATCCCCGGATATCCAGGCGCACGCGCAGAACGTGGGCGATACCATGATGGGTACCACCCTGCAAAGCGGGGACGTGAAGATCTCGACCGTCGAGCATTTGTTGTCCGCCCTCGCGGGACTCGGCATCGACAATGCGCTGGTGGAAGTGAGCGCGGGCGAAGTGCCGATCATGGACGGCAGCGCCGGGCCCTTCGTGTTCTTGCTGCAATCGGCAGGGATCGAGGAACAGCGGGCGCCCAAGCGGTTCATCCGCATTCTAGAGAGCCTGCAGGTCGATGACGGCGACAAATGGGCACGCTTCGACCCTTACGACGGCTTCAAGGTGAACTTCGAGATCGAATTCGATCATCCGACGTTCAAGAAGCATTCCCAGGTGGCGTCGATGGATTTCTCCACCACCTCCTTCCTTCGCGAGGTGAGCCGAGCACGCACCTTCGGCTTCATGCGCGATTTGGAGAGCCTGCGCGCGCGAAACCTCGCGCTCGGCGGCAACATGGACAACGCAATCGTGCTCGATGACTATCGGGTGCTGAACGAGGACGGGCTGCGCTACGAGGACGAATTCGTCAAGCACAAGATCCTCGATGCCATCGGCGACTTGTACCTGCTCGGACACAGCCTGATCGGCGAGTTTTCAGGATATAAATCAGGGCATGCGCTCAACAATAAGCTGCTGCGCGCCCTGATAGCCTCACAGAGCGCTTGGCGGGAAGTGACGTTCGAGAGTCTCGCCGAAGCACCGATCTCCTACGTCGCCGCCGCAGCCGCGCAAGCTTGAGCAAGGCCCCGGCGGGGGCCTCAAGCCCGGGATTTCGGTTCCGGCTGCACCACCTTGATGCGGATGCTCGATATCTCGACCCCCAACGCCCCGCCGACGCGCTCGCGTAACGTATCCGTCATATAGCGAAGCCGGGTCGCCCAAGCGGCGCTCGCGGCGCCGATGGTGAGCTTTCCCCCCTCGATGCCGGCGGTGACGACCTTCGCGGCGAATTCCAGCGGCAATGCCGCAAGCACCTGCTCCAGAACCCTCGAGCGGTTTTGGATCCGCGCCTTCAGGCTCGTGAGGTGCTCGCTACCTCCCTGGAATAATTCCTTGATATCTCTTGATTTTCGCACTGCAGCATGTCTTTTGGACGTGAAAATCAGCACCAAAAGCGTGCTTAATTTCCTTGTTTTGGCGGCCTTTATTTTGCATAGTCTATGCCGGTTTGGTCACCAGCATGAGTCCGCCCACGATGACGGCTTCAGAAGCGCTTTCCCCGTGAATGTGATATTCGTCGGTCGCAAGACCGGTCGCGTGAAGCAATTGGACTTGCGGCATCCCCTGGTCGTGGGGGCGGCGCTTGCCTTGGTGCTCGCGATCGTGGGCGGCGCATTTTCCATCGGCATGGGGTTGGGCGCGCGCAACCACTCCAGCAATGCCATCGATCAGCTCGGCGGCTGGTCGGCGGAGCTTCTGCGAGAACAAGCCCAGATCGAAGACGTTCGGCACGTACTCCAGGAAAAAGTCAACGCGTTGGCGATGCGTGTCGGGCAGATGAATGCCAGTGTGATTCGCCTGGACGCGCTCGGCAAGCGGCTCACCCGCATGGCGAAACTGGACGATGGCGAATTCGATTTCGGTAATCCGCCCGCCCTGGGCGGCAGTGATACCCCCGACGGACAACCGGCCCAGATTCCCGACCTCACGGTCATGGTCGACGATTTGCAGACCCAGCTGTCGAGCCGGGAGCAGCAACTCGGCGTGCTCGAGAACCTGATTTTGACCCGGGAGCTGAACAAACAGGTGTACCCGGAGGGCCGCCCGGTCCAGGACGGCTTCATTTCGTCGTATTTCGGCCGCCGCGCCGATCCGTTCACCGGCTATCTGGCGGTCCACAAGGGACTGGATTTTGCCGGGCCGGCGGGGTCCAAGATCACGGCCGTGGCGGCGGGACTCGTCACGTTCGCCGGCGAGCGCGCGGGTTTCGGAGAGATGGTGGAGATCAACCACGGCAATGGACTCGCGACCCGCTACTGCCATAACGAGAAACTCCTGGTAAAGCAGGGCGATATGGTGAGCAAGGGGCAGGAAGTGGCCTTGATGGGGTCTACCGGGCATTCGACCGGTCCGCACCTGCACTTCGAGGTGCTCAAGAACGGCACTCAGGTGGATCCGCTGCGGTTTATCGGCGAGGATCGGTAGTCCACGAAGGCGGGCCTTCCGGCGCGGAGGGTGGGAACGGGAAGGCCTTTTCCGGACCGCCGTGAATCCATCCTTGGAGGCTGCGGGGAAAACATCCCTGTTTTCCACGCTCCGGAAAAGGCCTTCCCGTTCCCACCCAACTGCCCAGCGCCGCCGTCGTGAATAATCGGCGCTTCGGCGAGTAAAGCGAACTCGCGCGGTTGGGCCGCCAGGGCGGTTGCTGGGGGACAGGTGCGAAACGTTTTACCGAGCCTCCTGTCTATCCGTACAATACCCAGTTTTTCAAGGATCGTTCCCGCGTGTGGAAGCTTCTGACGCAAATATTCGGCAGCCGTAATCAGCGTCTCGTCAAAGACCTGAGCCGCAGAGTTGCCGACACCAACGGCCTAGAGCCTGAAATGCAGGCGCTCAAGGACGAGGAGTTCCCGGAGAAAACCCGCGAGCTCAAGGCCCGCTTTGCCGGCGGTGCCTCGCTCGATGCGCTGGTTCCCGAGGCGTTCGCGCTGGTGCGCGAGGCATCCCGGCGCAAGCTCGGGCTCAGGCATTTCGACGTGCAGCTGATCGGCGGTTTGGCGCTGCACATGGGCAAGATCGCGGAGATGCGCACCGGCGAGGGCAAGACGCTGATGGCGACGCTGCCGGCGTACCTCAATGCCCTGACGGGCGACGGTGTGCACGTGGTGACCGTGAACGAGTACCTCGCCCAGCGCGACTCGGACTGGATGGCGCCGGTATTTCGCTTCCTCGGCATGGAAGTCGGCGTGATCAAGAACGCGCAGTCCCAGGAGGAGAAGCGCGCCGCTTACGGCCGCGACATCACCTACGGGACCAACAACGAATTCGGGTTCGATTACCTGCGCGACAATCTGGCATTTCGGCTGGAGGACCGCGTTCAGCGCAAGCTCTCCTTTGCCATCGTCGACGAGGTCGACTCCATCCTGATCGACGAGGCACGCACGCCGCTCATCATCTCGGGACCGGCCGAGGAGAGCACCGAGCTCTACATCAAGGTCAACACGCTGATCCCGCGGCTTACCCGGCAGAAAGAGGAAAACGGCCCGGGCGATTACGCCGTCGACGAGAAGACCAAGCAGGCGACGCTCACCGAGGACGGCCACCAGAAGGTCGAGGATCTCATGGCGGAGACCGGGCTGCTGCGCGAGGGCGAGAGCCTGTACGACGCCACCAACATCCGTTTGATGCACCACTTGAACGCGGCGCTGCGGGCGCATGCCCTGTACAAGCGCGACGTCGAATACATCGTGCGTTCCGGCGAAGTCATCATCGTCGACGAGTTTACCGGCCGCACCATGCCCGGACGGCGCTGGTCGGACGGGCTGCATCAGGCGGTGGAGGCGAAGGAAGGCGTCAAGGTGCGCGAGGAAAACCAGACGGTGGCCTCGATCACCTTCCAGAATTACTTCAGGCTGTACTCGAAGCTCTCGGGCATGACCGGTACCGCCGATACCGAGGCGTTCGAGTTTCAGCAAATCTACGGTTTGGAGGTCGTCGTCATTCCGACGCACAAGCCGATGATACGCAAGGATCACTCGGATCTCGTATTCCTCTCCGAGCACGATAAATTCCAGGCGATCCTCGAGGACATCCAGGAATGCGTGAAGCGCGGACAGCCCGCGCTCGTCGGCACCACCTCGATCGAGACCTCCGAGCGGCTGGCGAAGCTCCTCGTCGGCGCCAACATTCCGCATGAAGTGCTGAACGCCAAGCAGCACGAGCGCGAGGCGCACATCGTCGCCGAGGCAGGCCGGCCGGGAGCGGTCACCATCGCGACCAACATGGCGGGCCGCGGCACCGACATCGTGCTCGGCGGCAGCGTGCAGGCGCAGATCGAGGCGCTCGGTACTACCGACGACGCCGCGGTCAAGGAGATTCGCGAGGCCTGGCGCCAGCGCCACGAGCAGGTGCTCACCGCCGGCGGGCTGCACATCATCGGCACCGAACGCCACGAGTCGCGGCGCATCGACAACCAGCTGCGCGGCCGGTCGGGGCGCCAGGGCGACCCGGGCTCCAGCCGGTTCTATCTCTCGCTGGAAGACAACCTGATGCGCATCTTCGGCGATCCCACCCGCATGAAGGCGCTGATGACCCGCGTCGGCATGAAGGCCGGCGAGGCGATCGAGAGCGGCATGCTCACCCGCCAGATCGAGCGGGCGCAGCGCCGCGTGGAACAGCACAACTTCGACGCCAGAAAGCAATTGCTCGAATACGATGACGTCGCCAACGATCAGCGCCGCGTCATCTATCAGCAGCGCACCGATCTCATGGGCGCAGAGAATGTGGCCGAGGCGATCAAGGGCGTGCGCGAGGATGTGGTACAGCAACTCGTGGATCAGTACATGCCGCAAGGCGCTGCCGAGGAGCAGTGGGACGTGCCCGCCCTCGCGCAGGCGGTGGAACGAGATTTCGGCCCACGCCTGCCGATCGAGGATTGGGTCAAAGGCGACGAGTCGGGCGATGTGATGGTGCTGCGGACCAAGATCGTGACCGCACTCGAGGCCGCCTACGGCCAGAAAGAGGCGACCGTCGGTCCCGAATTCATGCGCTACATCGAGAAAGAGATGATGCTGCGCACGCTCGATACCCACTGGCGCGAGCATCTGGCGGCGATGGACTACATGCGCCAGGGCATCTTCCTGCGCAGCTACGCCCAGAAGAACCCGAAGCAGGAGTACAAGCGCGAGGCGTTCGAGCTGTTCTCGGCGATGCTCGATAGAATCAAGTTCGACACCGTCACCACGGTGTCCAAGATTCAAGTGCGCAGCCAGGCCGAGATCGAGCGCGAGGAGCTCGAGCGGCAGCAGCGGCTCGCCCGTGCGCTGCAGATGCAGCATGCCGAGGCGGTTTCGCCGATTCAGCTCGGTGCTGCGGTCGAAGAGGGTGCCGGCCCGCCCGGAGCACCTCCGGGATTCAATTCCGCGCCGGGCGCCGGTGCGGGCGCTGCGGAGCCTCGCGCGGCTGCCCCGGCCGCCACCCCCTTCGTGCGGCAAGTGCCGAAGGTCGGCCGCAATGAGCTATGTCCCTGCGGTTCGGGCAAGAAGTACAAGCACTGCCACGGCGCGTTGCAACAAGCGAGCGGCTGACGATCGAGCAGTCGAGTCGAGCGCTCGAGGGCCCGGCGATACACGTCGTCGCCGCGGCCGTGATCGATGCGCGCGGGCGAGTGCTCATCGCGCAGCGTCCCGCGGGCAAGCACCTGGCCGGAATGTGGGAATTTCCCGGCGGCAAGGTGGAGCCCGGCGAAGCGCGGGTGGATGCCCTGCGACGCGAACTCGAGGAGGAGATCGGCATCGTCATCGAGATGCCGCGGCCCCTGCTTCGCCTGACACATACTTATTCATACGGCGAGGTGCTGCTCGATGTGTGGGTGGTGCGCCGCTATCGCGGCACGCCCCGGAGCCTCGACGGCCAGGCCTTGCGCTGGTGCAGCCGCGCCTCGCTCGGCACGGCGGGGCTCTTGCCGGCGGACCGCCCGATCGTCGGCGCGCTGCGGTTGCCGGAGCGGTTGAGGCTAAAGGACACGCCCCATTACCGCATTCGTGATTTCGCGCACTTCGAGGCGGAGCGCTCGGACGGCACCGAGGTACTTCGGGGAGTGTCGTGCCGAACTGCCGGCGAGGCGCGGGCCGCGGTGAAGGGCGGCGCGGATTTCGTGGCGCTGCGCGAGTCCCTCGATACCGCCGAGCTCGAAGCGCTGTGCGCGGCCGTGCCGGCGCCGCTATTCGTGCGCGGCGTGTCGCTCCGGCGCGCGTGGGGCCTCGGAGCGAGCGGCCTCAACGCCCTTGGCTGAGAGAGGCGCTTTGCAGATTCTGATCGAAGAAGCGCAGGATGGTGGCATAGGCATGGCGTCCGTCGTGCTGGCGGATCAAACCGTGTTTTGCCCCCGGGTAGACCATCACATCGAAGGGCTTCTCCAGGTCCTGGAGCTTGCGGAAGAGTTTGGTGCTGTTGAGGAACAGCACGTTGTCGTCGGCCATGCCATGGATGACCAGAAGCTTTCCGCGGAGCGCTGGGGTGTAGGGAATCACGGAGCTCGCGTCATAGCCGGCTTGGTTCTCCGCGGGCCGGCCGAGATAGCGCTCCGTGTAATGCGTGTCGTATAAGCTCCAGTCGGTCACGGGAGCGCCCGATACGCCGGCCCGGAAGACTTCCGGCGCCTTCAACATCAGCATCAGCGTCATGTAGCCGCCGTAGCTCCAGCCCCACACGCCGAGCCGAGCGGGATCGATGAATGGCTGCGAGGCCAGCCACTGGGCCCCTCGGACCTGATCGACGACTTCGACATCGCCCAATTTTCCGTGTATCGGTGCCTGGAAGGCGGTGCCGCGCGCGGCGGTGCCGCGATTGTCGAGCTGAAAGACGACGTAGCCGGCGCGCGTCAGGATCTGCGTGAACGTGCTGCCGGTCCAGGCGTCCAGCACCCGCTGCACGCCGGGACCTCCGTACACATCGACGATGGCCGGATAGCGCCTGGCGGGATCGAAGTGGGCCGGCTTGAACAGCCGGTATTGCAGAAGCTGGCCGTCTGCGGCTGCGATGGTGCCGAATTCGGGTACGGAATTGTCGGCGAGATAAGGTGCGTCGGGATGGCTCGCATCCAGCCGGTTCTCGATCAGGTAGGTGATCAGGCGGCCGTCGGCCGAGCGCAGGCTCACCTGCGGCGGCTGGGTGCTGTTCGTGAAGTTGTCGACATAGAAGGCGGCGTCGCGCGAGAACGTCACGCCGTGGATGCCCGGCTCCTCGGTAATGCGCGTGACCGACCGGGGATTCCGGGTGTCGAGCGAGGTGCGGTACAAGTGCCGCTCCACGGGACTTTTTTCGGTGGCCGAAAAATAGATCAGGCGGTGCTTCTCGTCGATCGCCTTGATGGCGCGAGTGCGGAAATCATCGACCATCCAGGGACCCTCGGTGAGCCTTCGCACCAGGTGTCCTTGATAGTCGTACAGATACAGATGAAGGAAGCCGTCGCGTGCGGAGGCCCACACGAATTCCTTGGAGCGCTTCAGGAACGAGAGCTCATCGTTGAGATCGATCCAGGTGTCGCTGCTCTCGCTCAACACCACCCGGCTCGCGCCGGTCTCGATGTTCGCGAACAACAGGTCGAGCTTGCGCTGGTCGCGGCTTTCGCGCTGGATCGCGAGCGTCTTGCCGTCCGGCAACCAATTGACGCGGGCGAGGTAGATATCGGGGTTCGAGCCCAGATCGATCCAGGTCACGGCACCGGTGTGGATGTCGCTGACGCCGAGGCGGACGAGCACGTTCGGTCCGCCGGTGGTGGGGTAGCGCTGAGGAAAGGTCTCGACGTTGTCGGCGGAGATCTCGAACCGCTGGGTCACCTTCACGGGGCTCTCGTCGACGCGCGCGAAGGCGATATGCCGTTCGTCCGGCGCCCACCAGTATCCGGTGCTGCGATCCATCTCCTCTTGGGCGATGAACTCCGCCATGCCGTTCTTGATGGGGCCGCCGCCATCCTGCGTCAGCGCCTTGTCGGCATGGGCAGCCAAATCATAGACATGCAGGTTCTGATCGCGGATGTAGGCGACGAAATCGCCATGCGGCGAGATACTGGCGTCGGTGGCAAATCCTCCCGCGCCGGCGGTGATCTCGGTCAAGGCAGCCGTGGCTGGCTTGGCGAGATCGTAATGATAGAGGCGCCCATCCAGCGGAAAGAGCAGCGCCTTTCCGGACGGCGCGAAGGAATATTCCAAGATCCCCGAGAGCGCAGCGGTCCGCTGGCGCTCGCGCCGGCCGATCTCCTCGGCAGATAGTTTCTCATTCGCCGGCGCGAGCACTTTCGAGTCGACGAGGACGCGCGCGGTCTTGTCGTGGAGGTTGTATTCCCACAGATCGAGGCGGTCCTTGTCGTCGGATTTGCCTTGAAGGTAGGTCACGCGCGATGCGTCAGGAGATATTTGCAGCCCGGTGATGGCGGGTCCCGAGAGCGCCGGTGCGTCGAAGAGCCGATCGATGGTGAGTTCCGCCGCGTGGGCGGACGGCGCGGTCGCCGCGGCGCACGCGACCAGGGCGGGCGCCAGATAGCGCCCGGAAGCACGGGAATCGGCCATGGTGATTACCTTGAGGTCATTGGCGAATGAGGTGATAGCACACTTCGGACAATGCGGTGACGCCGGCGGCTCGGAACCGTGCCTCGTTCGCCAGGATGTCCTCCCGGGAGATTTCCCGGATCTCGAAACTTCGCGAGTACAGCCGTTCCACCTCGTCGCGGGGGACCGAGAACGGCGGGCCGGCCATCTGACTCTGCGTATATTCCAGCGTGATCAGCAGCATTTGCGTTCCCGGCGGGGTGAGCATGCCGGTATGGTCGGCATAGGCGGCCCGCAGCTCCGGGGCCCACGAGATGAGCGCGGCGCGATCGTACACCGCGGCGACGTCGCCCAGAAGCGGGGGTGTCAGTTTGAAAAAATCTCCACGGAACAGCGCCAGGTGCTCGGCTTCGTAGGCGTCGAAGTCGCTCCGCACCCGGCGCCGGGCCGGGATGCCGTTCTCCGCGCAGAAGGACTCGAGCGCGGTCGCGGACAGCTCGATCCCCGTGACGAAGTGCCCTTGATCTCGCAGCCAGAGCAGGTCGAGGCTCTTGCCGCACAACGGTACGAAGACGCGGCGTGCCGTTGCGAGCTTCAGCCGCGGCCAGTGATGCAGCAGGTTTCGATCGACGCACGGCTGGTGAAAGCCGATTTGGCCGTTGCGCCAACGGTTTTGCCAGAATTGCGGTTCCATCGCTCAGATTCTCGCGCTCAGATCTCTCGATTCTGGCTTTCTTCGGGCTCGTTGCCCGACTCGTCGCCCGACTCGTCGGGGATCTTGTGCTGTTCGGCGATCCACGCTCCCAGATCGATCAGCCGGCAGCGATCGCTGCAGAACGGCCGATAGGCCGAGACTTCGGACCATTCGACCGGCCGGCGGCAGGTGGGGCATTTGACCGTCGTGGCCACGATCGCCGCCCGATCAAGCGCAGCAGGTCAGCAGGAACGGCACGTCCGTTTCCATGTGCACCGGCCGATTGGTGGCGCCGGGCCATTGCAGGAATCGGATGGTGCAGCGGTGCTGGTTGCCGCTGATCTCGGGGAACAGGGCGCTGTCGGAAGGCATGGTCACCCGGAGGAGCTGGCACGGGTTCTCCCGATCGAATTGCAGCTGGAAGATGCCGCCCACCGCCATCTCGGATTTGCGCTTGGCGTTCTGCCGGGTGAGCCATAGGAGCTCGGCGATGCTGTCGCAGAGCGGGCGGATGAGGCCGAGCCAGCTCCCGAACTCGGCAGCCCGCACCTGGGCCGGCCGGTTGAGCCAAAAAGAATAGTCCGGGAGGTCGAAATCACAGGTGCCGCCCGGAATGGCGCTCCGGTGCTTGATGGCGCTCAAGAATTCGGAGTCGCGCAGCGGTCCCATGAAGTTGGCGCCGGCCGTCGACAAATCCTCCCGCAGCTTGAGGAGGTTCGACACCAGGGATTTCAGGCGGCTGGGATCGACGCCGGTCTTGGTCTGGAACTCCTTGAGCACGTTCACGTGCCGCTCCAGTTCCTTGAGTACATCGCTGCGTGAGTCCCCGCGCGCCGTGATCGCCAGGATCTCGAGCAGGCTCGAGACCGCGGCCCGGGAGCTCCAGGCGTTATCCGACTCGCTGTGATAGGAGGCCTGCGTGTACAGGAATTCCAGGCGCAGGAACGTGCGCATGCGCTCGTTCAGCGGCTGCTCATACACGATCGGCGCCAGTTCCGGCTCGCTTTGAGGGTCGGGGTATGAGTTCATCGCCCTATTCTGAGCCAATCGAAGGGCGATGGTAAACCTTGGATTTCAGCGCGAGGCGGATTTCAGCGCGCGGCCATTTCGAGATAGCGCTGGTGCAATCGATCCACGGCCTGTCGCAAGTCGGAGACGGACCCCGAGTTGACGAGCACGTCGTCGGCCGCCTTCAATCGATCCGCGCGGCTCGCTTGTGCGGCGAGAATGGAGCGGGCCTGTTCCGCGCTCACCGAGTCGCGGCTCATCAGACGTTGCACCTGCTGCGATTCGTCGGCGTCCACGACCAGGATGCGGTCCACGCGGTCGCGGGCGGTGCCGCTCTCCACGAGTAGAGGAATCGACAGCACGAGGTAAGGACCGACGGCGGTCAGCGCCTGCCTGTCCATGTGCACGCGGATCAGGGGATGGAGAATGGCCTCGAGATCGCGGCGCTTGTCGGGGCTTTGGAAGATGAGCGCGCGGAGCGCGGCACGATCGAGCTCACCGTCTTGCGTCAACACGGCGTTGCCGAAGCGCTCGGTGACGGCAGCAAGCCCCGGTTGCCCCGGCGCCACGACCGCGCGGGCGGAGTCGTCCGCGTTGATCACGGGAACCCCGAGCTCGGTGAGGCGGCGCTCCACCGTGCTCTTGCCGCTGGCGATTCCGCCGGTGAGGCCGATACGCAGTCGCGAGTTCATGTCAGTGCCTGAGGCCGGAGATGCGCAGGTACCCGTCGAGCAGTTCGTGGCCATAGAGCATGGCGATCCAGCCGGCCGCCGCCAAGTAAGGTCCGAAGGGTATCGGCGCGGCGCGATCCCGGCCCTTGAGTACGATCATGGCGATTCCCAAGATGGCGCCGGTGCCGGCCGAGAGCAAGATGATGAGCGGCAGCATTTTCCACCCCATCCAGGCACCGAAGGCGGCGAACAGCTTGAAATCGCCGTAGCCCATGCCCTCCTTGCCGGTGATCAGGCGGAACGCATGGAAGACCAGCCACAGGCTCAAATAGCCCGCGGCCGCTCCGATGACGGCGTCCTGCGGCGACACGGGCAGGGGGGCTCCTTGGATGGGACCAACCGTGACCGCCGCCAGGAGGCCCGCCCAGAGCATCGGGAGGGTGATGCTGTCCGGCAGCAATTGATGATCGAGGTCGATGCCCGTGAGCGCGACCAGCACCCAGGTCAGGGCGATGGCGGCGGCGGCGGCGGCGCCGAAGCCGAAGTGCCAGGCGGCCCAGGCCGAGAGCACGCCCGTCGCGAGCTCGACCGCGGGATAGCGCGGGGATATGGGTCCCTGGCAGGCGGCGCAGCGGCCGCGAAGCGCGAGCCAGCTGATCACCGGAATATTCTGCCAGGCCGTGATCGGCGCCTTGCAGTGGGGGCAGGCCGAGCGCGGGACCACCAGGTTGAAGCGCTCGGGCGGGGGCACTGCTGGTTCGGCAACCACGGTGGTGGTGGTCGAGGACGCGTATTCCGCCGCCTGCGCGCGCCACTCCCGGTCGAGCATCACGGGCAGCCGGTAAATGACGACATTCAGGAAGCTGCCGATCACGAGGCCCAGCACGAATACCGAGCCCGCGAACAGCGCGGGGTTCGCCGCGTAGAGGTCGGCGATGTCGGTGAACATAGAGCTTAAGCCTCGCGGCGGGTATGCACGCCGCGAGGCGTTTGACCGAGCGCCGTTAGCCGACCACCGAGCCGAGCTTGAAGATCGGCAGGTACATGGCGATGACCATGCCGCCGACGAGCACGCCCAAGATGGCCATGATCATGGGCTCGAGGAGGCTCGACATGCCGTCGACGGCGTTGTCGACCTCGGCTTCGTAGAATTCGGCGACCTTGCCCGACATGGTGTCGAGGGCGCCGGATTCCTCGCCGACGGCGATCATCTGGATCACCATATTGGGGAAGAGGCCGGTGTTCTCCATGGCCCTTTGCAGCCGTTGACCGGTGGCCACCTCGTCTTTCATGCGGTAGACCGCTTCCTCGTAGACGATGTTGCCGGTGGCGCCGGCGACGGAGCCCATGGCTTCGACCAGGGGCACGCCGGCGGCGAACATGGTCGAGAGCGTTCGCGCGTAGCGAGCGATGGCGGACTTGATGAGAATGGGCCCGATGATCGGCACCTTGAGCATGATGCGGTCCATGGCGAGCTGCATTTTCCTCGATCGCTTGAGGAAATAGAAAAAGGACCAGAAGCTGCCGCCGATCAGGATCGCGCACCACCAGCCTTGGTGTTGGACGAATCGCGACAGATTCACCACCATTTGCGTGAACGCCGGCAGGTCGGCGCCGAATCCCTTGAACAGCGACTCGAATTGCGGAATGACGAAAATGAGCAGAATGAGCGATACGATCACGGCGACAGCGAGCACGGCGATTGGGTAGAACAGGGCCTTTTTTATTTTCTTTTTCAGTGCTTCGGTCTTCTCTTTGTAAGTCGCAATCTTGTCCAGCAAGGATTCGAGTGCACCCGCTTGCTCGCCGGCCTCCACCAAATTGACGAAGAGATTGTCGAAGTGCAGTGGATACTTTGCCAGCGATTCATGCAGCGTACTGCCGCCCTCGATGTTCGCCTTGATGTCGAGCACCAGCTTTTGCATCGCAGGCTTCTCGTGGCCGTTGCCGATGATCTCGAAGGACTGAACCATGGGTATGCCCGCCGCCATCATGGTCGCGAGCTGGCGGCTGAACACCGCGATATCCTCGTTGTCAACCTTGGCGCCCCCAAACAACGGCTTACCCTGGGTCTTGACCCTCGTCGCGGCAACACCTTGGCGTCGCAGATCCGCCCGGAGCGCCGTTTCGTTGGCCGCAAGGGCTTTGCCGCGAACCTTGTTGCCGCGCTTGTCCTTGCCTTCCCAAATGAATTGGGTTTCTCTCTTGGTTGCTGTTGCGGATGCCGCCATAAATCGATCCTTGCGTTACTATTCGATCGTGACGTTGTTGACTTCTTCCAGGCTGGTCACGCCATCTCTCACTTTTTGCAAGCCTGAGCGACGCAGGTTCCAGATTCCATCCTTGGACGCCTGATCACCAATGTCGATGGCGCCTCCACCCTCCATGATGATGCGGCCGATCGTGTCGGTCACCGGCATGACCTGGTAGATGCCCACACGGCCCTTGTAGCCGTCGGTGCATTGGCCGCATCCGGTCGCCTTGAAAACTTTGATCCCACTGGCGATATCCGATTCCTCGAAGCCCTCCTTACGAAGTGCCTCCTCGGGAATGTCGATGGGCTGCTTGCAGTTGCTGCAGAGCTTGCGCGCCAGGCGTTGCGCAATGATGAGACTCACCGAGGTGGCGATGGCGTAGGGCTTTACTCCCATGTCGACCAGGCGGGTGAGCGTCTGTGGGGCGTCGTTGGTATGCAGCGTCGAGAGCACCAAGTGGCCGGTCTGCGCGGCTTTGATGGCGATCTCGGCCGTCTCCAAATCGCGGATTTCGCCGACCATGATGACATCAGGGTCTTGGCGCAAGAAGGCACGCAGGGCGGCGGCGAACGTGAGCCCCACCTTGTTGTTGACGTTGACTTGATTGATGCCGGGCAGATTGATTTCCGCCGGATCCTCGGCAGTGGAGATGTTGCAATCTTCCGTATTCAGGATGTTGAGGCCGGTGTACAAGGAAACGGTCTTGCCGCTGCCCGTCGGCCCGGTCACCAGAATCATGCCTTGAGGCTTGGCGAGATACTTCAGATAGGTCTCACGCTGCAACGGCTCATATCCCAGAGCATCGATACCCAACATCGCGCTCGAGGGATCCAAGATACGGGACACGACCTTTTCGCCGAATAAGGTCGGGCAGGTGCTGACGCGAAAGTCGATCGCCCGGTTCTTGGAGAGCCGCATCTTGATGCGGCCGTCTTGGGGCACGCGGCGTTCCGCGATATCGAGCCGCGCCATGACCTTGAGCCGCGCCACGATCTTTACCGCAAGCTGCACCGGTGGAAGAGCGACTTCTTTGAGCACGCCGTCGATACGGGTGCGGATGCGAAATGTTTTCTCGTAGGGCTCGAAATGAATATCGGATGCGCCTTTTTTGATGGCATCGAGCAGGATCTTGTTGACGAAGCGGACGATCGGCGCGTCCTCGACGTCGTCACGGCCCAACGCCTCAGGGCTCGCCTCGTCGTCGCCGCCGGTGACTTCCAGGTTCTCGAGATCGATATCGTCATCGGTCAAGTTCGGCATGGCCGCTTCGGCTTGATCGATGGCCCGATTGACCGCCGCCTGCAGCTTGTCGTCCTCGACGACCACGAACTCGATGCTCATGGACGTCTGGAAACGGATCTCGTCGAGGGCGTGAAGATTGGTGGGATCGGCGACCGCCAGGAATAGGCGCTTGCCGCGTTTCATCAGCGGCAAGACGCGGTGCTTTTGCAGCAGCTTATCGCTGACCGCCCGTATCGCGTCGGTGTCCGCGGTAACGGCGTCCAAATCCAGCAGCGGCACCCCGAACTCGTTGGAGGCCGAAATGGCGATGTCGCGGGCGGCCGCCAGATTGGCGCTCACCAAGTGCGTCACCAGATTGACCCGCTTCTCCCTCGATTTGGCAATGGCGTCCTGCATGGCGGGCTCGTCCATCAAGCCATCCTGCACCAAACGCTGCGCGAGGCCCCCCAGGGCCTGCCGGCTGGTGCCTCCCGCTACCGCAATTGCGTTGTCATTCATAGACTTAAGATAAACCCCGGGCGAACGATCGGGCTACTATCGGTATCCGATCGGGCAATTGTCAAATCAGCCGATGGATGGTCGCATATTGTGGACTGTGCGCTCGTGATACTGATCGCAAAAAGCAGGGTCTCGGATGCATCGGGGCCGCAGCGGGGCCCCCCCAAAAGAAGAAGCCCCTCCGGGGAGGGGCTTCTTGAGCTCAAAGCGAAAGTTAGCTCATTACTTGCACTGGGTCGGGACGTACTTGGACGAAACCGGGGTGGGAGCATCTGGGGCAGCCATTCCCCCCGCGGCCGCAGTGTTGTTGGTCGACGAGGTGCACGCCCAGTCAATGTTCCCCGACAAGCTCGAGGCGGCCCCCAACTGGGTCTGCGTAGTGCCGGCACCGGCTCCGGTGGTCGGTTCAATGTACGGCGAGATGTTGATGACATTGCCACCCGCCAACTGAGGGATTGCAGTCGCGTTGTACGTTACCGTGATGATTCCCGTCGCCGAGGCAATGCTAACGTTGCTGACATACTTGGTCGCGGTGAAGGCGCCGTTCCACGAGGTCGCGGCCGACTTGACTCCGTTCAGACCGCCTGATTCGAATCCTTCGGCAACCGACGTTTTCGCCGAGTCGGCAAGATTCAGGCCTTCCGTGATTTTCGCGCGGATGGTGTAGTCCTGATACGCCGGGATGGCGATCGCGGCCAAGATGCCGATGATGGCCACGACGATCATCAATTCGATGAGCGTGAAGCCTTGTTGCACTTTTTTAAACATTTTAACTCCTGGAGATGGACACGGAAAAAGCACTTAGTCGAACCACGGCTTGCGCCAGTACCAAGGAAAAGCAAGGCTCATGCCAATCAGGTGTCTATTATTATAAGTATATGATTTTATTGAATAATATAGCTGTGATCGAGTGAAGATTCGACATATCCACGTCGCGCGGGGGCGTCAAGCGTGACGCGCCACGTCAGCTAGTGACGAAATCTGTCAATCAACGTCTCGGCAACACCCGCACCGTCTCGCCTCGAGGCGGATGCATCGCGATGCGCGGGTTACCTTTCCAGGGTTTTTAGGGGACCGATGAATTTTTCGTAGTTACGCCAGCGAGCGACGGAACTCTTGTAGATCTTCTGGCGGACCTGCCAGGTACTGGCGGTGGTCACTTGCCGCCGGTTCGTGTGGAACTCCAGACACCGTGCGTCCCATTCCAGCCCGATGAAATCGATCATTTTGCGGGACCAAGTTTCCTGATCGGTCACGAGTTCCTCGTAGGGCACCTCGAGGATGAACCCCGGAGGCAGTACCGCCCGCCAATGCGCCATGATTCGATGGTGTTCGCGGTAGTAGTGCACCAGGTCCGAGAGATCGAACGCAAAATTGATGCCCGCCAAGAACTGCTGGAAATAGCAGGACAAACAGGTATCGACGGGATCGCGCTGCATGTAGATGACGCGCGCATTGGGGAACGCCGAGTAGATCAAGCCCAAGAATTCGGAGTTCGCCGTCGCCTTGTCGACGATACGAGACGCGCTCCTGGAGTAACCCTCCAGAATGCCGAGGTACTCCTCCGCCGCTTTCAGGCGAGCCGGTTCGCTCAACATACCGCGCGTCAGCTCATCGTGCTTCGCCAGATTCGACCAGTAC
>Ga0187863_10000891_pt1 | contig 24803 bp, 14 predicted proteins | sample June2016WEW_11_1_FD_132975 | JGI IMG/M metagenome (GOLD analysis project Ga0187863, IMG submission 132975) | Peatland microbial communities from SPRUCE experiment site at the Marcell Experimental Forest, Minnesota, USA - June2016WEW_11_10 | ecosystem: Environmental > Terrestrial > Soil >...
ACCGTCCGGTGGATTCGGCAACCAGCTGGGTCTGCACGGCCACGGGCTGCACGTCGGCGCCGGGCTTTGCGGGTGGATCGGTTTCGCCGAACTTCGCCAGAGTCGCGCATGGTGTGACTCCCAACAGCTGGCAGTTCAACGTCACGATCGAACAGGAACTCCACCGGAATACCTCCCTGCAAATCGGCTACGTAGGGAACACCGGTGTACACCTGACTTCGATGCAGCAGTTCAACGGGATCGGGCCGTCGGACTGGTCGAACGCAGTGTTCAGCGGTAGCGGTACCGGAACGAACCCGTGGCGTCCGGCCTTCAACTTCGGTCCGATTAACGGGTTCGCGCGCGCGGGTCACGCCAGCTACAACTCGCTGCAGGCGTTGTTCCGCTCTCAGCTCGGTCCCTCAACGTTCCAGGCTGCGTATACCTGGGGTCACTCCATCGGCGATGTGGAAGAAGACAATTCCTCCGGCAGCGCCAACCAGGAGATCCAGACGTACTCGGGCGATAGCTCTCTGGACAAAGGCAACACTAACATCAACCGTCCGGATATCTTCGTGGCAAACGAGGTTTACTATCTGCCGAAGTTTGCCGCCTCCAACAACTTCGTCAAGCAAACCGTGGGAGGCTGGGAGGTCAACGGGATCGTCGACGCGGTCCATGCCAGCTCTTTGACGGTCTTCTCGAACGGGGGCTACACCGACAGCTTTAACTCGGCGCCGATCAGTCAGCTCATCGGTACCGGCTACGCCGGCAACAACCGTCCTCTGGTGACCGGCCAGAAGTTCAACGCGGGTGAAAAAACCAACCACGTTGGGAACGCTGGTGCCTTCACCCTGGTCGGCTATGCCCTGGGAACCATTCCCAAAAACATCGAACACCGCGGCTTCGGCTACGGCGCTCCAACCGAGGACTGGGACTCGCAGTTAGCCAAGAACTGGATGGTTAAGGAGAAGTACAGGATCAAGTTCGCTATGGACTTCTTCGATTTCCTTAATCACCCGAACTTCAACAGCGGCGGCATGGAGGGTGAGGGATACGCGCCCAGCGTGATTGCCTGCGGCAGCGCTGCCTGCTCTCCGACCAACAACGTGATCACCAGTGCCGGAACCGCGGCCGGGTTGAACAACGGCGCGACCCTCGGACAGCCAACCAGCTTGCAGACTGCCAAGGGCAATCGCGAGCTGCAATACTCCCTGAATTTCTCGTTCTAAGGAACGAAAACTTCAGGGCCTGACGTAAGAAGCAAAACGAAAACTGCGGAGCGCTTGCACAGGCTCCGCAGTTTTTTGTGGAGTAGAATCGACTCAACTTTCTCCATGCGGTTCAATCCCTCACCCTCTGTATCTCGATTCAGGCATTCTGCCGGGTGTTTTTGCTGGTCCGATTGGTTGGTGCTCCTGGTCGCACTTGGTACCGTGCCTTGCGGAGCCGTTGCGCAAACGCCTCACAGGCCTTCTGTAGCACCGAAGGGGCCGTCGGCGCCCGATGAACTGGAAAGGCGTCTCGCTGCTGCTGAACAGGCGCGTAGCTCCGGCGACCCCTCGACGGTGGCTGTGGCCAATCGCCTGGTCATCGCCTCGGCCCTGCGCGAGCTTGCCAGCCTCAAACTGGTGCAATCCAACTACTCCGCGTCCATCGAGCTCTACCGTGGCTCGATGGAATTCGAAGATCATCCTGCTGTTGATGAGCCCCTGGGGTATGCCGAACTCCAGGCCGGCCATCTGGACGAAGCCATTGAGCTCGGAGAAAAGGCGCACGCCGGCGATCCTCACAATCTGGGCGCGGACAGGCTTCTGGCCAGTGCCCTGGACCAGAAAGGAGAGTACGTCAAGGCGGTCGAGCCATTCACCCGGATTGCGACGGCCGAGCCTACGGTCGATAACCTGTATCCGCTGGCCGAGTGCTTGCTGCAAACGAAGACGCCGGAAGACAAGCAGCGCGCGATTGAGGTTTTCGCGCAGATGAAGCGCATAGCGGGCGACAGCGGATCCCTCCATGTGCTGATGGGCCGCGCTTTCCGCGATGGTGGCGATATGCAGGCCGCCATTCGCGAGTTTCAGCGCGCCATTGCGATTGACCCGCGCACGCCCCACGCTCACTATTTTCTCGGCCTCGCTGAGCTCTTTCTGAACGACTGGAAGCCGACGCCGGCCATCGAAGCCGAATTGCAGAAGGAAGCCGATTTCTATCCGGATGATTACCTGGCCAATTACATGCTGGGTCTCACCACCTCGGGAGAACGCAAGTACGAGGAATCCGACAAGTACCTTACTGCGGCTGCGCGCATCGATCCCGCTGCGCCCGACCCCTTCCTTTATCTCGGCATGAACGCCTATGCCGAGGGCAAGATGGATCGAGCAGAGGCCATGATGCGCAAGGCGATCGAGCTGACCGGAAGCGATGAAGCGCGCACCAATTTTCAGATCCGCCGCGCCTACGTCGACCTGACCCGCATCGCGGCTCAGAGCGGACGCACGGAGGAGAGCAGTGCTTTTGCCGCCAAAGCGCGCGAGCTGCAGAACAAGATCATGGCGCAAACCCAGCAGGAGGTGAGCAGGACCCAGGCCGAGAGCGGCGGGGGCATGGGTGCGGCGGTGGTACCGCTGACCCCCCTGGAGGAGAACCAGTCAGCACCCCCTGTGCGCAACAGCGACGATCCTTCCGGAGGCCGCAGGCTGACTGCGGCACAACTGGCGGAGGCGAAGCAGCGCGAGCTGGCATTGAAGTCGGTTCTGGCCCTCGCATTCAACGACCTGGCGACTGCGAACGCCATTCAAAAGAACTATCCCGCGGCTCTCGGCTTCTACCAGCAGGCTGAGCGCTGGGACAGCGGACTGTCGGGGCTCGAGAAGAACCTTGGCCTGTGTGCCTTCCGCAGCAAAGATTATGCGGAGGCGACCCGGGCGCTTGCGGCGGCTCAGCAGCAGGGCGACGACTCTTCCGCGGTTCGCGGGATGCTGGGGCTTTCCTGGTTCGCCACCGACAAGTTTGCGGATGCCGTGCGCACGTTTGAGCCCCTGGGGCCAGCCGGCATGACCGACAGCGAGACGGGCTACGCCTGGGCGGCTTCGCTGGCTCATACCGGCGACATGAAGCGGGCCACGGAAGTGCTGGCCGGCTTCGAGTCCGAGCCGCGTGCGCCCCAGACCCTTCTGCTGGTGGGCCAGCTCTGGACCGAGATTGGCGATTTTTCACGCGCCATCGCAACCTTGCAGCGCGCCCTCGACTCCGATCCAACCTTGCCAAAGGCGCATTTCTTCGAGGGACTGGCCTACATCCGCTGGGAGCATTGGCCGGAAGCCGCAAAGGAATTTCAGGCTGAGCTGAGTATCGTGCCTGACGAACCCGATGCACTGTACCACCTCGGGTTTGTGGATCAGCAGCAGTCGAGGATCGACGAGGCGCTCGCGCTTTACCTGAAGGTGATTGCCGCAAACCCCGACTATGCGAATGCGCAGTACGAAGCGGGAAAAATTCTGATGGATCGCGGTGACTTCGCTAACGCGGCGGGCCATCTGCAGGCCGCGGCGAGCCTCAGCCCGGACAAGGATTACATGCACTATCAATTGCAGGCAGCATACCGAAAGCTGGGCCGCAACGCGGATGCGGACCGGGAACTGGAAATTTACAAGGGGCTCAAAGCCCAGGCGCGGGCGCGCGTTGCGGATGCCATCCGGCAGCAGACTCACCAGGAAAGGATCCCCTAGGTTTGTTCATTCGACTGTTGAGGTCCCTGCGACCTGTTGTCGTTTCGTTTTGCGCGATGAGCGTCGCCGCCGCGCAGACGGGCGAGGGTCATCCGACGCCGCCACCGCCGCCACCAGGCGCAAAGGCGGCGAAGTGCAGCGGGCGGCCAATTCCGCAGCTCGAAGACATCACCGCATCCACGCATATCACCTTCACGCACGCATCCGATCCCTCGAAGAGATACATCATGGAATCGATGAGTGGCGGGGTGATTCTGATCGACTATGACCGCGACGGCTGGCCGGATATCTATTTCACGAATCAGCCCACGGTCGACCAGGCGCTCAAGGGAGTGCGTGCTTTGGGAGCGCTTTACCATAACAACCACGACGGCACCTTTACCGATGTCACGGCGAAATCCGGCTTGAATACTTCCTGTCTTGCTAACGGCGGGGCGGTTGGGGATTACAACAACGACGGCTGGCCCGACCTCTACCTGACCTGCCTCGGCGGCAATGTTCTCTACCGGAACAACGGCGATGGCACTTTTACCGACGTGACCGAACAAGCTCACGTTCGGGATGGGCGCTATTCCACAGGGGCGGCTTTCGGTGACTACGACAATGATGGCTTTGTCGATCTGATGGTCGTCAACTACGTCGATTTCCATCTCAACGACATGCCCACCTTCGGAAGCGCATCGTTCTGCAAATACCGTGGGATCGATGTTCAGTGCGGACCGCGGGGCCTGCGGGGCGCCGGCGACTCGCTCTTTCATAACAACGGCGACGGTACGTTCACCGACGTGTCGAAGGCGGCCGGTGTGAGCGATCCCGATGGATATTACGGGCTCGGCGTAGTGTGGGCGGATTTCAATAATACCGGGCGGCCGGATATCTACGTCACGAACGATTCGACTCCCAAGTACCTGTACAAGAACCTGGGCAACAGCAAGTTCGACGAGATTGGACTTCAATCGGGCACGGCGGTCAGTGAGGACGGCTCGGAACAAGCCTCTATGGGCATCGCGCTCGGCGACTACAATCACACCGGCCGCCCTTCGATTTACGTAACGAATTTTACCGACGAGAACGACCTCCTTTACCGCAACCAGGGGAACTGGGACTTTGACGAAGTATCCTACCCCTCCGGCGTTGCGCTTCCGTCCCTGCCGTGGGTGAAGTGGGGAACGGCCTTCGTCGACCTCACGAACGACGGCTGGCTGGACCTCATCACCGTGGCCGGCCACGTTTATCCCCAAGTCGATCAACTGCCCTCCGGCGGCGGTTATCGCCAGCCGAAACTGCTGCAGATGAACCAGAAAGACGGGACCTTCTGTGACGCGAGCGACCAGGCCGGAGAGGCGTTGAAGGAGCGCCGCGTCTCGCGCGGATTGGCGGTCGGCGATCTGTTCAACGACGGCAATATGGACGTGGTGATCGAAGATCTGGATGGAAAGCCGATGATCCTCCGGAACCACGGCGTGCCCGGAAACCACTGGGTCAGCTTCGAACTCGATGGCACAAAGAGCAACCGGCTGGCTCTCAACGCGCGCATCAGGATTGTCGCTGGAGGGATGACGCAGACCGACGAAATCCATAGCGGCGGGAGCTATCTTTCGCAGAACGATCTTCGCGTTCACTTTGGGCTGGGCAGCGCCACGAAGATCGACAAAGTGGAGATTCACTGGCCGTCGGGGCTGGTGGAGAACCTAACCAACCTTGCAGCCGATCGCTTCTACAACGTCCTCGAGGGCAAAGGCATTGTCGATCCGCGCGTGGCGAGGCCTGCTCCGGCAAAGCACCCATGAGGGCGGGGAACTGCTATGGTCTGCTTCCCGCTGGGCCGGCATTCTGCGCGTTCGCGTTGTCCTGCTGATAGCGTTCGAGGAGTTTTCGCAGGTTCGCTGCTAACTCGTCGTTGTGTTCCTGCATGGCGAGATCGAGCGCCTTGCGTTCCGCCTCGACGGCCTGCGCGGATCGACCGGTGTGGTCCCAGGCCCTGGCCAGCTCCGCCAGACAGTGCCAGTTCCTGCTTTCGCTCAGTTCCACGGCCTTCTCGAGGGGTTCCACGGCTGCGGAAAAGTCTCCGCGAGACTCGAGAACGTAGCCGAGATTGAAGCGATACTCGACGGAGGCCGGAAGAAGCTCGATTGCCCTTTGCAGTTGCTCGACTGCGGCGTCCACTTGTCCCGACTCTGCCAGCGCCAGACCGAGATGATTGTGGCTATCAGGGAGTTTGGGGTCGAGGTTAACAGCTCGCTGAAGATGCTCCATCCCCTCCTGTCTGTTCCCGCCGTCGAAGAGTACCGTACCCAGATCGGTCTCCGTAGCCGCGGAATCCGGCTTCAGCGCGAGCGACTTCCGCCAGGTGGCGATGGCCTCCTCCGTATTGCCGTTGTTCGCGAGAGACACAGCGAGGTGGTCGAGCCAGGCTGCGCTTTTGGGGTTGAGCGCGCAGGCCCTGCGGTATTCATCCAGAGCTTCGCGCTCCTGGCCATTCGCCGAGAGAGCAGAGGCCAGGCCATAGTGCGCAAGCGGATCGTCGGGATCGCGCCCGAGGGCGCCGCGCATCGCTTCAATGGCCTGCGGATACTGGCTGTTCTCGATGAATGCATAGGCGTCGTTGAAGAGGCGGTAGAACTCCGTTGCCTGGGGATCGATCTTCTCCAGACCGCCCTGCGGAATATTCAGGAACTCGGGGATGTTGACGGCACGATTGGCCGCGGTGGTGTTCTCGACCATGATGGCGGGAGAATCATGGCCCTGAGCATCGATGTGCGTCAGCATCAGCTGGGTGTAGGGCGAGCGGCCCTTGGACGAAAATGCGAGCCACCGCCCGTTCGGCGAGAAGGTGTGCCAGGAGTTCATCCGCGGGGTATTGCAGGTCATGAGCCGGGTTTTGCCGCCTGCGAAAGGCACTATAAACAGGCGGCTGTCGGGGCGCATCAGCAAGCCGGTGTGGTTCTGCACCCAGACGATCCACTTGCCGTCCGGTGAGACTTTGGGAAAGTTGTTGCTCATACCGTTGTTCGAGGCGCCGAGGACCGGCACGGCCTTCCCGCCCTTGCCATCGTTGAACGGAATCTTGTACAGGTCGTACTGGACCAGCGGCTCCTTCGGATCGTTCGCATAGGTCGGTTTCGTCGCGCCGGACGGATACGGATCAATCGCCCTGGCCCGACTGTAGATCAGCCATCTGCCGTCCGGCGACCAGAAGGCACTGGTCTGCACGTATGCCGGGTCGTCCGCTCCCGGCAGCGGGCGCAGCTTCTTTTCGGCTCGGTCGTACCACGCAAGAATGCCGCGGGTGGGAAAGAAGACCTGGGTGAAGGTGAGGTTCTGATAATTCATGCTGAACAGGCGGTTGACCACGCCGGCGGCAAATCCAGGGGCTTCGGCGCCGTGGATATCTCTGGTCCCAGGCGGGGCGATGGACGTGATGACGTATTTCCCGTCGGGAGAGACCTGCGACATGAACCCGAACCTTTTCACGGTGGGGTCTGAGGTCAGGGGCCCGGCGTCTTCTTTGAAGGAGGCCCAGCGAAGCACGTCCCGGTTGGTGATGGTCATGCTTTTGGATGTCGAGACGAGGGCGTAGAGGCCCTTGTCGTTGCGTGGTCCATCCATGTCCAGGCCCATCGTTCTGCCGTCGCGCGAGAAGGAGTGGCAGTTGGCGCAGGTGGGCAGATTCTCCATGACGGTGTGGCTGCGGGGCTGGCCGATGTCGCGCAGTTCCCACTTGATGAGGGGCAGGGCGCTGGGCGGCAGCGGCTGAATGGCGCCTGGCCCCACCAGGGGCGCAATCATCAGAGGAACGTCGCGATAGAAGATCGGGGCGCCCACCGGATCCGGCGAAGTGGAGATGGTTACGGCGCCCGTTGACAGTGGCTGAGCCGCATCCCCGTCCGCGTAACCGGTAATCCTGATCGTCGCAGGCTCGTGGGCGGAGAGCTGCTTGATCCTCTCCCAGGTCTTTTCATCCGGCTTCCAGGTCCGTGTCGATTGTTGCTCAGCAGTCCATTCAAGGCTGGTGCCCGCGCGGGTATCGAGCTCGCCGGGTTGCAGATACTCGCCTGGGGCGTTCGCGCGAAGGGTCTCGCCGTTGCGGCCAAAGGAAACTTCGATAACCCAGTGGGTTGCTGAACTCGAGTCATGCCACAGGAATGTGGGGACCGTGATTTCAGGTGGGAAAATGGAGCCGGAGAGCGGATAGTCGATGGTGAGTTTCGCCGCTTCACCTGCCTGCGAAGAGACGGCCTTTGCGGGGAATGGCCAAGATGCGGCGGTCGCGAGGAGAACCGAGCCAATAAGGAGGGCGCAGGCAAGCAAAACACGGTTGCGTCGTGTTCTCATACGCCTCCTGGCTGGCATAGGGCCCCGCTGCGGCTCGGGAATTCAGGCAGATTATAGGTGTCCCTCGAAAACAGGGTCCGTGTTCCAGGTCACATCGCAAAGCCCACTCTTAGTGCGTCGGCAAGACGCGAACGGTCGCGCCGAAGCGATGGTAGTTCGCGAAGGTCGCCTCGTTGAGACAGAGCATGGTTCTGGTGGGAGTGGTTTCGGGAAAACGGATCAGGGAGATGGCCACGCTGCGAACCGGGCAGGTGTAGGTGCGGCCGCCAATCTCCACCGATCCGTATTGCACGAAGAGATCGGCCCGGGCCAGGCGATCCTTCGGCGGCAAATCCGATTCGATGGCGATACGCAGGACGGTTCCAGTGGCGGGATCGATGGAAATGGAACCGTGATAGGCAGGCGTGCCCTTGTAGCAGTTGAGCTGATCGTAGGCCGTATCGTTGATGTGCCGGTAAGAGTGGACGTTCGCCCCCACAGTCCAGCAGAAGCTCACGGAGTAGTGGGAAGCGTCCTGGGGGATCTGGAAATGGAAGACAGCCGCGACTCCGGCGGAGGTTTGTTCCCAGTGACTCCAGGCCATCTGACCTTTCAGGGCGTCGGTGATCACGGTGGCCAGCACGGGGCCGAATTCCCCGCTTGTGGTGAGCCCGCTGGGCGACGGCTGAACCCGGGCCTTTGAGTTTTGCTGAGAGGGGGTCTGGTCGAATGCTTCTCGACCGTCGCGATAGGTGATCTGCTCGGTGAAGGTGCCGGCCAGATGCAGATCCCTCTGGGCCGGATACCAGCCGCTGAGCGAAATCTGCAAAGGCCGGTCGTCGAAGCCGCGGGTGGCACGCGTGGCGAGGAAATCCGGCATGCGGTGCATGGTGATGGCCGCAAATTCGATGGCCCGACGCAGCATCTGCTCGCGGGTGGCGGCATCCGGCGGATCTTTTGCGGGCAGCTCACCGGGGGGAGGATCGTGAAAACCCGAAGCATCCGCCTGCAGATTGAGAGCCTCGACGGTTTTTGGACCGGGCTGGAGGTCGGCCACCATTTTGTCGAGAGCCGGGGGAGTCAACTGTTCCGTCAGCTCAACGGGTGCGACTTTCCCCGCCATCTCGCCATCCGATTTATGCGCGGTCTTCTGCGCCGCGAGCAGGTCGCGCAACTGGTCGACGGTCATGTGCTGGGCTGGCAGCGCGGGACTGATGATAGCGGTGAGAATCGCAATCAGAATGGGCTTGCTCACGTTCGCTCTCCTCAGGACCCCGGGCCTCTTTTTGTCTCGGTCCACGAAGGATATCAGCCCGCCATTCGCGCGGTCACAAGTCGCGAAATCTACTCAGCAGGAACGGTGATCGGCATCTCCAGGGTGCCGAGCTTATGGTTGTTCTGGTCATTCACGCCCAACACAACCCAATACGTTCCCGGCTTCAGGGCAAGCTGCTGGCGGTAGGCGATTCCCGCCGAGAGGATCGAGTCGTAACGCTGCGGATCGAGGTCGACGTTCAGTGTGCCCGAAGTCTGCGGCAACTTCTTCGGCTGATGCGCGACGTTGCTGTAAGCAATCATCTGGACGAAGAGCTTCGCCTGGCGATGGCCGCCGGGCGTTTCGGCAAAGGCGACGTCCGCGGCATTGATGTTGGACTCGACCGTCAGTCCAGGATTCTGCGGATCCGGCGGCAAAATCCTGGAGCTCAGGGTGATGGCGGTCTGCTCGGGGACGCCCGGAACCATGGCGCGCTGGAAGTCATCGCCCGACTCCTTCCCTCCTTCATCGGGCGTGGCAAGATAGCCCCGCCTGTAGCTCAGCGAATCGCCGTGCGCAGCCTCGACGCGAATCGAGCGGAACTGGCCGTTCCACTGCTGGTTGGTGGGGGTGTAGGCCAGCGCGTAATAGCTGGCGCTCTCGTCCATGGTGCGCCGCATGGCGCCGGCCACGTCGTTGGTTCCGAAGATCGCTTCCCCGCCGGTGCGATCCGCCAGAAGATTCATCTCGTCTTTGAGATCGCCCATCGTTAAGAATCCGCCATGAGGGGCGCCCGGACCGGCCGTCGCCGCTGTCGATGCGCTCGTTAACAATCCCAGAATGCTGGTGGGATACAGCGCGATCCGGGCATCGGATAGTAAATTGGCGGTTTCCCCCGCATCCTTCTGCTTTCCGCTGTTCAGGGACCCGCTCATCAAGCCTCCCGTGGGCGTGACGGTTAAGGGGAAATCCTCCGAGACCCAGTAGAGGCTCTTTCGCCCCGGATAAGGCTTCACCGTCCGCGCCAGCTCCGCCATTGCCGAGACGGTGCTCGTGGAACGAGTGCTGTAGTCGTTTTTCGCTGAAACGACCAAACCGTTGGTCATTGCCCCTCCGCCGGCGGACCTGGATTGCCGCGCGAATTCACCCGCGATCTGCGTGTCCTCCATCGCCTCCACCTTCGATGGGTCGTGGCCCTGATCTCTGGGAATCAACATTTTCGCGGCCGCAGCCGCCAGCTCCGAACTGCCGGTAATCCCCTGCGTCATCTGCAGGCCATTCGTCAATGTGAACAGCGCTACATGCTCGCCCGGTGGCATGCTCCGCAGAAACTTGAGCATTTGCTGGACGGCGAAAGTCTGATCGTCATTCGGTGTGTTCAGAAGATCGAACAGAAGGATCGTCATCGGATTCGATTCACCGACGGCGGTCTCATTCGTGAACTCATCCTTCTTCCGGCCGAGGTCCGCCCGGGGCGAAATCGGCGGCGCGGCGATGGGCTTCGGCGTGTTCGCGCTGAAGAACACGATCTTCTCCGGTTGGCCGTCCTCGGAAAGCCTGAAGTCCTGCTGCGTGAGTCCGCGCACCACGTTGCCGTGCGCATTGCGCACCACAACGTCGACGTAAACCAGACGGGCATTCGTGTGAAAGGTGAGATTCGCCTGGGCCGGGCCGTTCGCGGCCTGCTGGGCCAGAGCGCTTGCTGGAAGCAGAATCAAAGCAGCAATTCGACGGAGTCGCAACATGGTTTGTCTCCTTGACCTACCAGAGACCGGATTCGTGAGAAGCGCAGGATTCCTCGAATCCCGCCGGCTACCTAGCTGGCCGGCACGGTAATCGGCATCTCGATGGTGCCGACCTTATGGCTGTTTTGGTCGCTGACTCCCAGCAGCACGCGGTACGCTCCCGGTTTGAGTTCCAGCTGCTGGCGGAAGGCGATGCCGGCGGACACGATGTATTCATACTTCTGCGGATCAAGATCGATGTTGAGCGTGCCGGAGGTTTGCGGCACAGTTTTGGGCTGCTGTTCGGCGTCGCTGAACCCGACCAGCTGGACGAACAGCTTCGCGCGGCGATGGCCGTCCGGCGTCGTGGCGAATGCGACGTCCGCGGTATTGATGGTGGACTCGACGAACAATCCCGGGTGCTGCGGATCCGCCGGCAGGATCCTGGACCGTACCCGCAGGCCCGTCTCTTCCGGAACACCGGGCTGCATGGCGCGCTCAAAATCCTGGCCCGAATCGGTCGCGGAGCCATCGGGCGTAGCGAAGTAACCGCGCCGGTAAATCAGGTTCAAGTCCCCGGTCGCATTCACGCGGACGGCGCGGAACTGGCCGTTCCACGTCTGGTTAGTTGGTGTGTAGGCGAGCGTGTAGTAGCTGGCACTGTCGTCCATAGTGCGCCGCATGGCTCCGGCGATGTCGTTGGTTCCGAAGATCGCCTCGCCGCCGGTGACGCGCGCCAGATCGTTCATCTCGACTTTGAGGTTATTCAGGGTGAAGAAGCCGCCCCGCGGATCGCCCGGATTCTGCCCGCCGAACTCCACCGGCGAGGTGACGGCCGCGCTCGAGGCCTGCGAGGCGAGTCCGAAGATGCTGGTAGGGTACACCGCAATTCTGGCGCTGGCCAACTGGTTCAGCGTCTCCCGCATTTCGTCTTTCGACGTCTGGTTGAAGTGGCCCTGCAGGTTGATTTGGCTGGTATCGAACTGAGTCGCCGATCCAAATGAGGGGTCCGTATCGACCGGAGGTCCGACAACCTCGATCGAGAGCGGATAGCTTTCCGCCACCCAGTAGAGGCTCTTGCGCCCTGGGTAGTCCGCCATCGCTTTCGCCAGTTCGCCGAGAGCCGAAATCGTGCTGCGCGCGCGGACCTCGTAGGATTGAGCATCCGGCTTGGACCCCATATTGTCGCTCGCGCTTGCGCCAGGCAGGCTGCCGAGTGACGGGGAGCCCTGCCTTTTGAAGTTGTCCGCCACCTGATCGTCCTGCATAGCCTCGGTTTTGGAGGTGTCGAGGCCGCGATTGGTTGGGACAAGCATCTTCGCAACCGCCTCGATCAGCGTGGGGCTGCCGCTCAGCCCCTGGGTCATTTGCAGACGGTTGCCCAGCGTGAACACCACCATGCGCTCTCCCCCGGGCAGGGTGTTGAGGAACTTCAGCATCTGCTGGCGCCCGGATAGCTGATCGTCATAGGGCGTATTGAGAAGGTCGAACAGCACCATCGTCATAGGCAGCGAGGCGCTGCCGGCGTTCACGTTGGAGAATTCGGCCTTTGCCACTTGCGGCGCAGTTGGCGTTGGCGGACTGGCAGGCGCCGCATCGTGTGCCTCAAAAAACTGGACAGGCTGCGGTTTGCCATCCTCCATGATCCTGAAATCCTGCTGGGTAAGACCGCGCACCACGTTTCCGCTTTTGTCGCGCACCAGCACATCGACGTACACCAGGCGAGTGGTGACCTTGAGAGTCGGTGGTGGCGCGGCGCCGGTGTCGGTTTGCTGGGCCAGTGCAACGATGGAAAGCAACGAAACTGCAGTCAGCGAAATGGATCGGAACATGGGCTACCTGCCCTCCAGCGGGCGAACGACCATTCGTCCCACCCTTCGCGCCTCGCCCCGTGTTCCAGGCCACCCAGGAAATTCGAGGTGAGCGCATTGCGCGCACGCCTTTTTCAAGGCGATTATACAGGCCCTGGCCAATGCCTAACCTGGCGTGACCACCACGGATTCTCGGTCAAGCCACAGAGGCGCAGGAGGTCCAGCGGGTAACCGCAGTCCGCGTGCTCCAACGCGGGACCGAGGAGAAGCGGTCAGGTTCTGCCGTGCTGCGAAAGGAGACGTGCCATCGCGAAAATAGTTCCCTGCCAAAGAATAGTTTCCCGGAATTTGCCTGGTTTATCCGTGCGTCGCGAAACCCTGCCCCGCCATCCCCACTCAGGGATGAGCAGGCTGGCTGGCTTTTTGCGCCTCGTTCAATCGCGAAAATGTCTCCCGCTCGCGCTCCGCCTTCTCCGTCATCTTCGCCCTGGCATAGGCTCTGGCGAGATTGAAGTGAATCTCGGGGCTCTCGGGCGAGAGATTGCTGGCAATCTCCAGTTCCCGGATCGCGGTGTTCACGTCGCCCGTCTCCAGGCTCGCGCGCCCCAGCAGATAATGAGCGTCGACCGAGTCATGATTCAGATCGAGCGCGCATTGCGCCCACTTGACGGCCGGAGCGGGGTCACTCTGGCGAAGCGCGATGGATGCGAGCCGCAGGCATGGCAGTTCGCTTCGCGGCGAGAGGGTCCGCTCCGCCTGCATCTGCGCGGCGGCCTGGTCGAACTCGGAAAGCGCAATCAGTGCGGTTCCATAGGCGTAATGGAGAAACGGGGCGTTGGGGTAACGATCCAGCAGTACTTTGAATTGCGGGAAGGCTTCGTCGTATTTGCTCTGCTCCAGAAGCACCGCAATGCGTCCTGCGGCGCTGACCAGCTCTGTCTCGGTGGTGCTGGCCTGGTCGGGAAACTCCGCTCGCCGCAGCAGCGCCAGGCCCAGGGCAAATTCGACTTTCTGGCTGAGTGGACCGGCCGGATGCCACGCGGTGGCCAGGATGGTCTCGGCTTCCTCGAAACGGCTGGCGCGCACGAGCAGGATGCCGTAGGTGTATCGCGCCTGATCGATGGATTCCGAGCTGGCGCTCAAGCCGAGCTTCGCGCTCCGGTCCAGATGAATGAGCGCGTTGTCGTAGTCTTTCAGGGCAAATTCGCACAACCCAAGCAGGGCCCAGCCGGTACCGCTGGAGGGAGTCGAGGCCAGCCAGGCCTTCAGATCGGCGCTGGCTGCGGCGTAGTCGGCAGCCACATACTCGCGCAGTGCCTGCTTCCATCGCGCCTGAGCGGCTTCGTCGGCCTGTGCCTGTACGCTCAGGTTCGCGTAGAGCTTCACGATGCGCTCTTCGGGATGAGCCTGGAGAGGCGGCAGCGTCGCCGCCACTTCCCGCTCTTTCTCCGCCTCGTCGGTATTTCCGGAAGCCTGTGCTGCCTGGGCCAGCATCTGGTGGGCCTCGATGTCGGAGGGAAACAAGCGAACCGCCGTCCGAGCCGCCTGGAGGGATTCGGGCAGCGTACCCTGTTGCAGCTCGATACGGCTGACTTCGATCCAGGGAAGCGGGCTCTCCGGCGAGATCCGCGTTTCCGCCTGGCATTCCTCCAGTGCCTCGCGGGCTCTTCCGGCCCTGGCCAGGGAGCGGCAGTATGCCAGGTGCAGCCAGGGAAGCTCGGGGTGCGCGTTTAGAATCGCCGAGAACCCCTCCGGGTTATCGCCGATTGCCGCATCTCCGGCTGCCAGAACAAGCGCTTCCCGCGAAGGATCGATCCGCTGCGGGAGCAGCGGGATACGCAGCGTGGCCAGCCCCAGTGCAATCCTGACTTGTTCGGGCACGATGCCGGATCCGAACTTTGCCGCCAGCAGCGTGGACGCGCGGTCGAACTGGCCTGCCCGATTCAGGAGGAGGCCCAGGTGATAATCGGAGACCCGGGAAACCTCATCGTCATCCTGCATCCCAAGCGTTTCCGCTTTCTGCAAATGTCCCAGGGCTTCGTCGTAATCCCCTGTCTCATACTCCGATAATCCAAGGAAACCCCACGCGATCCCCAGATTGGGCGCGAACGCAGTAACTTTTTCGAAAGTGGATTGCGCGTCCTGGAACCGGCCGCCGCTGTATTGCAGCATTCCAAGGTTCCACCACCCCTCTTTCCAGTCAGGCTGCAGCGTTAGCGCCTGCTGGTAATCGCGGATGGCGTCGGTGGTCTTGCCAGCTTCGTTCTCGCTCGTGGCCAGGTCTCGCAAACGGGCGAACTCGGCTGAATTCGCTGTCGCGGCTGGTGGAGACTGGCTTGCCGGAGTGGATTGCGCCCAAGCCGGGACCGCCCACGGTGAAAGAGCAAGTCCGAGGCAGATGGACCTGAGTGCCCGCTGTGACATTGGGTATGTCCATCGCCAATTATACTAAGCGTTTCGTGTCCTTTCGTTCACAATTCGGAGCCGTCCGGCCTTGCGGAGATTTTTCTCGCCGCAAGCTGCTCCGGAATCTGGCTCTGGCCGCTGCAGGCTCGGCTTTGTATCGGACCCCGCTGAGCCGTGCTGCTGTTCCGCCAGCACCCTATCCGTTCGGGGAAGTGCTTGCTGAAAAGAGTGGCATCCGATGGGTGCACGATGCGGGTCGATCTGCACTGAAGTATCTTCCGGAAAGCAGCGGGGCGGGCTGCGCCTTCCTGGATTACGACAACGATGGCTGGATGGATATCTATTTCGTCAACAGCGGTAAATCGAACTTCTTCACTCCCACTCGCCCGTTGCGCAATGCGTTGTATCGCAACAATCGGGACGGCACATTTACGGATGTTACTGAGAAAGCGCGGGTGGCGGGCGGAGGCTACGGTCAGGGAGTTGCCGTGGGAGATTACAACGGCGATGGATTCCCCGATTTGTATGTAACTCAATGCGGACGGAACATCCTTTATCGCAACAACGGGGATGGGACTTTTACCGATGTCACGGACGCGGCGGGGGTGGGCGCCGGCGGGTGGAGTACGAGCGCTGTCTGGTTCGACTACGACAACGATGGCAGGCTGGACCTGTTTGTGTGCCAGTTTGCCCAGTTCGAGCTTTCGCGCGGCTGCGCCACCGATGCCGCCGGAGTGCACCACTACTGCGTTCCCACAACCTTTAACCCCGAGCCCAGCTGGCTGTTCCATAACAACGGCGACGGCACCTTCGCCGATGTTAGTAAGTCAGCGGGACTTGACGAGCACCTGGGGAAGGCCTGGGGCGTTGTGGCTGCGGACGTGAACAACGATGGCTGGATGGACCTGTTTGTTTCCAATGACACAGTGCCGAACTTTCTGTACATGAATCGTGGGGGCAAGTTCGAAGACAAGGGTCTGGAGGCCGACGTCGCCTACAGCAGAGATGGACGGGCCCGCTCGGGGATGGGAGTGGACGCGGCTGATTTCAACCAGGACGGCTGGATGGATCTCTTCGTCGCGAACATCGACGAGGAGGTTTTTTCCCTCTATCAAAATAACGGCGATGGCAGTTTCGACGATGTTGCGACTCAAGTGGGCATCGGGATGCCGACCCGGTGGATGAGCGGTTGGGGACTGAAGTTCTTTGACTACGATAATGACGGCGACCTCGACCTGATCGCGGCCAACGGGTTTCCCGATGAGTTGCTGCAGGAGGCCTCAGGACGAATTCAGTGGAAGCAGCGATTGCTCCTCTTTCATCACGAGGGCAAAGTGTTTCGGGATGTCAGCCTGGAAAGCGGGCCGGTATTTTCCCGAACCTTCCCCGCGCGCGGCCTGGCCATCGGCGATTTCGACAATGACGGCGGTGTCGATGTGCTCATTGTCCCCAACGATGAGGCACCTCTGCTGCTGCATAACCAGGCCGGCCGGCGAAACAACTGGCTCGGCATCCACCTGATCGGGCGTAAGTGCAATCCGGATGCTGTCGGAGCCCGCGTCAGTTATCAGGCCGGGGATCTGAAGCGCTCGCGCGTGAAGGTTGGGGGCGGCAGCTTCCTTTCGTCTCACGATCCCCGGATGGTCCTGGGCGTTGGCCAGAGGCCCAAAATCGACAGCGTCGAGGTCAACTGGCCAATGCCCAGCGGCGCCACTGAGCGATTCTCCGATCTGCCCCTGAATCGTTACATCACGATCGTCGAGGGGACTGGCAAGTGGCTTTAATTCCATCGGTTTTCGATCGTGACGAAGCGGCGATAGCGCGTGTTCCGTGCCTTGGTGCGAGTGAGTATAATGTTCGCGAATGTGAGAGGGCCCTATGAAGATCCAGCTGCTGATCGCCGCAATTTTGAGCCTTTCCTGTGTTTCATTAATCGGGATGCAGGCGCAGATAAGCCCATCCACGGGGTCGAATGCCGGCGGCCCGGAATCGGCCAGCACCGTGGGTAAAGATGCGCGTTTTGGCCAGCTCATGAATCAGCAGACGGGGAGCATGCAGTTCTTCGGCAAGGTGGCGATGGTGGCCGGTAAATTGCCCTGGGACCCCATTCCGGTGGTCGTGACCTGCGGCGACACGGCACGCTACAACACGGTGGCGGATGCCAAAGGGGGCTTTTACATCGTGTCTGCCAACAGGAGCAGCGAGCTATCCCCGGAAAAGAAAGATCCGAACCATGCGGCGCCGTCCGAATTGGTGGGATGCAGTGTCAGCGCCGTTGTGGATGGTTTCACCTCCACACGACTGACGATTGCCAACCGCACCCTGGAGGACGATCCTTCTCTCGGCACCATTACGCTCACCCGGGATGAGCGCTCATCCGGCTCAAGCGTCAGCCTGACAACGGAATCAGCGCCGGCTGACGCTCTGAAGGAGTTTGATAAAGCGCACAGCGATGACCTTGAGAAGCACTTCGACAGCGCCCGACACCACCTGCAAAAGGCAGTCAGTATCGATCCGAAATTTGCCGAGGCCTGGTACCATCTTGGCCAGCTCGAAGAGAAGGACAACCCGCAGGATGCTTTGGCTGCCTATGAAAAGGCGGCGGCGGCCGATCCCAGTTACATCTCACCTTACGAGCCCATTGCTGAGCTTTCCGCTCTGCAAAAGAACTGGCAGGCCGTGACGGATGCCACCAATCAGGCATTGAAACTCAATCCGGCCGGTACTCCGCAGATTTGGTATTTCAACGCCGTGGGTAACTTGAACCTTGGCAATCGTCAGCAGGCCGAGACCAGCGCCGAATCCTCCCTGTCCATGGATCCCAGCCACCGTGCGCCGAACACCGAACAGCTTCTGGCTGTCATGCTCGCTGGAAGAGGCGAGTACGCGGGGGCTTTGGAACATCTGCGGCATTGCCTTACCTATATGCCACCCGGACCCAACGTGGACGTGGTGAAGCAGCAGATCGCTCAACTGGAGAAAGTCGTCCCCCCGGCAAAATAGCATTCCAGAGGAACCATGAAGGACAAGCTGCTGATTGCCGCAATTTTGAGCATTGCGTGTGTTCCATGGGCAAGCATGCGGGCACAACAAAATCCCTCCTCCATGGCAAATAGCGGTGGCGCGGAAGCAACCAGCGCCGTGGGCAAATACGCCAATATGGACCAGCTCATGAACAAGCAGACGGGAAGCATGCAGTTCTTCGGCAAGGTGGCGATGGCGGCTGGCAAACTGCCGTGGGATCCCATTCCGGTGGTCGTAACCTGCGGCGACACGGCACGCTACAACACGGTGGCGGATGCCAAGGGAGGCTTTTACATCGTGGCTCCCGCCAGGAGCAGCGAAGTCATCTCGCAAAAGAAGGACCCGAACCATGCGGCGCCGTCGGAGCTGGTGGGATGCAGAGTCAGCGCCGTGGTGGATGGTTTCACCTCCACACGACTGACGATTGCCAACCGCACCCTGGAGGACGATCCCTCCCTTGGCACCATTATGCTCAGCCGGGATGAGCACGCAGCCAGCTCAAGCGTCAGTTCGACAACCGAATCGGCGGCGCCTGACGCTCTGAAAGAGTTCGATAAGGCACACAGCGACGACCTGGAGAAACACTTCGACAGCGCGCGCCACCACCTGCAGAAGGCAGTCAGTATTGATCCGAAATTTGCCGAGGCTTGGTACCATCTTGGCCAGATCGAGCAGAAGGACAGCCCGCAGGATGCTCTGAGTGCTTATGAGAAGGCGGCGGCGGCCGATCCCAGTTACATCCCGCCGTACGAGCCCATTGCTGAGCTTTCCGCTCTGCAAAAGAACTGGCAGGCCGTGACGGATGCCACCAATCAGGCATTGAAACTCAATCCGGCCGGTACCCCGCAGGTTTGGTATTACAACGCCGTGGGTAACTTGAACCTTGGCAATCGTCAGCAGGCCGAGACCAGCGCGGAAACCTCCCTGTCCATGGATCCCAGCCACCGTGCGCCCAACACCGAACAGCTTCTGGCAGTCATGCTCGCCGGAAGAGGCGAGTACGCGGGGGCTTTGGAACATCTGCGGCATTGCCTGACCTATATGCCGCCCGGACCCAACGTGGACGTGGTGAAGCAGCAGATCGCGCAACTGGAGAAGGTCGCGCCCCTGCCGGCAAAATAGCGCCAGGTTGCCTCGACAGGACGCCTGGGCGCGGATGGATCGTCCCGTAGCCCTTCGACTTTAGCTGCTGGTAGAGTGATAGTGCTTCCCCTGTCGATGCATTCCTCTGGCTGGAAACTGGCGCTGCTTCTTCTCTTCTGCGGGGCTGTGATGGCGACCGCGCTCACGGATGCGCCGGAGATTGTCTCGACTTCGGCTCCCTCCACGACCCGTGAACATCTGAAGCAGGCGCAGTGGTGGCCAACCCGGCAAGTCGCGGACGATTCCCAGTTCGCGGGAGAGCAGGCCTGCGCTGGGTGTCACGCGGGCATTGCCCGCACCCAGGTCACAACCCAGATGGCCCGCACCCTGATGCCTGCGGCCACTTCGCAGATCCTTGCCGCGCACACCGGCCCCGTCTTCACGTTCGGATCCTGGCGTTACAAAATTGGCCGGGTGAACGATTCATTCATTCTCTCTGTCAGCGATGGAACGCACGAGCATACGGAGCCGTTGCAGTGGGCATTTGGATCCGGCGCCATCGCCCAAAGCTATCTCTGGTGGGAAAAGGGGCAGCTTTACGAAAGCCGGTTCAACTACTTTGCCGACCTCCACGGTTTCGACCGGACTCCCGGACGCCTGGCTGCCCCGCCCGTCTCACTGGAAATGGCGGAGGGCCGCAAGCTTGCCGATTTCGAAGCCCGCGAGTGCTACTCCTGTCATGCCACGGCACTCACCACCACCGAACCGCTGAGCGCTGCGCATTACCGGCCAGGCATCACGTGCGAGGCCTGTCATGGTCCCGGTCGCGCTCATGTCGCAGCCATGGACGCGGGAGATGACGACGACCTGGAGATCGTGAACCCCGCGACTCTTCCGCCAGCGGTTGCCGTCGATTTCTGTGGGGCCTGCCACTCCACTCCGAAAGATGCCGAACTGATGGGCGTTGTCGGCCCACTCACGGCTCGTTTTCCCGCCTACCGGCTCGAGAAGAGTCGCTGCTGGGGTCGAACCGGCGATGCTCGCATCACCTGCTTCGCCTGCCACAATCCTCATCGGCCGCTCGAACGCGATCCCGCCGCGTATGACTCCGCATGCCTCCGTTGTCATGCGAACAGCGCGGCGGGCAGCGCACGTGGATCCGCTCGTCAGGCTGCCTGCCCTGTGGCCAAGTCTCGCTGCACGTCTTGCCACATGGAAAAGATCAAAATGGCCGGCATTCATTACGACTTCACCGATCACGACATCCGTATTGTCAAGGCCGGAGCTCCTTTCCCGGATTGAGACGATGACCGAGTCCGCAACCCTCTTGCTGAGGCTTCACGGCGCCTGCGTTCCCTTGCTCGTTCTTCTCCTCGTGTTCGGTGCGGCCGGACCGGCCGCGGCTCAGGCGACCACCGGCAACGCCGCACCCGATCCCGATCTTTTCGGCCCGGAGCTGAAACCGCTCATCCTTGCTGAGCAATACGCAGTTAGCGCCGGCGATCCGGATGCGATCCTCGAATACAGCCGCGACCTTGCCGTGGCTTCTCTGCGTTTGCTGACCGCAGTGGACCCACAGGACCAGGAGAGCGGCAAAGCCCTTCAGGCGCTGCCATCCTCTGACCGGCTTGTCTCCGACCTGTCCACGGAGCTTCTGCTGTTGCGCTCGGAGCTCGTGTCGGGCGAAACCGCCGACGCAGGGGAACTCGAGAAACACATCCTGAGCACCAATTCGGACTCGGCGGATCTCCGCATCGCGCTTTCCAAAACCATGGAACAGTGCTCCGATCGCGACGATGCTCTGCGCGAAGCAAATCGTGCGGTCGAACTTGACCCCAACTCGCGAGAAGCGCAGATCGCCCTGGGCATGGCTTCGTGGGAAATCAATAGCTTCCAGTACAACGATCAGACGCTGCGGGCCTTCACGGCCGCGCAGCGTCTCGATCCGGATGGATACGCCAGTAATTTGTCCCTCGGCTTAATCGAGTCGCAATACCATCAATACGAGCCAGCTGCGATCCACTTGCACGCGGCCCTCGCCGTCGATCCCTCCGCCCCTGAACCCTGGTACCAGCTTGGCATGAATGCGTGGGACCAGGATCGTCCGGCCGAAGCCGGCGAGACGCTGCGGCACTACCTCACGCTCGAGGAAAGCAGCAAGCGTGGAAAGCCCGGCCAGATGCGGCTGGTGCTGCTGATCCTGGATCGGATTGCCGACGAAGAAGGAACCGCGGCCGATCCAGCGAACGCCGCAGCCGAGGACGCGCTGAAGCAGCAGATTGCGCCACAAGCCGACTTTGGGGAGCGCAATCCGGATGCTGGTGGCGGAGTTATGGAAACCGGCGCTACCGGCAAGCCTACGCCGTTTACAGAGACGGCGATCGCGAAAACCGGTCTCAAAGCCACGTCCCGGCAACTGCGCGAAGTGGTGGCCAACAGCCTCAACGATATGGGCACTGCGCTGGCGCGCAAACACGATTACGCCGCCGCCGTCCTGCCGTTCCACTACGCTGCAGAGGACGATCCAGCGCTCGATCCCGTGATGCGCAATCTCGGGTTTGCGGCGTTCCTCAGCGGCTCGTATGAAGAGAGCGAAAAAGCGCTGCGCCAGGAGATCGCGATTCACCCCGACGACGCGACCGCGCGCGCTTATCTGGGCATGTCGTTGTTCGAAACCGGAGAATACGCTGAGGCGTCGGCGACATTTCAGTTCTTTGGTTCAGCTTTGTCATCCAAACCCCTGGTAGAAGCAACCGCAGCCGCGGCATTCGCACGCGCGGGCCAGAGAGCTCAGGCTGAAGACACATTGGCGGACCTCAGCACAGCTGCCACTGACCCGCAGGTGCAGGCTCGCGAGGCGGTCGCATGGCTCGATCTTGGCGATGTCGGACGCGCCACCGAATTGGCTCAGGCCGCCCTGTCTGGAAATGCGCAGACTGCGGATGCAATGCGCGTGCTGGGCGAGATTGCACTGGAGCGCGGAGACGGCGCCGACGCCGCTCGCGAATTCGACGATGAGCTGAAAGTGAGCAGCCTGGGTGCGGACGATCTGCTCGAGGCTCGAGTCCTGCTGGCGGAAGCTCTGATCATGAGCGGTAACCGATCCCAGGGCGATCTCATGGCCCGGGATTTGGCGCGCACGCGTCCGGATCTGGCGAAGACTCTCCGTTCCCAGGGCGAAACGCTGCTGAAGAACGGGGACGCGCACGCAGCCTATGGAAAACTCGGGGCTGCATTTTTGCTTGTTGCTGGCGATGAGGGCCTGCGCAAAGAGCTGGCTTCAGCGAAACGCCTCATTCAGCCTGGGTCAAAGTAGTGCCGGCTAAAGTCATGCCGATATAAACTTGCCTGATTGGTTGCCAGGACCGCAGTCAGTGCAGCACCAGAGAAGTGCGCGATGACAAACTTCCATTTCGAAATGCATCGATACTCATTCGTTCGGGTCCGCGATTCGAGCCCGTGATTACTGAAGGGGCACACCAACCACTGGTTCGGCAACATCGACGACCTGGCCGCCGCCGTCAGGAATACATTGAAGAACAGGAACAAAAAGGCGGACATGATCCAGCGCAACGCGACAATGGCAGACGTGGCCCGTTTGGCCGGGGTCGGAAAAATGACCGTATCTCGCGTGCTGACGGGAAGTGCCAGCGTCTCCGCAACAACCGCGGAGCGGGTCTATCGGGCCATCAAAATTCTTCACTACCAGCCCAACGAAGTCGCTCGAAGTCTGCGCGCGGTGAATTCCAAAACCATCGGCGTGATCGTTCCTTATCTGTACGACCCGTTCTTCGCGACCTGCGCCCATGCAATTTCTACGGTGGCGAAGCAGCACGGCTACTCCGTTATCCTGACCACTTCCGATGAGAATCCGGACATTGAACAGAAGCAGACCAGCCTGATGCTCCGCCGCCAGGTCGATGGCCTTGTCATCATTCCGGTATCGGACAACGACCGCTACTACAGCGGCGAAGCGTTCTCGCGTGTACACGTCGTCACCGTGGATCGCCCGGTGCGCGGCTCACGTTTCGATTCAGTCCTGGTCCCGAACCGCGCAGGCGCCAGGATTGCGGTCGAGCATCTGCTCGGTCACGGCCATCGCTCGATAGCGTTTCTGGGTCTCAGCAGGACGCTCTATACGATGAAGGCCCGCTATGCGGGGTATCGCGAAGCGATGTCCGACGCGGGTCACTCTCCCGAGCCTTACATCGATTGCGGCTCGCCGGAGAGAACAGCCGCTCTTATTCGTTCCATGCTGAACAGCCGCGAGCCGCCGACAGCTCTGTTCGCAGGCAACAATTTGTGCATGCGCTACGCCCTGCACGCGCTCAGCGCGTCCGGGATCCACATCTCCCAGCAAATAGCGATGGCGGGTTTTGACGATTTCGAAATGGCGGATGTGCTGCAGCCGGCGCTCACCGTCGTTCGTCAGCCCATCTACCAACTCGGCGAAGTGGCGGCGAACCTGCTCTTCCAGCGCATCCTCGGCAGCGAGGCGCCCAAACCGGGCCACCGCGTGATCCTGCCGGTAGAGCTGGTTGTGCGCCGCTCCTGCGGATGTGAGCCGCGAACACACAAGAGTGCGAAAGAAGAACAGCCGGCACCCGGCATAACCGCTGGCCAAGGTCGTCATCGTCCGCCTCTCGATCCCACTGCGGCCCTTGCTTAGGGATTAGAGTTTGGAGTTTAGGGTTGGACCCCTACCCCCTCTTTGAAATACAAGTGTGTGAAAACAGGCGGGTTGTTTTGCGTCGATACGGAAGTGTTTGATAAGAGGCAGCCTGGAGCCTGTAGCCGGTGGCTTGGAGCCGGGAGCCGGGAGCCGGGAGATGGTGGCTGGTAGCGGTTCGTGGGCTCGGCGGCGACGGCCTGGAGGTCGAGGCCGGAGGGAAAGCTGGTGGCGGGTGGCTGGTCGCTGGTGGTGACCGGTGGTTCGGCGGCGAGAGGCTCGGGCGTGGGCGGCAGATCAGAAGGCGGATCGGGGGCGGCGAGGGGCTGGTCCTGGTCGTCGAAGACAACGTCGGTGACGATTTCGTCGAGAGTGGGGCGGGTTTCGAGCTGCTCCATCTGACGGAGGGTCTTGAGGCAGGTCTGCATGAGATAGGTGAGAGTGCCGACCTGGCGGTGGTCGATCTGATGGTGGGCGAAAGACAGGGCGATGGCGTTGAGGTTGTGAAGGATGGAGGCGTGGTCCTCCATGTAGACGAAGCTGACGAGAGGCGACAGGGGCGTGGTGTCGGGCAGGATGGGGCGGACGCGTCGTACGGCGCGGAGGTGGCGTTCGTGGTTGTAGCAGACTTCGCCGCCGTGTTTGGCGGGCATGGTGCAGCGGGCTCCGTTGAGGTGGACGCGGCGGCAGCGGCCGAAGGGGTAGCTCTTCATTGGGATCTCCTTGCGGAAAAGCGGTTAGCGGAAAAGCGGTCGGCTAAGAAGCGGTTAGCTAAGAGCCGGTTAGCAAGAAAGCGGTCAGCAAAGGACG
>Ga0187863_10000894_pt1 | contig 24795 bp, 27 predicted proteins | sample June2016WEW_11_1_FD_132975 | JGI IMG/M metagenome (GOLD analysis project Ga0187863, IMG submission 132975) | Peatland microbial communities from SPRUCE experiment site at the Marcell Experimental Forest, Minnesota, USA - June2016WEW_11_10 | ecosystem: Environmental > Terrestrial > Soil >...
CGGACTCCCAGCACATCGAACAGGTTGCGCAGTTGTTGATTCGGTTCCACGTGTTTCACCTGCACGAGCTTCTCGACGATATTAGGGTCTTTGGCATCTTTAGCGTCCTCGGCACGCGCGCACGCGGCGGCGATCAGGGTTCCGATGCAGACTGTCGCGAGTATTCGATTCATAATTCCTCTCCTTAATCCACCATCCAGAGAATGACGACGTTTGGATCGTCGGTTTGCATCCTTACGACGAGAGGCTGCGCGGGCGCATGCGCCACCAGCGAGCCGGCGCTCCGTCTGGATTTTGCCCTGTTGTGCGCAACGTGTAACGGAATGGCGGCCACTGGTGCTTCGGGCGCGCGCGCTAACACCGGTAGGCCAGGCAACGGCGCTTCGTGCTGCACCGCCAGCATCCACGCCACTGCCACCACAACGCAGGCGGCAACGGCAGCGAGTATACGTGCGGCATCGCGAACCCTCCTCCGCCGCCGGATCTCCCCCATCACCCGGCGCCGCACGGCCTCATACGAAGCCTCGGGCGGCTCGGCAAGATGACGCAAAGAAGAATCATCAGGCATCATGTTCTTCCCCTCTCAAGACGGGTCACGATCTCTCGCAGACGCGCCCGGCCCGTGGAAACCTGGGTGCGAACCGTGGCCGGCGTGGAACCCAGAATCTCCGCCACTTCGGCAGTGTCCAGACCTTCGATCTCGCGCAATACAATCGCGGCGCGCTCCTTCTCCGGCAGATGCGTCAGCGCTTCGGCAAGCAATTCACGCCTCTGGTCCTGGCTGATCTGTTCCTCGTGACTCTCCTCAACAAAGATGGCGCCGGCCGGGAGCTCCGGGGCAAGACGGCCGCGTTTCCTCGCCAGGTCGTGACACACATTCACCGTCACGCGGTAAAGCCAGGGCCGGATCTCAGACAGCGACCCGAAGATGCAAAGCTTGCGATATAGCCGCAGGAAGACCTCCTGCGCGGCATCCTGAGCATCCTCGATGCGGCCGAGCAGCCGAAATGCGATTCGCAACACCTGCCGCTCGTGCATTCGCATCAGCTCCTCGAACGCCGTCTCCTCTCCTAGCCTCGCCCGCGCCAGTACGTCCGCCGGGCCCTCCACGGCAACGATGCTCGGACAGTTGGTCATCCCGAGAATGAACTCCGGAGTGCTCACGTCTATAGGTAATAACTCCCTAAGCCCATGAAACGTGGAGAGGTTTTTCGCGGCGCGACGCCAACGGGTATGCTCTAAGTAGATGCTGCCGTCGGAGGCTGTTCCGCCCAATCCCGGTTCTTCGCCGCCGATCCCTGCGCCTGTGCCCGCCAGGGTCGCTCCCCCACTCGAGCAGCGGTTCGCCCAGTTGATGGCGCTGGTCCGCGAGATGCGGCCGAACGACGACCTCGCTCCTCTTGAAAAGGCCTACCGCATAGCCTCCGAGGCCCATGCCAAACAGACCCGGGCTTCCGGCGAACCGTATATCAGTCATCCCATCGAAGTGGCCTTCATCCTGGCTGAGATGCAGATGGACAATGTCTGTCTGCTCACCGCCCTGCTGCACGACACCGTGGAGGACACCGGGCTCACCGTTGAACAACTGCGGCGCGAGTTCGGCGACGAAGTAGCTCGTTGCGTGGACGGCGTCACCAAACTGAGCAAGCTTAAGCTGTACTCGCGCGAGGATCGACAGGCGGAGAGCGTCCGCAAAATGCTTCTGGCGATGGTGACGGACATCCGCGTGGTCATCGTGAAGATGGCCGACCGGCTGCATAACATGCGCACGCTCGGCAGCCTGCCTCGCGAACGGCAGGAGCGCATCGCGCAGGAGACCATCGAAATCTACTCGCCCATCGCACACCGCCTGGGCATGGGCAAAATCCGCGGCGAGCTCGAGGACCTGGCGTTTCGTTATCTCGAGCCGGAAGCATGGGCGGAGCTGGCTCGAGAGATCGAATCCCGCCGCTCGCAGAACGAAGAGTTCCTTGCCCGCATCCGGCATGATGTGGAAATGAATCTCGCGCGTGAAGGCATTCCCGCGCGCGTGGACGGCCGCGTGAAACGAGCCTGGTCGGTGTACCAGAAGCTGAAGCGGCAGAAGATCTCGCTGGATCAGGTTTACGATCTGCTGGCCCTGCGCATCATCACCGATTCAGTAAAAAACTGCTATGCCGCGCTGGGCGTCATCCACAACGAGTGGCACCCGATTCCCGGCCGCATCAAGGATTTCATCGCTATTCCGCGGCCCAATCTCTATCAATCGCTGCACACGTCGGTGATGGGCCCAGGCGGCACCGCGTTCGAGGTGCAGATTCGCACCGAAGAGATGCATCGCCTTGCCGAGGATGGCATCGCGGCGCACTGGAAGTACAAAGAGGGCCGCAAAGGACCGGGCCTCGACGATCAGCGCATCAGTTGGCTGCGCCAGCTCGTCGAGTGGCAGCGGGAACTGCGCGATCCCGGCGAGTTCATGTCCACCCTGAAGGTGGATCTGTATCCCGAAGAAGTCTACGCGTTCACGCCGAAGGGGCGAGTGATCGTGCTGCCGCGCGACGCCACGCCAGTGGATTTCGCCTACGCCATTCACACCGATGTAGGAAACACCTGCGTCGGGGCGAAAGTGAATGGCCGCATAGTTCCGCTCAAGTATGCGCTGCGCAACGGCGAAGTGGTTGAGATTCTCACGTCGACCGGCCATTTGCCCAGCAAGGACTGGCTGACTTTTGTCAAGACTTCGCGTGCGCGCAACAAGATCAAGCACGTCATCAACACGACGGAACGGGCAAAGGCCATCGAGATCGGTCAGAAATATCTGGAGCGCGAGGCGAGGCGTCTTGGCATCGGGCTCAGCCGCGTGACCAGGGCGGACATGGAGGCGGTCGCCGCGGAATACGGATACGGCCGCATCGAGGACCTGCACGCCGCTCTCGGCTACGGCAAGTTCTCGCCTCGCCAGGTGCTGCAAAAGATCGCGCCGGACAAAGTTCCGGTGGAGGCGCCCGAGCCGCCGAAACCAGTTCCCGGCGCGACTCCAGGACAGGCCGATGAAGATCTGGTAGTGAAAGTCCGGGGCGTGGACGATCTTCTGGTTTATCGAGCCCGCTGCTGCAACCCGATTCGCGGTGAATCGATTGTTGGATATGTCACGCGCGGAAAGGGCATCGCGGTTCACTCCGTCAATTGCTCCAACGTACAGAACCTGATGTACGAAGTGGAGCGGAAAATCGACGTGGAATGGGCGCGCGCGGTAAGCGAGCCGTTCAACGTAAAGATGGTGATTCAGACCGACGACCGCCCGGGCATGCTCAATCAACTGACCTCCGTCCTGTTCCACGAGCAGAGTAATATCCGCAGCCTGGAAGCCCGCCAGGACGACAAGCGCGCCGGCGATGGCGCGGTGGTGGAAATGACCATCGAGATCCGCGACAAGAAGCAACTGGAGCGTGTAGCATCGGCGGTGCGCCGCATCCCGGGCGTGCGCGACGTGGAGCGCGTGCAATGACCGCGGCAAAGGCCGAGCCGGAGCACATCGCCATTTCGAAATCGAAGGGCATCAGCATTGACTGGCGCGACGGCCATCGCAGCGAGTACACGGTGGCGTTGCTCCGCGACGAGTGCCCGTGCGCGGGTTGTACCGGAGCACATGGCACCGAGCCGCAAAAGACAAACTACTCGGCCCCGCCGAAAGATCCCTTTCCGATGTTTAAACCTGCACTGAAGATGGCAAACATCGAGGAAGTGGGCCGCTACGCCGTGCGCATCTATTGGACTGACGGGCACAGCGCGGGCATCTACTCGTTCGATCATCTGCGGTCCATCTGCCCGTGCGCTGAGTGCCGCGAAGAAAAAGGATAAGAGTAGTAAAAAGAATGGAGGGATTAAGGCGAGATGCGATATCGCGCGCTGTGAAGATCCGTCCGCTGGAGCATCGGTCCTGGTCAGGTGGAAATGCGGCGACAGCCGCGTTCTCGGGTGGCAGCGGCAAAAACGCGGCTGACGCCCCGTGTCCCTCACCAGTCTGAGTACGGCGTGCCTTCGAGGCTGGTCCGGTCCGAGCCGCTGCGCACATCGTAAATCCCCGGGTCCTGCGGATTCATGGCATTATCCGGGTCTTCCATGATGAGCTTCCACGTATCCTTCGAATTCGTCATGGGGTCCATGGGAACCTCGCGCAGGTAGCCGTCGCTGACCAGATCGTCCAGAGTCTGCGGCGCTTTCTGCTTGTCGTAGGTGTACTCGTCAATCATCGAACGCATCGTGAAAAGATTGCTGCGCAGAACGCTTTCGCGCGAGCGGGTGATGACGTGGTTATATATGGGTACGGCGATGGAGATGAGAATGGCGATGATCGCCATCACGATCATCAGCTCGATGAGCGTGAAGCCGCGCCTGCGGCGCAACCGCTGAATCATTACCTCACCACTCCGAATAAGCCGTGCCATCGGGAGCTTTTTCCGTGGTGGTGGTGTAGACGTCAAACACGTTCTGGCCGCCCCAACTGGTGGACGTCGGGTCGTCCTGCATGCTGCGCTTGCCCCACTCGCGCGAATTGGTAAAGGGGTCTAAGGGAATCCGGCGCAGGTAACGTTTTTTCGTATCCACGCTCCCCGCCATCTTCACGCCGTCCACCAGAACATCGAGGCTTTCCGGGTAACCATAGGTGTCGATTTTCGTCTGGCCCAGCTTGCCGGCATCCGAATCGTCCTTGTATTTATCGATCGCTCTGCGCATTTCCACCAGCGCGTTGCGTAAGGCCACCTCCCGGTCGCGGCGAAGCTTGTACCGGGCCAGCGGAACGGCCATGGTGGAGAGAATCAGCAGGATAGTGAAGGAGACGATCAACTCCACCAGGGTGAACCCGCGCTGGTTCTTCCGCCGTGGATTCGAGAAGCCCATGCGATTATTTCACCACCACGGCGATCGCCGGAGCGGTCATCCCGATCGGTTCCTGCTTGGAATTCTTTGGCGTTATCTCAGTCACCGAAATGTTGGTCGCGCCAGGAGACATCGCCGTGAACGCGAAAGCGGCCAGCGGTCCGTTTCCACCAACGCCGGCTGCCCCGGGCAGGCGCGTCAGGTTGATGGTGGCCTCGCCGGCGTCATTGCGGATATCCACTGGGGAGTTCACCTTCTGTCCGTCGGCCGAGAGGAATTGTCCTGGCGTAATGGAATTCAATCGCAGCACCTTCGGATCCCAGCGGACGCGAAGAGCCATCGAGAACACATCCACCGCATTCTCGATAATGAGCGTCGGAACCACCGGATTGCCGACATGGGCTTCCACCGTATCCGGTGTGAATTTCACCTGAGGACCGGTCCCCACCGGACGTGGGTGCGTGAGTGGCAGCATGATTCCCGGAGGCGTCGCGCCAGGCAGGGACATCACCGGCGCAGTGGATACCGGCGACGTGGGCTGCGTGACTGCGGCTGTGGTGACCGGTACAGGCTCGGTCGAGGGCGTTGGCGTGGCCCCGGTGGCTGGCGTGGCCTCGGTAGTTGACGCCGGCACTGGAGACGGAGCTTCTTCGGGGTGCGAATAACGAAGCTGGATCATCTGGTCGGTGCCGGCGGCAACGTCGCGCAAATTGAGGTCGTCCACGGTCTCCGCCCGCACAATATGTGGAATGACGGCGATGAGCAGTTCTTCCTTGTCCCGCTCCTTGTGCGAGTTACCGAACAGGAACTTGCCGAGGATGGGAATATTGACCAACCCGGGAATGCCGCCGCTGCTATCGATATCGTTCGTGTTCAGCAACCCTCCGAGGAGCGTGACCTCGCCATCGCGCACCCGAATATCGGTGGTGCTTTTTTTCTGTCCGATCACCGGCTCGTTCACGCCCGTGGAACCGCCGAAGTTCTGCTCGCTGACGACGCTGGAAACATCCACCTCGAGATGCATGCTCACCTCGTTCGTCCCATGGATGTACGGTTGCAGCGTGATGTTCACGCCCACGTCCGCGTACTGGAAAGTGTTTTGCACCAGCCCGCTCACGCCGACTCCGGCAATAGCCGACTGCGTGCTGCCGCTGGCGAACGGGATCTTCGAACCGATGTTCAGAGTCGCTTTCCCGCCGTCCACCGCGCGCAACTGCGGCGACTGCAATACTCGTGTGTCGCTGTCGGAAAGCACGGCGTTCAACAGAGCGTTGGGCAACGATGCGGAAAACTGATTGATGCTGATGTGGTTGAGCGGGTTCGTCGTTGTTGGGGTCGTTGTGGTTGCGCCGGTAGTGGTGCTTGTCGAAGTGGCGTTTGTTGTCGGCGTGTAGGTGATGGGCACCGTCAGACCGGTGCCGGAACCGCTCTCGATAGTGGCCTGCAGATCGCGAACGTGAGTGGTGTTCACGTCCAGCACCAGTACGTCTACCAGCACTTCCGGCTTCGCTTTATCGAGGTCGTGAATCAGCTTCTCAACCAGCCCCAGCTCGTCCACGCTGCACCGCGCAACCACTGCGTTGATTGCGGCCGCCTGATAGAGACGCCGGCAGTCGGTGACACTGCGGAGAGCGGTGATGATTTCGGTGAGGTCCTGGGGAGTGGTCGGATTCTGCAGATAGAAGGTCTTTACCGCTACGTTCCCATAATCGCGGCGCTTGGTCGGATTGTCGTCGGCCACAAAAATGGCGTTCGATGTAATTGGCTTCCAGAACGTGTGCGTGATGAGCCCGATGTAATCCAGAGCGTCCTCAAGATTGGTGTTGCTGAGGTCGAGATTGGCGTTTTTAACGGTGGGCTGGAATTGCGGATCGATGATGACGTTGATGCCCGCCAGCTTCCCCACCGTTTCGTACAGGACGCGGGGCGGCTGGTTGTTCATCTTGAGTGTGGAGATCTGCCGCTGAATCGGCTTGAGCTCGGGAATCCCTTCGATAGACCGGAGCCGCTCGTCCATCTTCTGACGCTCAATTTCAACGGGAGTCAGGCCGCGCTCCTCGGGCGGTTTGGCCGGCCCGTTCTTCGCGTCCTCGACCATCTGCAGCGTGACTTTGATCTCCTGAACCAGCATCGCGGAACTCGGGTCGTCGGTGACCCCCTTCTGAAACTCCCCCAGTGCGGCATCAAGCTGCCCCTGCTGGCGCAGTGCACGTCCCTTCTGCAGCCGAACATTGCCCGCCTCAATGCGTACCCGCTGCAGACCGATCTGACCCGGCATGTTGTTCGGCTCGACGACGAGGGCTTTCTGATAAAGGTCGAGCGCCACCTCCCAATCCTTGCGGTCTTCGGCCGCCTGGGCCTGTTTCAGGAGCTGGTTCTCGGTATGGTGGCGGGTGGCGTGGAGCGCTGCCGGCAGCAGCATCATCACCGGCAGGAGCGGGAGAAGATTGCGTAACCTATTGAAAATATTCATCAAATGACGAATTATCCCGTATGCTAGAATGATGGTGCGCCATTGGATTAAACGCTACAAAGTGATTGACGTTGTTTAGCATTGTGGCGTGGAAGGCATTTTTTGGCCGTGGCGGAAACCCGCATCAAAATCCTCGCCGACAATCGTAGTGCGTCGCACAACTACCACCTGTCGGATCGTTACGAAGCCGGCGTGGCGTTGACAGGGACCGAGGTGAAGGCCGCCCGCGAAGGGAAGATTCAACTGAAGGACAGCTTCGCGGAAGTGAGCGGCAACGAGGCCTGGCTGGTGAATGCGCACATCAGCCCCTATTCTCACGGCAACCGCGAGAATCACCTGCCGGAGCGCCGCCGCAAGCTGCTGCTGCATCGCCAGGAGATCGACAAGCTGCAGGGCGAGACGCGGGAAAAGGGGCTCACATTGGTGCCCACGAAAATGTATTTGAAAAATGGCCGGGTGAAGTGCGAGATCGCCATTGGCAAAGGCAAAAAGTTCCATGACAAGCGCGAAGCCGAGCGGAATCGCGAGGCGCAGAATGAGGCGCGGGCGGCCATCGCGCGGCACCGGCATTAGGAGGCTCGATGGACGTTGATTTGAACACTGGCCGCTTTGAAGCGGTGGAGACCGGCGCTCTGATTGTTCTTTCTTTCGAGGGAGCGCCCAATAAAACCGTGGACGCACTCACCGGGGGCTGGCTAAAGGAGCTATACGATTCGGGCGAGTTTTCCGGGAAAGCAGCGGAGACAGCGCTGCTGCACCGGCCGGCCGGGTTGCGCGCGAAGCGGCTGCTGGTGGTTGGCGGAGGGAAGGCGGAGGAGTTCACCCCCGCGCACATGCGCAAAGCGCTGGCCATCGCGGCGCGAAAGCTGCAATCGAAGAAAGTGCCGAACATAGCCTTTGCTTTAGGTGCGTTTGCAGCGGGCGACGGCTATTCATCGGCCGAGTTTGTCAGTGCCGCTGTGGAGGGCGCGATCCTCGGCGTATTCGAACCCGATCTTCACAAGACGGAATCGAAGAAAGACGAGAAGCCCGTGGAGGCGTTCGCGCTCATCGGGAGTGAAGAACTCCGCGATGCCGTTGACCAGGCGAAGATCCTCGCCGACGCGCAGAACTTCGCGCGCGAAGTGGCCAACGAACCGGCCAACCTGCTCGCCCCAGCCGATCTCGCGAAGCGTGCGCTCGATACTGCAGCGGAGTATGGTCTCGAATGTGAGGTGCTCGACCGGGATCGCATGCGCCAGCTTGGCATGGGCGCGCTGCTCGGGGTCGCCCAGGGCAGCGCGGAACCCCCGGCGCTGATCGTGCTTCGCTATGTTCCGGAGCACCCGTCCAGCGAAGATCATCTGGCGCTGGTGGGCAAGGGAGTCACGTTCGATACGGGCGGTGTCTCCATCAAGCCCGCGGACGGCATGGAGAAGATGAAATACGACATGTGCGGCGGGGCCGCGGTGCTGGGCGCCATGCGCGTCATTGCTCAGCGGAAGCCCACGGTGCGCGTAACAGCCTTGATTCCGGCGGTGGAGAACATGGTGGGCGCGAGGGCGCAGCGTCCTGGCGACGTCGTCACCACGCTCAACGGGAAAACCGTGGAAGTGCTCAACACCGACGCGGAAGGAAGATTGATCCTCATCGACGCCATCACCTACGCGCTTCAACTCGGTTGCACGCATCTTGTCGATGCAGCTACTCTCACCGGGTCGATTGTGATCGCCCTGGGCCATCATCGCACGGGCGCATTCTCAAATAACGACGAGTTCGTGGCAAAGGTGCTGGCTTCGGCCGAACGCCAGGGCGAGAAGATGTGGCGCATGCCCATGGACGCCGAATTCAAAGAACAATTGAAGACCGCCTTCGCGGATCTCGCCAACATTGGCACGCGCTGGGGCGGATCCATCACCGCCGCGTGGTTTATCCGCGAATTCGTCGCCGATAAGCCGTGGGTCCACCTGGATATCGCCGGCACGGCATACCTGGACGAGGCAAAACCGTGGATGGCCAAAGGTCCGACGGGTGTCGCCGTGCGGACGTTCGTGGATCTGGCGATGAACTGGAGCTGAGACGAATCCGGTGGATGGCTAGCGCTTCACCTGCATCGCTTCGGGGTCCCATTCGACGGCCCGATGCTCGAAGTAGCTGACATTCGAAAGTAGCGCGGGGGCTGCTGCGCGCATGCCAAACACCGCGTCTTCTACCACCGGCTGGCGCGAGCGGACGCTGGCGAAGAACCGGCCGAAGTGGTCGACGCCGTCGCTGTACCCGTGAGGAGCGGCGAACTGCTCCTCTGTGGCGGGCGCCATTGCGGCCGCAGTCGGGCGAATCACCGGATATTTCTCGTGGTACTGTTTCAGGAACTCCTCCTGCACGGCCTCCGGGAAGGTCCCGATGGTGTATCCAGGCTCGGTCTCGCGCGGATGCTTCGCCAGCGTCACGCCGTTGGACCCGATCGTCATCATGCCTTCGTCGCCGGTGAACCGGAAGCCCGAGTCTTCGCCCGTACCGCTGACGAAATTCACCCGCAGAAACAAATTGAAGGCAGCGTGATTCGGGCTCTCCGGGTAATCGAACACGCCCATCAAAACGTCGGGCACATCGCGACCGTCCTTCCAGAAACGCAAACCGCCGCTGGCGAAAACGCGCGACGGACCCAGCGATCCGGTGACGAAATGAACGCCGGAGAACAGGTGCACGAACAGGTCGCCGGCCACGCCGGTTCCATAATCCCGATAATTACGCCAGCGGAACAACCGTATGGGTTCGAAGGGGCGTTTCGGAGCGCGGCCCAGGAAATCGTCCCAGTCCACGGTCTCCGGGGATGCATCGGGTGGAATCGAATACTGCCAGGCGCCGATCGCGCTGTTGCGGTCCCACCAGGCCTCCACCGTGTTGAGCTTGCCCAGCGCCCCCGAGCGGTAAAGATCCCGGGCTTTTTCGTAAATGATCGAACTGACACGCTGGCTGCCCACCTGGAATATGCGGCCCGTAGTCCTCTGCGCTTCCACTACAGGCGCGCCGAACTCCACCCGCTGCACCATTGGCTTCTCGCAGTAGACATCTTTGCCGGCGTTCATGGCGGCGATGGAAATGCGGTCATGCCAGTGATCCGGCGTGGCCACGATTACGGCGTCAACGTCCGGGCGCGCGAGGATCTTCCGGTAATCGCGCGTGACGAGCAGATCGTCGCCCCAGAGTTCTTTCGCCCGGGTTAGACGGCCCTGATAGACATCGGCGGCGGCCACCAGCTTAACGCCCGGCGTCTTCAGCGCCGCGCGCGTATCGTCCATGCCCTGCCCGCCCGCGCCAATCAGCGCGAGCTGGATCGTGTCGTTTTTCGAATTCGGTGTCGTGTCCTGCGCGAGTAGGGAGCTGCTCAGGCCAGCAAGAGTAGCTGATTCAAGAAAATGACGTCTGGTAGCGGACATGCCACAAGTCTACGCCCGTGCCTGTACGACGCGGGAGGCGACGAATTCAGGAACTCTTGCTGTCGGAAGTGGTCGTGCTTGCGGATGCCGGTGGAGCCGATTCCGTCTTCGACGCCGAGTCGCTTCCGCCTTCGCTTTTCGCCGACTCTTTTTTCTCGCCGCCGTTCCCGGACGACGACGCGCCGCTCGAGTTACCCTTGGCGTAATCGGTTGCGTACCAACCGGTGCCCTTCAACTGGAATGCGGGCGCGGAGAGAAGGCGGTGAACCGGGCCGCCGCACTCCGGGTGCGTGGTGAGGGTCTCATCCGAGAAGCTTTGCCGCTTCTCGAACACGGTCCCGCACTTCTCGCACTTGTACTCGTAGATGGGCATCTCAGTTCTGCGGACTATCGTCGTCGGAATCGTTGATAGGCTGGTCGGCTCTCCGCTCGCCCGGCTTTGACGCATTGTCCTTAGCGATCTCCGCCTTGCCTTTGACTACAACTTCAATAGCCTTGTCCAGGAGCGGATCGTCCCCGTTGGATTTCTGTTTTGGCGCGATGCCTGCGCCGCTGTCGTCATCGCCATCGGTCGTGGCCTCTGTCTCAAGCTGCGGGACCGAGGGCGTCACGCCGTTATCCTGAATCGACTTGCCCGAAGGCGAATAATACTTGGCCACCGACAGAATCACCGCCGAACCATCGTCCATGGTGATGGCCTTCTGCACTCCGGCATCGCCGTAAGTCCGCTCGCCCACCACTTCCGCGCGCTTGTCATCGAGAAGCGCGGAGGCGGCTACTTCAGCACCGTCGGCCGTTCCGCGGTCGACAATCACGGCCAGTGGCAAATGCGTGATGTCCGACGACGGATTCGCGTCGAAATTCCTTCGGGGAACCTTCTGGCCTTCGGCGTAGGTGATCAGTCCTTTGTCCAGGAACAAATTCGCCAGTTCCACGCCTTGCTCGGGTGAGCCGGTGGAACAGTGCCGCAGATCGAGAACCAAGCGCTTGGCGCCCTGCTTCTGCAGGCTGTCCACCTGTTTCGCCACCTGCTGAACCTCGCCAGCCGCAAGGCTGCCTACCTGAATCACCCCGACATCGTCCTGCGCCATGTGGCCCTTGACGGCCGGGTAGTGGACCATTTCGCGAGTGAGCGTGATCTTCTGCGGCTCGGGCTTGCGGAAGCGCAGCACGCCGACCTCTACCGTCGTCCCAGGGTTCCCTTCGAGCAGGATTTCGCCAAACGCCAGCGGCATGTCCCGCGTGGAGACTCCGTTGATGCTTTCGAGGACATCTCCCGTGGCCAGACCAGCGTTATCGGCGGGCGAGCCGGGAATCGCGTCCACAATCCCCACGTAGCCAAACCTGCGGGCGAGTACCAGACCGACATCCGCTTTGTGCTGATCCTTGCTGCTCAAATACTCTTTGTACTGATCGGCATTCAGGTAGCTGGCGTAGGGGTCGATGGATTCCAGGAGGCCGTTAAGAGCACCCAGAGTGACGTTCTTAATGTCCGGCTCTTCCACGTAATCGCTCTTGATTCGCGAAAGAACTTCTGTGTAAACAGCCAGATGGCGGTAAGTGTCTTCGGGCGAGGCACTCCGGCTGGAGGCGGCTCCGGCCAGCAACAGGCCGACCAGACACGTTGAGAAAGCGACGACAAGGTATTTCAGGAAGCGATTCATACAGAGGGCAGGCAGGTTGCAGCCTTACTAATTAGTATAACGTGCCCGCCTCTCATTTCGATTCGGCCAATTGGGAATAATCCTGCGAACCAATGTAACGAACCGTATCTCCGCCTTGTCTACGACCAGGATGCCGGATTCTGCTGTCTTTACAATCCCACGTGGCTCCGACGGGGCCGTGCGAGAAGAGCTCGAGCGCGTACTTCGCAGCGCCACGTTTACACACTCCCATCGTATCCGCCGGTTTCTGCAATTCGTCGTGGAGGAATACCTCGCCGGCCGGCAGCACAGGCTGAAGGAGTATCTCATCGGTCTGGAGGTCTTCGGGCGGCCTGATTCCTTCGATCCGCGCGTGGATTCTATCGTTCGCGTCGAGGCGAGGCGGCTGCGGGCGAAGCTGGACGAGTATTACGCGGGAGACGGCTCGGAATCGGCCCTGCACATTCAATTGCGCAAAGGCAGCTATGTTCCGCTCTTCGAAACCGCCGCGGTGGCCCGGCGCAATGCCGCAATGGCCAACCCCCGGCGTACCTGGCGGCCGTCCATCCACCTGAACTCGCTTGCCTCCAACCAGGAGAACGCAGGGTGGGCGGAAGACATCCAGCGGCGGTTGGTGCAGTATCTGGTTTCGGAACCAGCATTGCGGGTGGTCACGGGCGGCCCCTCCGACTATGTTCTGGACGGCGGCATTGAGACCGCTGATGGCCAACCTCGTCTGCATCTGCAACTGAAGAACGTCACGGACCAGAGCTGGTCCTGGTCGGAATGGGTGGAGTCCGCGCCTTCGGATCTGTCGTTCTGTGAACCGGTGGCCCGGTCCATCTGGCGCGCCATCGCCGGAACCGAGAGCGATACCCGTTATTCTCGGCGCAGCGAGAATTCCGAGAGCGTCACGGCCTACCTGCAAGGTCTGTATTCATCGCGGAACAACAAGCCGCAGGGATTCACCAGCGGCATCACTTTCTTCGCGCGCGCTGTGGAGACCGATCCGAACTATGCCGCAGCCTGGGCGGCTCTTGCACTGGCACTGGTCGCGAGCAATCTGCTCGACTGTGGCGACTCGCCGGACACCCGTTCGCGCGCTCTCGATGCCGCCCGCAAAGCGGTGGAACTGAATGATGCCCTTCCCGAATCGCGTCTGGCAATGGGCGCGGTGCGCTCGTTCTTCGAGTGGAGATGGGCCGAAGGCGAAAGAGAATTCGAGCGAGCCATCTGTCTGGACCCGTCGAGCGCTTTCGCGCGCCTGTTATACGGGTTGCAGTTCGCCTGCCGCGGTCAATTCGAACGCGCGCAGGCCGAGCTCGACGAAGCTGAGCGGCTCAACCCGGTATTGCTCACGGCACACTTCGTGTCGGGCTGGATTGATGCGCTGCTTGGCAGCCGAGAAGATGCGGCACGGCATTACCGTCTCATTGGCGTTCTGGAACCGGATTCGCCGTGGTCGTACCTGGGCCTTGGCCAGATTTGCGCAGGGGAGGGGAAATGGGCGGAAGCAATTGCGCATTTCGGCACCGTTTCGCACCTGTTAGCCGGCCGGTTTCTCTATAGCGGTTGTCTGGGTTATTGCTATGCGAAGTCGGGCCGCCGTGAAGACGCGATGCAACTGCTGCGCCGCTTGCCCGAGTCGGCTGCGCCTTCGGTAAACTTCGCTTCCGTCTATGCCGGACTCGGCGACATCCAGCGCGCCTTCAGCTGCTTGCAGCAGGCCGCTCTCAATCGTGAAGCCAGTCTGCCCCTGCTGTTGCCTGGTCCTGAGTTCTACGCCTTACGCGGCGAACCACAGTACCGCGCGCTTCAGTCGATGATGGGGCTGGCGGCTCCGGTGGCGTCGGCGGCCTGAGCATTCTACGCGCCCGCCTGCTTCAACAGCCTGCGGGCATCCTCGCGCGAGGGATCTTCCGGCGTGAGCTCGCTGCGCAGGTACCGCTCAAGCAACGCCCTGGCAAGATCGAGATTGCGATGGGTCTCCACGTAAATCTGCGCCCGGCCGTATAACAATCGCGGGCTGTTGGGAGCGGTTCTTGACGCCTGCGCGAGCACCGCGTCGCTCTCCTGAACGCGGCCCTGATGCGCGAGGAATCCTGCGAGAGCGAGCACGTGACCGACCTCATGGGGCGCCAGTTGCACGGCTCTCCGAAGTTCCTGCTCGGACTGTCCGAATTCCTTGCGGCGTTGTGCGATCTGGGCCCTATCGTAATGCCCCTGTGCGGGGTCCATCTGCTCGATTCGCGCGGCCAGCGCCGCGGCCTTATCGAATCCGCCACCCAGGAAACCCGGAGCGTTCAAATAGAATTCGAACAAATCGTCCATGGCATCGTGGTTCTTCGGATCGATATTCAGCGCCACCGCCTGCTCGAAGCAGGTTCGCGCACGCGAGGCGTTCATCGGCGCCAACAATGGGCTGGCAGTTTCCGCGCGACGCGCCCAGCCGCGCCCAAGCCACAGCATGTATGCGGAGTTTTTCGGTTCCAGCTCGGTGGCCCTCTGAAACGCGTCCGTTGCCTTTTTGAAATCGGCCTGCATCATGTAGCACTTGCCCATCAGCAGGCATACGTCTGCGCTTGGCGATTTCGCATCGCGCAAGATGCGCAAAGCGCCTTCGTAATCTGTATGTCTATATAACTGCTCTGCCTGATTCAGGTCCTGGCCCCAGCAAGCCAGGCCGAAGGCAAGCGCCACTATGACCCCTCTTTTCATCTTGTCTTGGAGATGCGCGAACTTTGTTTTTCGATACCAGGTATTTCGACGCGAGAAACCGGACTCACCTCGAAACCGGCCTCGCGCAATGCCTTCGCCACAGCCGCGGCAAGTTCCGGCGCGTCGGGCGTATCGCTATGGATACAAATGGTTTGAGCCACGCCTCTTGCTGCGATGTCAACGGCCTGACGGGCCACCTCGGCGGGATCCAGAATTAAAGCGTTCTCGCGTTTGCGCGACCGCAAAGTTCCATCGCTCTCATATCGGCGGTCGGCAAAGGCTTCGGCAACGACGGTAAAGCCGCGAGCCCGGTAAGATTCGAGGCCAGGGGACCCAGCCAATCCGAACAACACCACATCGCGGCTCCAGTGAGCCACACCGGAGGCAACAGCTTTAGCGATGTCCTTATCTCGCGCGGCCTGATTGTAGAGCGCGCCGTGCGGTTTTACGTGGGTAAGCTTAGTTCCGCATTGCGTGGCTATCTCGGCGAGACGCAGAATCTGTTCGAGAACCGTCTCGGCAACGATCTCCGGCGGCAGATTGAATTCGAGGCGGCCGAAATTTGCGCGGTCGGGATAGCTGGGATGCGCGCCCACCGAGACATTGTGGCGTAATGCCTGCTCGATGGTGCTCTTCATGGTGTGTTCGTCACCCGCATGCCCACCGCAGGCGATATTCACGGAACTGAGCGACGGCATCAGGGCTTCCTGCGTGCCATTGGCGATAAGCTCCGGGATCTCGCCCATGTCGCAATTGAGGTCAATGCGCCGCACGAATCAATTCCTCCTGCTCAACCAGTAGCCTCCTGGCCGTGTCAAAGTCCACATGCTCGAAGCGAACTTCATCGCGCGGGCGAAGCTGGCCAACGCTGGGCAGGTCGGCCGCGATCACATTGGCGATTTTCGGATAGCCGCCCGTGGTTTGCTGTTCAACGAAGAGAACGATGGGCTGGCCGCTGCCGGGTACTTGAATTGCCCCCGGAGACACACCTTCCGTGATCATCTCACCGCTGGAACGCGCGGCCACAGCGGCTCCTTCCAGCCGAAGCCCCATGCGATTAGCTTCCTCAGTCACCCGATACACACTATTGTAGAAAATGCGCCGCGAAGTCTCAGGGAACCAATCGCTTTGGGGACCATCGGTGACGCGTAACAGAGTGCGGGGCGTGAGCCGAGCGAGTACTTCGGTGGGGATGGATGGCTCACGGAAGGTGACGCCAGTGGCTGGCCCGATTGGGAGCACGTCTCCCTTGCGGAGCGGCCGTCCATGGAAGCCGCCGAGGCCACTCAGCACGTGCGTTGACGCGCTGCCGAGAAACAGCTCAACCGCGATGCCTCCCTGCGCGCACAAATAACAGCGCGCGCCCGATCGCGTGGCCCCAATTTGCAGAGTCCCGCCGGGGCGAATGTCGAACGTGGTCCAGAGAGAGATGGCCGCGCCGTCCAGAGTAGCGCCGAAATCCGATCCGGTGAGTGCAGCTCTCGCTCCTTCAGGGAATTCAAACGTGCCGCCGAGCAACGTCATCTCGAGCGCGGCCGACCCTTCGGGGTTGTCCACGAGGCGGTTCCCCAGCCGCAATGCGACACTGTCCGCCGCGCCGGATGCCGAAACGCCAATAGAGCCAAAGCCGGGCCGCCCGAGATCCTGCACCGTTGTGAACAGACCGGGCGATTCTACCCGAATCATGCGCATGTATCGGACAGTTTCGCAAATTCGCCGGGCGTGATCTGACGGAAGCGAACACGGTCGCCGATGGAGATCAGGCTCATGTGGCCTTCGGACGGCCTGAACATCGCGTAGGGCGTTCGTCCGATCAGCCGCCAGCCGCCCGCCGTGGAACAGGGATAAACGCCGGTCTGATTTCCCGCGATTCCCACGCTTCCGGCTGGTACCTTGCGTCGCGGCGTCGCCAGGCGCGGCGTCGCCAACGATTCCGGCAAGCCGGCCAGATAGGCGAACCCCGGAACGAAGCCGAGGAAACAAGCCGTGTAAGTCGTCGAGGTATGCAGGGCCGTGGCCTCCTCCGAGGTCATTCCGTGCATCGCGGCCAACTCATCGAGATCCGGCCCAAACTCGCCGCCATAGCAAACCGGAATCTCGACCTCGCGCGGCTCCGGTATGGGCGCTTCTTCCATTCGAGCTACATAAGACCGCAGGATGGCCTCCAACTCGTCGTGCCCGATGCTGAGCGCGTCGAAGCGGACCAGCAGGGAGCAGTACGCAGGGTGCAGGTTCACGACGGCCAGCACACGGTCCGACTGGAGCAGGTGCAGTAATCGCCGTACACGATCGTTCGCCGCCGGCGTAATTTCGTCGCCAAACGAAACCAACAGAGACTGGTCGCTGGCAGGCTGAAAGCGAACAGGGTCCAAATCAACCACTAGCGCACGTGCCTAAACCAGCCGACTTTCGGCTGATCGGGTGAATGAGCGCATTCGAGGCTGCCGAGCGGAGCCAACGGGATGGCGATCTTAGATGCCGCGAGCTCTTGAGCCGCGTGCTTCGGATCGGGGGGCAATGCAATCGAGGAGGAGATAACGCAACCCAAGGGCGTCCTTTCCCTGGTATCGGACCGGCTATTCCAACGCGGCAACAAAGGCGTCAACATCCGCATTAGCAGGGCCCTTGGGAAGCGGGAATTGTGCGGCAACCTCGAAGACCTTGTCCCGGAAGCCGCTGCCATCCCGCCACGGCTCCAATCGACCTCGCAGCAGTAACGCTTGAATAAGGGTCGTACGAAGCCACACGGCGAGCGCATCGGCCCTCTGCTCGCACAAACCGGCCACGACGTGCAAGCCGATTGGTTTCTGCGCGTGGGCTTCGCTTTGCTCAGATGCCAGAAAAGACCACACACGCCTTAAGTCCGCGACGCGGACCGTCGGCACTGGCCCACCGGCGATTACCTGCAAGGCAGCAGATTCCAACACAGGATTATCATACTCGCGTTGCGCTTCTATTGCTGCTGTGATCTCATCGTCGGCACGATCGCCAGCGTCCGGTACGCGGCGACTCAGGCGACGAAATCGCTTAGCGCACGATGCTGATCTGCGCCGGGTCCGCTTCGTAGCCCTCGTCGCGCACGGTTTGTTCCGCCGCCGAGCGAAGCTGTTGTTCGTCCGCATCGTGCGGCGCGTTGCACTGGCGGCGTATCACTTCCTCACCGATCCTGATGCGAACGAGCCATTTCTTCTTGTCCGCTCCCCATGAAAGTTCCACTTGGCCGGCGCGCATAAAGCCTCCGTCCATATCATCGCTCCATTCGCCCGCCAATGCGACAGGCGCGGAGCACCCTTCTGAGGATGAGATCCGCGCCATCGTCTTTTCGTTACTCTCCGCCGTCCGGTCGCGGCGGAGGTGGAGGGCCACCGCGTCCCCCGGGTCCGCGATGGGGACCGCCTTCCGCCTGCAGCTTCTTCCATTGATCCGCAGTCAATGTTCGGCGAATCCCCAGCAGCATTCGCGCGTCGGCCTTCTCCAGCTCCGCGCGCGCCTGCGCCACGCGGTCGATCTGGGCGAGGATGCGGGCTTCATCCGGCTGGTCTGCTTCCATCAGAGGCTCCATAGTCGCCTCCTCCTTCTGCAGCGAGGCGTTCAGGTCGATCAGCTTCATCCGGTTCTGTTGGAAGATGTCGTCCATCCTTTTCTGCTGGTCCGGCGTGAGGCCAAGCTTCTGCGCCATCTGCGGATTGTTCCACCATCGGCCGGGCCCGCCAATATGCAATGCCTGCTCGACAGGCGGCCTTCTGGGATGGGCGAAAGGCGGAGCGTCTGGCGGGGGTGGCGCGGCCGGGGGTGGTGGGGATCCCGGAGCCTCACCCGGCGGTGGCGGCGCCTGTTGTCCAAGAACGGCAATGCCGGCCAGGAACAGCATGAACACAATTCTCCCGATGTTACATTTCGTCATGATTCTCCCTTTCTCGAAATTGTTATCTCTTCGTCAGCGATTTTGCGGTGGCCGCCGCCGGGTTCGTGGAACTCCATGAGACCAGGCTGGTCAGCGGTTCCATCGTCGCCGGAACGGTCCGCGATACGTTCGCATCGATCTGCTCCAGCAGCACCGCGTCTTCCGCGCTGGTACCCCCCGGGCGCGGCCGGTCGCGGGCCAGGTAAACAGGGATTGCCGCGAGCAGCACCAAGACCATCGCGGCCAGCGCCCATCGCAGCCTGTGAGCCCCTTGCGCATTCTCTGTGCGCCACATCGGTTGAGGTGGCGCGCCCTCCGCCGCGCCCCAGCTTCGTAATGAATCGCGAAAATCCGACAGCGCTCCGTGCAGCCGGGTCAACTCCTCGCGGCACTCCGCGCACTCGTGCAGGTGATTCTCAACTTCCGGCGGGCGTGTTCCCGAGGCCCACTCCGAAATCCCGCGCGACGAAAGATGCTCGCTCATTGTGCGCCCCCCAACCGCTCCCGCACCGCCTGTACCGCGCGGAACAGATGCACTTTCACCGTTCCCTCCTTCACTCCCATCGCCGCGGCGATCTCGAGCAGCTGCATGTCTTCGACGAATCGGAGCAGAAACGCAGTTCTCTGCTTTTCCGGCAGACTCGCGCTGACGTTCCACACTGCGCGAACCCGCTCCTCTCGCAGGATCCTCGCTTCGGTGGAGATCCGCTCGTCGGCGAGCCGCTCACCCGCCGTCTGAATATCCAGCGCCTGTGCCGCGACGCGCTTCCAGAACTGCAACCGCCGGTCGCGCGAATGATCGCGAACGAGATTGACAGCAATCCGCATGATCCATGTCTTTACCGTCGAATCGCCACGAAATCTTCCCCAGCCGCGCCAGGCATGCAGGAAGCAATCCTGCGTCAGCGTTGCCGCTACGTCGCGATCGCGCACAGAAGCCAGTGTGAATCGAAACACCGCGGGCCAATGCAGCCGCACCACGGCGTCGAAGTCTTCGAATTCGACTGCATCGCTAGCAAAGGCGGTGAGGAATCCCGAAGCGGCCGACGGTTCCATCGCCTGTATAGACGAGATTCTATCCGACCGGGTTTACCTGACCATCTTGTTACTCTGTTTCATCACGCGTGCCGAATGCGCCCGCGCCGCCTGAGCTCAATGCCGCGCGGGAGGTGCAGAGCCGTTTTCTTCCGGCGCAGTCCACCCCAGTGAAAGGAATCGATTACCACGGCGAATGTGAGCCCTCCGGCGGAGTGGGCGGCAATTTGCGATTTCACAACGCTGCCCAGCAACGGCCTGGCCATATCCGTTACGCGCCGGGTCCCGCGAACTGCACGAGGTAGAAGACCTCGCGAGCCTGGGGCGTGGCGCCGGGTTGCGCGTCGTCATCGCCATGCCAACTCGCCGTGTTCTTCGTTGCCAGGTCGAGCGCCTTCTGATTCAGGTTCTGGCTGCTCGATGCGACCACCTCGGTTTCGGTGAGCTCACCGGCCGGCGTCACCATCCCGTGCACCACAACGGCCTGCAACTCGCCGTTCGTGGCAGATTTTGGATTGCCCACAAAATCCCAAACGTGCCATGGCTGGCTCATGAACGAGCCCACGCCGGTTTGCGTGAGACCCGAAGGCTCGAAGAGCGCCGCGTCAGGGCTGCCCGGGTCCGTGACGCTTTCCACGTGGGCCTCAACAACGGTGCGGCCCGCCTCGGAAATGGTGAAGCCATTGGGAATCGTCTTGCCATGGAAATTGATGGCGCTCGAATAATCGTAGAGAACGTAGACGCCCGGCGAAGGCGACCATGTGGTCAGCACGCCACTGTGGGCGTCGGCGCAGTACTCGGAATCCACCCACCGCCGCCCGCCTGCCACCGGTTTCGCGCGGGAGTTGCGTTCGAAAGTGACGCAGTTAAGTTGCCCGCCGTTTAGACTGGCTTGCGCCGTGCGCACCAGCGCGTGAGGACCGATGGCCGCATAGTTGAAGAAGAGGGCCGCGCGTGCCTGCGCCAAACGAAGCGGCAAGCCTCCCGACGGCTGGCTGCTGTAAAGCATCCCGCCCGTGTACAGATTGACCACCGAATACGATGGCCCCTGCGCAGTCCAACGATAAACGCCATGCGAGGGAGAGATGTCGTCGAGCGTCCATGTGCCGTCATACGACGAGCCGGCGACGGTCAGCGTGGTCTTGAGGTGATATGCCTGCGCACGCACATTCGAGAGCGCATGCGCGAGATCGAGCAGGTTCACGGCAGCGGCTCGTTGTTCGGCATTCTGGACCGGCTGCGCGTCGGCGGGAACCAGCTCCAGCGGATCGCTGGGCACGTTCGGCTGGGCCAGCGATTCGAAGGTTGCTCGCGCGGAAGTCTGCGCAGAAGCCAGGGCCGGCATTAGGAATGTAAGGGTAAGCACACACGGCAGGCGTCGAGACATCGGGGCACCTCTTGGGATATAACGCAGCCGGGAGAATCGTAGTTACACTGGTGTCGCGGTTCCTTGTGGGTAGTGTCGATTGTCGGGCGCCAATGTCACCATCTGCCAGGAAGAAGCGCGAAACGGTGGTAGGATCATTGGTAGGATGACTCCTCATACGAAGCGTAAGCGTCCGATGCGCAAAGCCAGAAAAACCTTCACCCTATCGCCGGAGGTGGTTGAGTTTCTGGAAACCGTTTGCAAACGACGCCGTGCGCCCTCCGTTTCCTCCGTCCTGGAGGATATTCTGCAGGCCGCGCGTCGCGAGGAGAGCAACGCAAAGCTGGAAAAGGCAGTGGGCAGCTACTACGATTCACTCTCGGATGGTGAACAACAAGAGCAGCGCGATTGGGGTCAATTTGCTTTGCGCGGGTTCCCAACAGAGGCGGTCTGAGTGTCAATACCACTCAGAACTCCGCGCCGCGGTGAGATCTGGTTCGTTCAACTCCAGACCGATCCGCCCGGCAAAGGAAAGCGTCCGGTAGTAATCGTTTCGCTTGACATACGAAACCGTCACCCAAGAGCCGATACCGTGCTTGTAGTGCCGCTGACGACGAGCATTCACAAAGATATTCCCACGCATGTCTTCCTACCCGCGGGCGAAACGGGCCTTCAGTCGGATTCCACGGCACGTGCCGAGGACATCACGGTAGTCCCCAAGCAAAGCCTGATCGAACCGCAGACTCGCTTGCGGCAACTCAGCGACCACCGAGTTTGCGAGGTGGCCACGAAGGTCACGATTGCAATGGGCTGCCTGGCTACAGAGGAGCGTTTAGCGTCGGGCGTCCACGCGCTGGATTAGAAAGCAGATTCGTTGTGCGTAATGCCTGGGGCTCGCCTAACCTTTGCCCCTGAACACAAACACCAGTTCAATGATCAGAATGATCACCACCAGCACCTCCAGCACGAAGCCCCGGCTCTGGTGAAACTGATCCATCATGAACTCGTACAGTTCGCCGGCCGTATGTAACTTCCCGTCCACCAGCCTGCGGTAATCCTCCACGCCCACTTTGGCGGCTGCCAGGCGGTATAGACGGGCCGAAAACATGTCGCTGAGGAACTTGATCGACGTATCCACCCGTTCGGTGAGCTCACGAATATCCAGACGAATCTTGTTCAGATGTTCAGCCTTCGAGGCCATACGCCAGCGCGACAGAAAGCCTCCCTTTTTCTCCAGCGACTTGTAGACGCCTTGCAGCAACTGGCTGAGCACCGCGTCGTAATAGCGAAACTCCAGCAATTGCGTATTGGCGTATTCGAGCAACTGAATGGTCGGAGCGGCGTCCTCCGCGGTGTCCTGAATGAAAGCCGCCGTCCAGCCGACCACCAGCAAATCGTCCGGATAGTAGGAGAGCCGGGAGCCCAGAATTTCTTCGGACTCCGCAGGCGAAAGTTCCGCCTGCTCCCCACGAACGATGCTGGCGATTTCGTTCCCGTGCTTGGCGATCAATTCGGCCGCGGTCATGGCCGTGTCTTTCAAGCGAATCACGTAATAATCTTCACTGAGCCAATTCGCGTTCGGCTTGATCAGAGCGGCCCGCGCCCGCTCCAGGCAGTTTCGAACCGCCTGGGCAGCACGCGATTCCGGTTCCGGGTTGGTCATCCAGCGGCTTGACAGATCGGTGAGTTGCTGCCAGTTCGCCTCGAAGGGGAGTTCCAGCTTGATACTCACCACGCCGTATTCGTAGTAGTTCAGCTCGCCCTTGAGCCGGCTGCCACTTTCGAGCACGATGGGCTCAAGCTGCTGCACGACCGGAGGGCGCTCGAAGCGAACGTATTCGGGCGATGGATGACGAAAGCTGGGTTCGCGCCGCGCCGGCACGCCGAGAATCTTGCGCAGCGCGTCGAGATCGATCTCCTCGCAGACGTCGTAAAGCCAGAGAGACCACAGCGAGCCGGTAAGAGGGGAAGCGTCCGCCATCGCGAGCCGATTATAACGAAGCCGGTCTTGGCGCACTGCTGGCTATGTGCCGTGGTGTGCTTCCGAGGCACACCGGTCTGGGCCCAAAGCCGTCTTTGCGTTTGCTACTTCTCTGTTTCCGGGAACAGCGAGGGACTCTCTGCCTCCGGGTCTGATTCGCCCGGACACCCTTCCTGCCGCGTGAAGCTGATGCCCGTCATCTGAAACCGGTACTCAGGCATCGCTTGCACCAGGAAGAACACTTCGCCAGGATCGTCGGACCGTTCTTGATCCGACTTGCCAAGATCCATCCCGATCTGCCATTGGCCCGGATTCTTTTCGCACGTCTGAACGAAACTGAAATGACCACTGGCCCCGTCGAGCAGCTCGTGCCACTTTCGCAACGCATCGCGCGCGCTCGAAGCCGATCTGGCTTCCATCTCATCCCAGGTGCTAGTCAACCATTCATCGACGAAATCTCTCGGCAGTAGCGCAACCGGGTCGATGCGCTGTGGCGTGGGTCCCGAGAGATCGTAATGACGAACAAATGTCCTGATGAGGATATCGGTATCTATGCTCCCGCCGCGAAACTGCAGCAGCAGATCCTTCGGCTGAAGGCGGACTTCGTAATCGTGACCGAAATAACCATGGGAATCCGAGAGAACCCGATCTGCCGCCTGCAAGCGTGGCGATAGTCGGAACACGTCGTACGACAACTCATTCCAATTCGAGGCGCATTGGACGGCGTAGCGCAGCGTGAGGACCAGATACTCAGCCGCGGCATCGGGTGTGGACATCTTCACCCCGCTAACGGCTTCATCGTGATCCCGGCTGGCATGGGATTCTAGAACGCGCAGAGGCGGCTGCCTGCCGTAGTCGTAGATATACACCGCATCGTCCCTTCCGCAAGGAATCCCGACACCGGCAACAACCACAAGAAACTCGGGCCCTTCCTCGGGTCGCGTAAGCGTGACGCCCGCTACGAAGCCGGGCGGGAAATCGTAGGCATTCGGTTTCACCAATCCCGCGTTGTCCAAGGCCGCATGCATACGGGCTTCGAGCGATGGAAACTCTGCATCGAGCGCCGTGCGTGATTTTGGCAGTTGTGACTCGATCCAGTCCCGCAAAGCCGACTCGAATGGACCGTAGCGCTCCCTGACATCCTTGAGTCCTTTGTAGGGGGAACCCAGCGTTCCCGACACTCGGGCGCCCTCATCCGTCAGCCGCTGCATCGCCGGATCCTGACCAGCGCAGCTTGCTACGAGTAATAGCGAGAAGGCGACCCAACCCAAGGTGTTCATGGCTCAGCAGCCATCCTAGGCGCGATGCCCTCAGAACGGCACGTCGTCGTCTGTGATGCCCTGGTCTGTCGGGCCCGGCTCTTCCGCCGGACGCGAAGCACCACCACCCGCCTGAG
>Ga0187863_10000896_pt1 | contig 24777 bp, 21 predicted proteins | sample June2016WEW_11_1_FD_132975 | JGI IMG/M metagenome (GOLD analysis project Ga0187863, IMG submission 132975) | Peatland microbial communities from SPRUCE experiment site at the Marcell Experimental Forest, Minnesota, USA - June2016WEW_11_10 | ecosystem: Environmental > Terrestrial > Soil >...
AGGGACCATCGGAGGTGAGGCGATACGACAACGCTGTCGCGCTGGTCGGTACGAGTTACAGGGAGACAGGGATGCGCGTGATACGACAAACACTCCGCGGTGCGGTAGTGGCAATTGCATGCATCGCAGGGGCGGCAGCCGCGGGTCCAATTACCAATGCCGACACGGCGCCTGCCGCCGCCGCACCGACGGCGGCACCGGGGGCACCGGTACCTGGGACGCCGTCGACCGGCTCTCGCGCGGAGCAGGCGTTGCGCAGAGACGCGCAGTGTACGCGCTGTCACGATGAGAGCGAGACCAAGCCGATCCTCGCCATTTATCAAACGAAGCACGGGGTCAGAGGTGATCCCTCCACGCCCACCTGTCAGGACTGTCACGGTGAGAGCGAAAAACATCTGCGTGGGGCTGCCGACGCGCACGGACGCGCACCACCGGATATCGTGTTCAACAAGGGATCGTATCCGGTCAGCGACCCGAAGACGCGCGCCACGCAGTGTCTGACCTGTCACCAGGGGACCAACCGCACGCGCTGGGACGGTGGCGTCCACCAAGCCAATGACATGGCCTGCAACAATTGCCACACAATTCACGCTGCCTCCGACCCGCTGCTGACGCGCAATACGCAACCGGAGGTGTGCTTCACCTGTCATAAGGAACAGCGCGCGGACACGTTGAAAGTGTCCACGCATCCGCTGGACGCAGGCAAGATGGCCTGCACGGACTGCCACAATCCTCACGGAGCAGCCGGTCCCAAGCTGCTCAAATTCAACACGGTGAATGAGACTTGCTGGCAGTGCCACGCCGACAAGCGTGGACCGTTCCTGTGGGAGCACCAGCCGGTGGTGGAGGACTGCACCAACTGCCACACCCCGCACGGCTCGAACATCACACCGTTGTTGAAATCCCGCCCGCCGTTCCTGTGTCAGGAATGCCACGACGGTCCGCACAACTCGAAGAACCCTGTCGGACCGAACGCCGCAGGATTCCAAGGCGGCCTGTCCGGCGTCAACGCGGCCGGTACAGGACTAATTTTTCCGAGCACGCAGGCGGCGGCACGCGGTTGCATGAACTGTCACGCCATGGTCCATGGATCGAACGATCCTGCCGGTGCGTTCTTGCACCGTTAAGTAGGGGGAAAGTCATGAACGCTCGTCTTCATCGTGGGTGGCTCGGCTCCAGGCCACGCTCGCGGATCGTCTTGCTTGCACCGCTCTTGTTCTCTCAGGCAGTCGTGGCACAGAAGGCAGCCGATGCGGATAACCCGGACGTAACGGCGCTGACTCAGCCGACCAATTTTGTTCAGCTTGGCGGCGAAGTGGCCACGCAGGACTCTGACAAGTTCGGCGAGTACAACGGCCTGTATAACAAGGGCCCCAATGCGATTGGCGACTTCAGCCTGGCCGGCGGCAGCGGTTACGGCGCCGATACCGGAACGATGCGCTACAAGGTATTCGGCACCGACGTGGGTACGACCAGTACCACGATCGGCGCCGCCGCTGCCGATGAAGGCGTCTGGAACCTCGGCGCCAGCTTTGATGATCTGCGCCATCAATTGACCCGGAGTTACCAGACACCCTTCGACGGATCCGTGGGCGGGAACAATTTCAATCTGCCCTTCGATTTCGGCGTCATCGACACAGCCCACAAGCCGGCAGGCTTCAAGACGGCGCCCGGCACGAATCAGCTTACCGCAACCCAACTCGGGGACTTCCACCCCGATGACATCCATTCCGACCGCAAGAATGCGTCGTTGACGGCCGGCCATACACTCAGCAACTCCTTGGACGTGCAGGTCTCGTACAACCATCTATTCCAGACGGGCGCAAAGCTCCTTGGCGTGGCGGGCGACCAGGTCAACACCCCGACCGGGTCTGCCTACACGTGGGCGGGGCAGACTCCGCTGGTCATCCCGAACCCAACGGACTCGGGTACCGATACGATCAAGCTGGCACTCAACTGGGCCGGCACGCGCGGTTGGGCCACCGCGGGCTACTACGGCTCGATCTATTCCGACCACTACAGCAGTGTTTCCTGGAACAACCCGTTCGTGAAGGCCCCTGCATCCGTGGCCACCGGCACGCTCTCGGCGTTTCCCGTGGATACGATCAGCACTTTTCCCAGCAATATTTTCAATCAACTCAACTTGACCGGCGGTTACGTATTCGGACCGAGTACGCGGCTGGTGGCCGGCGCTTCCTATGGAATCAGTGAGCAGAACGCGGCGTTTCCCCAAACCGGCAACATCGGCTTGACGCCTCTCGGCCTGCCGGGAAGCTCGCTCAACGGCTATGTTGCGATCGAGCACTTCGATGTGAAGCTCACGGATCAGTCATGGCGGCCCCTGACAGTGAGCGCCGGGTTCAAATTCGACGAGCGTAACAATGAGACGCGCTCGAACGCTTACGTCTTCAACACCATCAACGAGCCGGCGAATCAAACCGAGACCTCGGTCAATGCGCCGATGAGCAACAAAAAATTGCAGACCGCGCTATCCGGAGATCTGCGCGTGTCGTCCCGTCAGCACCTCTCACTCGGCTACGAATACGTCGACACCCGGCGTTGGTGCAACAACGCTTTGGCCAACAACCAACAGGGAAGCTTGGACGGTGCGACGACCGGCGGTTGGACCGCCTACACGGCTGCTACCTGTGCGCAGGTTCCCGACACCCGGGAAAACAAGTTGACGGCGGGCTACCGCCTGCACGCGGCCGATGACCTTAACTTCCGGGCGAGCTATCAATATTCCGATCGCAAGGCGGATCTCAGCCCGAGCTTCTACAACCCGATGCAGGCGGTGGACAATCCGGCCGGCGCCGGCGCCGGCGCCGAGGGGTACGAGGTGCTGGGATTTGTGTCCTTCTTCGAGGCTTCACGGCACGAGCAGATCGCCAAGGCCGGCGCGGACTGGCAGCCCGGCGAGAAGCTGTCGATGAGCCTGAGCGGTCGATACACCAAGGATGTTTACACCGATCTGATGTACGGCGTCCAGAACTCCAACGCTGGCAGCGCAAATTTCGACACGAGCTACGTATTCAACAGCCGGCGCGAGATCTCGTTCTATGCCACCCACCAGAGCACGAATCGCAACCTGACCAATCTGTACAAAGTCCTGGCCTCGAAGCCTTCGGCAACCGGGCTCAGTGGGTTTGCGGGAGAGACGTGGACCAACAAGATGAAGGAAAACGACAACACGTTCGGGATCGCCGGCAAGCAGGACGGGGTGTGGCACGGTCGCGTCGACCTCAAGGCCGATGCGAGTTACTCGCTCGGCGGTTCGACATACAGCACCTCGCCATTCGCAGGCGCGGATTTGGAGGGCAATACCTGCAGCGCCGCCTATTACGAGACCTGCGGCACTCTTCCCACGATTCGCAACAACACCCTGCGTGTCCGGCTGACCAGCGCCTATAATTTCCAGCGGGCGGGTACCGCGTTTCTGGGCTACACGTACCAGCGGCTGACTTCGGACGATTTTATCTACAACGCCTACCAGTACGGCTCGACGCCGGCCACCCTGTTGCCGACCAATCAGCAGTCACCGAGCTACAACCTCAGCGCGATATACCTGGCGTATCGCTACACCTTTCGTTGACGGACGGACAGCATGAGCGATCGACCTGATCCTGAAGTGGGCAAGACGCCCGGCGTGATGCAGCGATGTTGGCGGACGCTGCGCCGACCCAGCGTCAAGTACTCTCTGCTCGCTCTGTTGTCGGTGGGCTTTGTGCTCGGCATCGTGTTCTGGGGTGCGTTCAATACCGGCCTGGAGGCGACCAACCGCCTCGACTTTTGCATTTCCTGTCACGAGATGCGCGATAACGTCTACCAGGAGTACAAGAAGACGGTCCACTTCAGCAACCGGACCGGCGTCCGCGCCATCTGTTCCGACTGTCATGTGCCGCACGACTGGACGCACAAGCTCATTCGCAAAGCCAAGGCATCGTTCGAAATATGGGCAAAAATCACCGGTCGAGTGGACACTCGCGAAAAGTTCGAGACCAACCGCATGCGGTTGGCGACAATCGAGTGGGATCGCATGAAGGCCGCGGGCTCACGCGAATGCCGGAATTGCCACAGTTTCGATGCCATGAATCCGGAAGTGCAAAAGCAGACCGTCTACCACAAGCATATGGAGGCGCAGGCAGCCGGGCAGACCTGTATCGATTGCCACAAGGGCATCGCGCATCATTTGCCGAAGGAATACCACGACCCTGACGAGGACTGAGGATGCGCTGTCTACTCGGCGAATCCCACGATGACGACAATCAGGATTCCCAGCGGACACACGTAATGCAACGCGAACAGGAGCAGGGAGCGTAGCCCCGCTGCAGAGGTGATCACCCGTCGGGGAGGTGAGGCTTGCAAGCCTAGCGTTGGGCTTGGAGGCTCGATGACATTGGGAGCCAGACCTGACGCCGGATCACTGTCCCCGGCCCTTGCTGTTGTCCGGACTGAGCGATCGCGATGTAGAAATACGAGCCCTGCGATCGCAATGACCGCGGCAATATCCGCACGTACAAGCGCGTCGTGCGATAGCCGGAGGGAAACGTTTGGATCGCCACGGCCTCTGGCACGTAGTCCACGTCCGGTTTTGCTGTAGCGGGTTCGGTCCACCATGTGAACGCGCTATCTTTTTGCAGCAGATTGCGATGTAGTCGAATCTCGGCGAAGTGATCGTCCGATTTCACTTGGGTCGGCTCAACCGAGATCGTAAGCGGTATCGCCCTTGTCACCGCCTTCGCCCGGGGCGCGTCGTAGGCAATGGGCCTTCTCGCGGAATCGCTCGGCTGCATCACGACGACATTGGTCTCGGGCCCCACATCGGGGGAGGCCGCGGGGACGTCTGCATTCGCCGTTACCGAGCGCGCCGGAGGAGGCACGTCGATTGCCTTGGACGCAACAGTTGACCTGAAGTGCGCCAAAAACGCTGCAGTTGTGACGGTCATGACAAGAAAAAGGGCCGCGGCGCGCCACGGCATCTTGGATTGCACCTGACTCGACTGCGTGAGTTCTTGCAACGGGGTCATCGAATGCTCTCGGACGCCCTCCTTCATCAATCGATGCATCCACAAACGCACACTGATTGAACGCCCACCACGATGCCAGGACAGCCCTTTCTGTACAGCTCTCCACTGTCGACCGGTCAGGCCATTAGGGCGCACCAAGCTCACATGGTAATCCCGGGCGAGCGTCGCTGGCCGCAATCCAAATGGATGAGTTCCCGCCAACAGCTCGTAGCCGATGCAAGCCAGGGCATATAGATCGTCGCGCGGATCCGCGCGTCGACCCTCCAACTGCTCGCAGCTCGCATACCCAGGCGCGGCGGACCGTGACTTTGCCCCCATGAACCTGTGCGCAGCACCGAAGTTCAGGATGCGGAGTTCGCCCTGAGAGGTTATGAAAATGTTTCCCGGGCTGAGGCCGCCATGAACAACCCCGCGCTCGTGAGCGTGCGCCAATCCTGCCCCGAGCTGGCGGATCAGGTCCCAAGCCTGCGATTTTCGCATCGCCCCGGGACCTATTCGGTCCAAGACGTTGCTGAGCGACTCGCCGTCGAGCAGCTCCATCGTGAAAAAAACCACATCCGCGTCGCGGTCCAGTTCGTAAACGTTCACTATGTTTCGATGCGACAGGACTTGGGCGCTGTGGAACTCAAGGCGCAGGTTCGCAACAGCCTCCGCCGAGCAATCGCCTCCAGCGTGCAGTATCTTCAACCCCACAAATTGAGACTCACCGGGCAGCGTCGCTCGAAAGCGATCGAGCGCCTTGAACACAGCTCCATTCTTGCCAGTTCCGAGCCGTGCCTGCAAAACGTAGCGGTCGCGCAGAACTCGGCCGACGCCCAAGGGGCCGGCCGCCGGCGCGTACACAACCGGTGCCGCCTCATTTGGCCCAATCAGGGGCTCATTCGTGGCATCAGACATAGGTGAACCCCATAATCGAGGCCGGCATTTCGAATCGAACCGGCACAGATCGGATCATCGTCCTGACAATGTCGCAATTCCGCCGCTGTGTATGTAAGAAAAAGCCCCGTTCCCGACGCTGGGACGGGCTGGATCCTGTGGCATCATTCGCGGGCGCCAAATGAGAAAATCACCCGTCCGGCTTGCGTCTTGACCGATCCATCCCACACAGTCCTTCAAGAGCGGCTCGACGCCGCCGCACTGGACCTCTGGATGAGCGCCCATGTGCCGCAATACAGGGGGCCGGCCGCGATCGTAAAGTTCGCGGCGGGCCAATCGAATCCGACCTATCGCATCGACGCGGCCTCGGGCACCTACGTTATGCGCCGGAAGCCTTTCGGCGCACTGTTGCCGTCGGCCCACGCGGTCGACCGTGAATACCGGCTGCTGAAGGCACTCCATCCGAGCGGCTTTCCGGTCCCGAAGCCCTTCGCGCTGTGCACGGACTCGAAGATCCTGGGTGCCGACTTCTATGTCATGGAAATGATCGCGGGACGCACTTTCTGGGATGGCGCCTTGCCAGATTCGAATACGGTGCAGCGCCGTTCAATTTACGAAGCGATCATCGATGTACTGGCACGGCTGCATTCAATCGATCCGGCTGCGGCAGGACTCGCGGACTACGGGCGCCCGGGCAATTATTTCGAACGCCAGGTTCGCCGCTGGACACAGCAATACCGTGCTTCTGAGACCGAGCACATCGAGGACGCCGAGAAATTGATCGCTTGGCTTCCGCAGACCTTACCGGCACAGGACCGCCTATCCATCGTTCACGGCGATTACCGCATCGACAACTTGATATTTGCGGCCGCTCAACCGTGCGTGCTTGCCGTAATCGATTGGGAGCTGTCCACCCTGGGTGACCCGCTGGCCGACCTATCGTATCTGTTGATGAACTGGGAAATGCCCCACGATGGCACGGCTGGGATTGCCGGGCTCGACCTCAAAACACTGGGGATTCCAACCCTCGAGGAAGCCGTGAACCGCTATGCCGCCGCGACGAATAGGCGCGGCGTGCCCGATCTGAGCTGGCACTTCGCCTACAATTTGTTCCGGCTGATGGCGATCGTCCAAGGTATACGCAAGCGCATCGTTGACGGGAACGCCTCCAGCGCGCAGGCCGCGATCATGGCCCAGCGCGTCCGCCCCCTCGCCGCCCAAGCCTGGACTTGCGCGGTCAGGGCGGGCGCGCCAGTCCTTGGTGGCGGCCGAACTTAGGGCGCAGCAGTACCACTGCGCTCGAGAAGGGGCGGCAAGAAATCCCGGCTTTTCGGGGTACGTTCGCGCGCCACCGCTCGCGCTGCGGCGATGACGCGCGATTCTTTGAGCAGTTTTTCGGGATAGTACGCGGTTTTGCCGGCATGCATGGCACCCACATTGGTCAGCAATGCAATCACGACATCCTCGCCCGGAATCCAACCCACGGCCCCGCCAAAGCCCAACACGTTGCCCGTGTAACCGATGAGCCGCTCATGTCCGTACCGATCGAGCGCGAGGCCCTGGCCCATATCCTCATCGGGGTCGTCCGTTGCTCTGAACGCCGCCATGCGCTGAAGGCCCGCCGCACTCACAACCTGACCGTCGCGCAGATCGCGTACGAACAGCGCGAGATCGCGGGCCGTCGCAAGGACCGCCCCCGCCGTCCATTCGGTCGATAGATTGGAACGCGACACGTCAATGAGCGGACCGCCGACGCGGCGAAAGGTCGGGTGCAGGCCCGCATCGCGCACGAAATCGGCCGTGCCAAAATGGTAGCGGGATGGCACCCGCGCTGAATCGATCGGTTCGAATCCCTCGAAGCGGATATCCGTCAGCCCGCGCGGCGCGAGCAATCTGTCGTGAATTTCCTTCACCGCATCGTGACCGGTTACTTTCTCGATGATGAGGCCGAGCAGCGTGTAGTTGGAATTGGAATAGCCATACCCCAATCCGGGTTCGTTGGTTGCTTGGTCGCGTCCGCTTTTAAGATAGTCGAGTGCCTCGGTCTTGCCCCAGATGTGCGATACATCCATGTCGGACCCCCGGCCATGGCGAATCCATTCCGAATCGAACTCCCAACTCGGCACCCCGCTGGTGTGGTCCAATAACTGGCGGACAGTGGCTCGCTCCGCATTCGGAACTCCGTCGACAATCTCTTTGCCGAGCAACTCACCCCCGGTTGCGTCGAGACTCAAGCGTCCCTCATCGATCAGTTGTTCAACGACGCATGCCACGAACATTTTCGTGATGCTGCCGATGCCGTACAGATATCCGGTATGGGCCAGACTGCGGCTCGGCAGGTCTGCGTAACCGACGGCGTCGGACCAGATCACTCCCTGCCGAGTGGCAATGGCGATGGAGATGCTTGGCATGCCCCGAGCGAGTCCCGCCGCAAGTTGGGCTCGAAGCGCGTCCTCGGCACTGGTCGCACGAGCCCCAGTGCTCATCAAGAGGCAAATTAACAGCATGCAGAGAGGCCATCCTGAGTTCATTGCATTTCCTGAGACGCTTTAAGTCCGAGATCCCATCGCCAACAAGTCAGCATATTCCGAGTCCGGCAGTAGTGATCCCCCGGTGGTCCAGATGATGTGGGTCGCTCGCGCGAGGCGGGCTGTCAAAGGTCCCGCCGGCAATTCCCACACGGCGCGCAGGGCACCTTCGAAACCCACCGTCGCGGCGGGCTCCAAGCGCATGTCTTCGACCGCAGCGGCGGCAAGCCAGGCGAGCATTTGGGCGTCGGACACCGTGTATGCGCCCATCACTTGGGAACCGATCATCTCGTACGCATATTCGGAGGCGCGCGCAACTGCCAGGCCGTCAGCAATCGTTCGATTGTCGCGGCCAAAGTCATACACCGATGCGCTCGACGGCATGCCGATCAAGCGAAGCATCATGCAGGGCGAGGCAGTCGGCTCCGCGAAGAAACCCCACACGTGAGGTCCCAGCAGAGCACGGAGCCCATAAAGCACCCCGGCGGGCGCTCCGCCGACACCGCATGGCAGATGGACGCACAGCGGATGGTCCCCATCGACGGTAACGCCTGCGCAAGTGAGCTGACCGGCCAACTCGGCGGCCGCCGCCGAATAGCCGAAAAATAGATCCGGCGACCGCTCGTCATCGATGAAATACGAGTCGCACAGCATCCCGGATGCCTCCCGCGCGGCCGCAACGGCGCTGGAATAATCCGCAGCGTGCTCGATCACCGTGGCGTTCATCGCGGTCAAGCGCTGCTTTTTCCACTGCTTTGCATCGCGTGACATGTGCACGTCGACTTGAAAGCCCAGTGCGCGGGCCGCACGGCCCACGGCAAATCCCAGATTGCCCGTGCTTCCCACCACGATTCTCTGCGTGGCGAATAACTCCCGTGCGGCCGGCGCCGCCAAGATGTCGCAGGAATCATCGGGCCGCAAAATGCCGGCGCGCAGCGCGCTGCGCTCGGCTATGCACAGAACTTCGTATACTCCGCCGCGCGCTTTGATGCTGCCGGTGAGCGGCAACGCGTGATCGCACTTGACCAGCACCCTCGAGCCGAGATCGGCCGGCGCGTTCGGGCTGGAACAGCGCGAAACGAGGGATCGCAGCTCCCGCAACGGCGACGCGATTATTCCTTGTGGAACGTGCGCTTCGAACAGCGCGGCGAGCAACGGCGCAAAGCGGCGCCATTTCGTCACGGCGAATAGCACGGCCGAATGACCCGTGGCGTCAGGTTCCTGGATGGGCTCCCCCGCACCAATCCAAAAGGTGGGAGCGCCCTCCATGAGACTTTTTTTGACAAACCGCGCACGTTCCATCGGTGCCCAATGATTTGATCAATTCATTGTAATGATATATTAAATAACTGCTGGTTCTCGTCCTGGTGCGGGTGGCGTGAAGGATATTGGCACGGCGCGGGTGAAAGCGGCCTGTTTCAGCTTGACCTCGATTTCGGACCACAGCGCCGTGTACACATGGGTCCCGTCGCTGCGCGGCGCATAAGCCGGAAGCGGGGCGCGCCGCAGCGCCATTCGTTCAATCTCGCTCCAGTAGGGGACCTCGGTTTGCAGCATCCCCGGGAACTGCAGGCGCGTGCTCGCAATGACTTCATGGTGCAGAGCCTTGCGCCGATCAACCATCGAGAAGAACGGCAGCAGGGTCATGTCCACCCAGGCGTTGGCGACGAGAAAATCCCGCAGCTGCATCAGCATACGGACCGACAACGGGCTCGGGATCAGCGGAACGACCACGGCGTCAGCAGCACGCAGCACGTTCTCCGACAGCAGCGAGATGCCGGACGGGCAATCGAGGAACAGCACGTCGTAGATCTCCCGTAGATTGCGGCTCATGCGCAGCAGCCGTTCCGTTGGATTCTTGCGAGAGCTGAGATGTACATCGAAGTGGCGGTAGGAAAAGTCCGCTGGCAAAACGTCCAGCCCGTCGTGCGCGCTCGCGACCACGAGCTCGGCGAGTTCGCGTTTGCCTGAGACCAACTTCTTGGCCGAGGCATTTTCCTGCGGCCCGCATCGCAGGACGTAGGTCGCGGCGCCCTGCGGATCCAGGTCCCATAGCAAAGTCCGGCGTCCACCCGCCGCGCACAAGAAAGCCAGATTCACGGCAGTCGTTGTCTTGCCGACCCCGCCCTTGATGTTGGTGACCGCGATGATCTTCATGCGTGCGCGCAATATTGACACACAACCGGGCGGGACCCGAAACCGCTCTTGCTCGTGCAGATGGTAGTCGACGCGCGCCGCGCCGAGGTACTGTAGTATTCCCGTCCGTTCAGACTGCTCGCGGCGGAAGCGCGCGCGACCAGCTTGAAATTAAAGGTCGTGGCGGAGGGCGTCGAGTCCCCCGAGCAGCTCGAGTTCCTGAAAGCACTCGGCTGCGATCAGTATCAGGGCTTTCACTTCAGCCCGGCGTTGCCCGCGGCGAAGTTCGAGGCGTTGGTGCGTGCCACGAGCGAAGCCGACCCCGACTTCACCGAGGCCGAAGCCCAGCGGACGCACAGCAAGCTGGCCGCGTACCGACCGCGCTAGGAGCGCAGCGCGGGCAAACGCTCAAGCAGGGTCTACCTGCTCGCGAGCCGCCAGAATTTGCCAGAATCTCTCCACCGAATCGCCCGAATGCGCTCGCACACTGCTGCCTGTAGAGCAATCAGGAGGGCGCGGCATGTCTCAGATCGATTTCGAGATCTGGCTGAATCATTTCGAACACCACGCTCAGCATCCACGTTGTGCTCCACACGGCCTCTGCGATCTTCTGACGCCCCAGGAACTGCGCCTCATTGCGGGCTCAATCGCAACGTTTCAACTCGGGGAACAGTCCGACGGACGTAGACTCCTGCAAGCCGCGCGACGCTTCGCCGACCGACGGCGTATCCAGGCGCTCGTGCGGATCACCGAACTTTTCATTCGCGAGGAGCAGCGTCACGCGGCTCTGCTCCGGGCCTTCATGGAGGATCATCACATCGCGCTCAAGAGGACTGCCTGGGCCGATCGGGCGTTTCGACTCGTACGACGACTCGCGGGCCTGGAACTTTACCTCTATATACTCACCAGCGCCGAGCTGATAGGGATGGTGTACTACCGGGCACTCGCAGCGGCCACGGATTGCCAGCGCCTGATGGTGCTCTGCCGTGTGCTGGTGTCCGATGAGCTTGCCCACGTCGGATTCGAGTCTCAGCTGCTACTCACGGTGCGAGCGGGCCGGCCCACTACGGTGCAGGCGCTGATGCGCTCAGCTCATCGAGCATTCCTCGCGGGCGCTGCCACCATCGTTTGGCTGACGCACCGTTCGGTTTTGCGTCAGGGTGGCTACAACGCGCGGAGCTTCCTCCGCGCGTGTCTGTCTCAGCACGCCTTCTACTTGGAACCTCTAAAGGCAACGCTCGCAACCCCGATAGTCCGGCCGCCGATCAATCCTCAACAGCCACCGGCAGCTGTTCGCGAAAACGACCGAAGACTCGCTGGATCATGGTGTCGCTGATGAAGGATTCCGTCACTTCGATCTGCGGTTCCTCGATGAATTCGATCACGTCCGAATCGGTGAAGGCGTCCTGCCCCAATGCGCCGCTGCGGATCTGCTGCGCGTCCGCGCCGCGCTTCTTCTCCGCCATGAAAGAAAAATAATCGTCCGACCTTGTATTGCTCATCTCATTTGGCTCCTGTCCAAATATCCATCACCCAAACAACGTCGGCACTACATCCAGAAACCAAAGGAGCTAGTTATGTAACTGTGAGCACATGCACTCGGATTCAGGGTTTTGCTGAATTCACCTGTCGGGACAATAGGACGCTTTGCGCGAAAACCTTGCTGCGCCGAGCGTATACGATCGGCGGCGTCAGTTCGAATCGGCTTGGCATGTCCCTACGCGCACTGCCGGCAAGAGTCGATTCACCAAGTCCAGCTCAGCTTGAAGCGTTGGGGCCTTGAGTATGTCCCAACCGGTCAATGTGGCAATCAGCTGCGTGTCCGGAAAAACGAATAGTCGCTGGCCGCCTATGCCAAGCCCCATCCACACAGGTTGGCCGCTATTCTTGCTGTCGTACAACCACCACTTGAATCCGTACCCCATCCCCGGCAATCCCGTGTCGACATGGGATGTGGTGGATCGCTTTACCCAGTCCTCGGCCACGATCCTTTTGCCAGCCCACACACCGCCGCGCAGGTAGAGGTAGCCGAGTTTCGCCAGATCCGCGCCGGTCAGATACAGGCCGCCTTCGGTGTCGACGACACCCAGGTACGTGCGTTTCCAGTGATGCTTGATGCCGAGCGGTGCGAATAGGTATTTTTCGCCATACGCATCGATGTCCTGTCCGGTCGCCTTCTTGAAGATGTATGCCAGCAACTCCGTGGCACCGCTGCTGTAGTTGAAGACAGTACCGGGATCCTTCGCCATCGGCTTGTCGATTACGTACTGCACCCAATCGTCGGTGGCCTCCATCAAGCTGGAGTCGCTTCGAGGATCGTCGTACGGCACGTCTTCATCCCAATCAAGGCCGGTTGTCATGGTCAGCACGTTTTCCAGCGTCATGCGGCGCTTGCGATCGTCGATATTCTTGACCCTGGCCGCGTCAAAATAAGTCAGAACGGGTGTGGTCAGACTCCCTTTGAAGTCACCACGCGTCATGGCGATCCCAAAGATGATTGACGTCACGGTCTTGCTGACCGATTGCATGGTGTGCAAGCCGCTGCCCTGGTAGTAGGGATGCCACGCAGGGTCGAAATAGTTGTACGGACCGCTCAGTCGTGCGTTGAGCGGCCCCTTAACCTTGGCTTCTTTTGCGTAGATGCTTCCATAGTCATGGGCGTAGTGACGCTCGAACACCTCTTGGCCGCAGCGAAAGACTTGGAAACTGTCGACCAGACCGTACTTCCCGGCCGCGAGCTCCGTATCGAATGCGACGAGCGTCCGTTCATCCAGGCCAACGCCGGCAGGCGTTCCCTGTTGCCAGCCCTGCGTTGGCCAGCTAACGGCAGCGCCGGCATGAGTCTCAATCACGCCGGTGCACAGGGCAGCAATGACGGCAGAAAAAAGGAAACGCGCGTTGCTGCGGATTCCCCACACACGGTACATCGATCCTATCTCCCGTATTGCCACCATCCACAGATCGGCTCGCATTTGTTCTATGGCAGTCATCTTGCCACATCAGAATCCGCTACACCTCCCCATCCGGCTGCCGAATTATGGTTGTTTGCTTAGTCCGGAGGGCCGCCGCACGGCGGCGGCCTCGCATCGTCGCACAAGCCCGTACGTGCATCGCGGGTGTTGGCGCCCGGGCTGTCGTCGTGAGAAACAGTGCTTGCGCAGGCAGACACCAACCAAGCAGCAACGAGCACGCCGATTATTGATTTCATGGATGATTCCTAGAATTGTCGCAGGTACAAAAAAGCCGCGGCTGACCCCGTTTAGGCTATTGGAACATGCTCGCTCGAGGCTGTCCGGACGCTACCGCACGCAGGGGCACCGGTCAGAAGCGGTAAGTCAGCTTGACCGTATAGAGCCTGGGTCGCCCGATACCCGCCACGTTGAACGGCGCACCGACCTCGGCGGCGCTGATGTACGCCGTGTTGTACTGCGCATTGAACGCATTCGAGATGTGTCCGCTCAGCTCGAAGTGGGATACCTCGAGTCGGACCCCCGCGTTGACCAGGCGATAGGCGGGCTGAGAGTAGTGATCGGTGACGTCCCAATATTGGCTGCCGATTGCCGTGGCATCGATCCGCGCTCCCACGGAGATAGAGTCGGATAGCGAGTGCGACCAGTCGAGCGCCAGCGATCCCTGATAGCTCGGCGTGTTCGGACCAATGCGCCCGTTGAGGTTCACGGCGGCGTAGTTCAAATCAGGATCGATGTACGGCACATTTCCCCATACAGCCCGCGTGAAGCCAAGGCTCCCCTCGAGGGTCAAATCGTGCGTCAATCGCGCCGTAAAATCCGTTTCCGCCCCATAGTTCTTCGACGCACCGATATTGGTGACGACATTGACGAATTGACCGAGCTCGAGACGGTTGGATTGAAACAACCGGTCTCTGTAGTCGACATAGAAGAGTGCGGCATTGAAACGAAAGCGATCATAGAAGCTCGATTTGAGCCCGAGCTCATAGTTCCAGGCGGTTTCAGGGCGATAGCGGTCGATGACGGGGTTGCCCGCCGCATCCGCACCCTCGGTGAGATCTCCCGGCTCGAACCCCCGGCTCACCGCGGCGTAGGTCATGATCGTGCTCGAGGCCTGGTAGGCGAGCGACACTTTGGGCATGACCTCGGTGGCATGCTGGCCCGAGGCGATGCCGTTCAAGGGATCGGTCATGGAACTGTTGTCGTAATCGAGCCGCACGCCGCCCTCGAGCGTCCAGGGGTTCAGCACGTACTGAACATTGCCGAACAGCGCGTAATCGCGATGCTGCTGTTGCGGGTTCACGAGCTGATCACTGTAGAGCGCCGGATTCGAATAGCTCGCCACGTTTGCAGGATCTCCGTTGAAGGACCTCGAATCGGAAAACGCGCGCGGCAGATCGTTCCCCTGCACGAAGAGCCCCGCCAGCCACTTGAGCGGGCCGGCCGCCGAGTTGCCGAGCCGCAGCTCCTCGCTTTCGACCGCCTGGCGCGAGCTCGCATAGTTGGTGAGGAAAGGGACCGGTCCCTTGTCCACATCGGTGACCGCATCGATGAAAGACTCAAAGAACGAGCTGATCGAGGTGAGCTCCAAGCCGAACCCAAGTTCTTGCTGGACATTCAAGGTCGCGGAGTAAATGCTACGCAGGAACTGCGGCTGGGTCCCGTCGGCGACGTCGTAAGAATAATCGGTAGGAGAGCTCGGCCGGTAGTACAGATTTTCAGCGCCTGTGTGAGTTCGGTCCACGTTCAGGAACAAAAGGACGGTGGTATCCGCGGCGTGATACTTGAGAATTCCGCGGCCGCCGAATTCTTGTCCATTATCGACGGTGCGGCCCAACGTCGTGTCATAAATGTAGCCGTCGGTGGTGGTGAAGTAGCCGCTGGCGCGCGCATCGAGCACACCCGGTATCAGGGCGCCAGACACCATGCCGGATGCAGTCTCGGTGCCGTAATTGCCTTTCTCGAGCGCCACGCGTCCCTCGAAATCGTCCGTGGGAAGCTTGGAGACATACTTGATTGCACCGCCGATATTGCTGCCGCCGTACAACGTACCTTGGGGCCCCTTTAGTACCTCGACTCTCTCAAGGTCTTCAAGCTGCACGGTTTGCCCGTCAAACAGCTGCACGTCGTCCTGATAGAAGCCGACGCCGTGCGTGACGCCAAACGCGCCCACCCCGCGCAGCACCACATCCGGCGTGTGATCGGAGCGCGTGGTGATGTTGAGGTTCGACACGATGTTGCCGAGATCATCGATTTTGGTGACGTGTGCCCGGTCCAGTTCCTCGGCCGATACCACCTCGACGACCTCGGGAATCGCCTGGACGTCCTCGGTGCGCTTGCGCGCCGTCACCACGATCTCACCCAGCCCGGTATCCGAACTCGACGGATTCGCGGTCTCCGCCGACGCGGCTGGCGCCGCGACCGGTGCGGCGGGGGCCGCCGCAGCGAGCCAGCCCACGGAAAGGAGGGCAACGCTGCGCCGAGCGCGAAGGCCGCGACGGCCGACAGATGCTTCACAGATATCAGCGTATTCGATTCCCATTGATAGAACTCCCCGCTCGAGTGGTCATTTCTAGGTCTTGTTTGCTAATTGAAGTCGATCACGATTTTTCCGCGTGCGCGTCCGCTCTCACAATATTCGTGCGCCGCGACGATCTCGGCCGCTGGATACACGCGATCGACGATCGGGCGGATCTTGCCGGCGGCAATCAACGCGGCGACTTCGCCGAGCGCCGCACCGTCTGGCTTCATGAAACCCCAGCAGTAGCGCCGCCCGAGCCGCCGTTGCGCCTCTTGGAACCCCGCGAGCATCGCATCGGCGCGGCGAAACCCTTCTTCCAGGCCGAACTCATCAGCCAGGCGAACCTTGGGCGAGGTGATGGTGACGTAGCTCGCGTTGGAGTCCGTTTTGAGCGTGGCGAGAAGGTCCTGTTCGAGGTCGAAGGATCCGTTCAAAACCGCGTCGTAGCCGTGCAGCTCCTCGGCGACGCGCTGGCGCCGGTAATCGACCGCGACGTCCGCGCCGAGCTCCCGAACGAAATCGATGTTTCCCGTACTACAGGTCGTCGCGACCCACGCACCCCAGGCTTTCATGAGTTGGATCGCGAAGCTCCCGACGCCGCCCGCTCCGCGCGCAATGACGACGCGCTTGCCGCGCGTGGTCGAGGCCGATAGCCCCGATTGATTAACCAGCGCATTCCAGGCAGTCATCGCGACAAACGGAATGGAGGCCGCCGCCACGAAGTCGAGGCTTGCAGGTGCCAGCGCCACCTCTGCAGCGTCCACTGTGATGAACTCCGCCATGGCCGCGCCGGTCGGCGCCGCAAACACGCGATCGCCGGGACGAAACACATGGACCGCGGAACCGACGGCCTCGATGATGCCGGCGGCGTCGCGCCCCAGGCGGATGGGGAACTCGCCGCTTCCCACCTGCCCTTTCGAGCGAAACACTTCTTTGCCGTAGCCGTTGCGGATGGCACAGTCGACCGGATTCACAGAGGCGGCCTTGACGGCGATCAGCACCTCGTTGGGTTCAGGCAGCGTGGGCGGCGCCGCACGCGCGATTTCGAGCACGTCGCGCGCCGCACCGTAGGCGTTCAATTCGATCGCTCTCACGAGATGTGCATGTCCCAGGGAGTCTTGCCTGGCGGCAGCGTGGGACGCTTCACGAGATCTTCCATCGGCTCGCCCGACTCGTAGCGACGCGCGAGTTCGTTAGGATCGAAAATGATCCCCATGAAATTCTCGCCATAGCAGCGCTCGATGAAGCGCGTCGCCTCCTGCGCGCTCTCGAACACGTCGTATTGCGTCTCTATCTTGTTGCCGTCTGGATCCCGGTAGTACATCGAGAGGGTTGGCCCGTGATTGATGCACCAGAACGGCTCGACTCCCAAGCGCTGCAAACGGCGATGATTGGCAAGCAGCGCGCCGAGCGAGGCGAACGTGTACGCAAAGTGATCGAGGCCCGCCGCGCCGGGTCCCGGCGGCGAGAGCCCAGGAATGCCAATGAGCCCCACGCGGTGGTGTTCCTCGTCGTAGGTCACGAAGCACACCATGTCGTTCTCGTAGCCGACTCGTCCATCGAGGAATCGCACATACCAATCGCGTGCGCGCTTCAAATCGGGGGTACGCAGCACGACGTGGGCGAATTTGGCCGGGCGCACCGGGCCCGGGTTCTCGGCGTCAATCGATCGAGTCTTGGCGCTTGTCATGCGTCTCTCCCGAGGTGGAATCTTCGCGATCTGCGATCCCGGAGCCGCCCGTGTTGGCGATGACGAGGATCTCGAAAGTGCCGGAGATCGGCGCCGGATGGTCGCCAAGCTTCGCAGGTGGCGCGAACTTTGCGGCCGGTATGTAGATTTGTCCCGTCACGGGGTCGAGCGCGGCGGTCCGACTCCCCTTCTGCGTCGCCAACGATTGCCGTTTCTCGATCGCACCACCCTCAACGCCTATGACGGTCAGCGTGCCGCTGCCGCCCGAGGGAACGAAAGCAAGATGCCGGCGCTCGTCGAAAAAGGCAGCGTCGGGGCCCGGACCCACGTCGATGGTTGCACGCTCAGTGCCGTCCCGGCCCGACAGAAACTTGGCGATGCCGTTGCGGCAAACCGACAGGATCAGATCTTCCGCAGCATCGTACGCAAGCCCTGTTGGCTCGCTACAGCCCGCGAGAGGGTATGTGGCAACCACGCGACGCGAACGCAAGTCGATCACGGCGACGGCGTTGCGATCCGTAATATTGTCGAACAGGATGCCGCCCTGTCCGGCGGCCGCGAACTCGGGTACGCCCGGGAGCGCAATGCGGCCGACACGGCGCCGTGCGACCGGATCGATCAGCGTCAGGTCGCGGCTCCGCTGGTCCGTCGTCACCACGAGACCGGTGAGCGGCTCGACGGTAATCGCATCAGGATCGCGGCCCGTAGCGATGCGCGCGAGGATGTGTCCGGACGCTCCCTCGAAGACATCGACGCTATTGGCTTCGCCGTTCGTGCTCATGGCCAAACCGTCCCCGAGAGGGAGAACGCCGTGGACCAACGCACTCGGGACCAGCACCGGAACGACGCGTCCGCTCTCGAGATCGAGCGCAAGCACCCCACCAAATCGGCCGAGATAGAGGCGGCGTGCGCCGGGGTCGACCGCGGCGTAGTCCCAGCGGGCATCCGGCACAGCGATTCGGCTCACGATGGCGTATTGCTGCGGCCGCGCCGTCCCGCCGAGTGCCGTCGCAAGCGCTGCGGCGGCGATCATCACCCCTGTTCGCAAACTGCATTCCCCCGCGCCGAACGTTGCCCGGCGTGTCGCCAAATTTCCAAGCCAACGACCCGACCATATCCAGTTTGTCGACAATCGTCAATCGACAAACGATACTCGACAGGGCGAGCAAGATCAACGTAGGATCGCCTGACCATCATTGGGGGAGGCAGTATGTACGCGGGGATCGAGGACACCGTCTCGGCCGAGGATCGGGCGTCGATCGAGGCTCTTTTGAGCGAGTTTTATTGGCGCCTGGATCATAAGGGTGCTGGCTCGGTCGCTGAATTATTCGCCGAAGGCGGCACGCTCGTGACGCCGCGCGGCACAGTCACCGGCCGGGATCACATTTCACAGTGGTTTATCAATCGCACAACCGAGGGCGAGCGCATCACGCGTCACGGTTGGAGCAATCTCAGGCTGTCGGCGGCGGGCACTGGTCGGGTCGCGGTCGAAGCTCACGTTCGCACGATCGCAACCGCTTCGAGCTCTCGCGGTCAACCCATCGAAGTCATGTTCGGCGACACCATCGACGTGGTCGTGAACAACCCGCGGAGCGGCTGGCTATTCGAGTCGCGCCGGCTCGAGGTGGTGGTGCAGGGCAGAACCTCGATCGGCGCCGGAGGCACATGATGAAACTCGCGACCTTCCAGCAAGCGGAACGCACTGCCCTTGGCATCGTGACCGCAGATGGCCTCATCGATCTGGAGCGCGCCGACGCGCGGCTCCCCCGCTCCATGCGCGCGCTTCTGGAGGCCGGTCCCGAGGCGATTGCGCAGGTGCACCGCTACGCTGCCATCGCGACTGAGCGCCTGCCGTTGACCAGGGTGCGCTTGGCCGCGCCGATCCCCGATCCGCGCAAATTCCTAGGCCTCGGCTTCAGCTACCGCTCCCATGTTGCCGAGATCCGCGAGCACCGCAAGGACATCAAGATTCCAGCGAACCAGGTATGGTTCACCAAGCAGGTATCGTGCGTGAACGGACCGTTCGACGATATCCACAAACCGCCGATCTCGGACATGCTCGACTACGAAGGTGAAATGGCGGTGGTCATCGGCCGGCGCTGCCGCCACGTGAAGCCTTCTCGGGCCCATGAAGTGATCGCGGGCTTCATGGTGTGCAATGACGTGAGCGTCCGCGATTGGCAGCTGCGCGCTCCGACGGCCACTCTCGGCAAGTCGTTCGATACTCACGGACCCACCGGACCCTGGCTCACCCTGGCGGAGGAGATCGGCGATCCCGAACGACTCAGCGTGCGCACGTGGGTGAATGGCGAGCTGCGCCAGAACGGTAACACCAGTGACTTCATTTACACCCTCGGCCAGATGCTCGAGGAACTGACAACCGTGATGACGCTCGAACCAGGCGATATCCTGACGACCGGCTCACCGGGCGGAGTGGGCGCAGCGATGGTCCCGCCACGCTATCTGAAGATCGGCGATTCGATTCGTATCGATATCGAAGGGCTTGGCGCCATCGAGAACAAGGTGGTCGCGGAGCCTGCGCCCGAATCGCTGTGACTTCGGCGCGTCGGGGGCGCTAAATCTTGCCGTCGAGGCGCGCGCGCAGATGATGCTCTATGGTATCGAAATGCCGCCCGAGGGCCGCAACCGCCTTGGCGCGTTGGCGCTCGAGCAACGCACCGATGAAAGGGTCGTGCTCCGCCCAGGATTCGAACGGCGAGTGATCGACAAAACCGCGCAGATTCTGGATACGTATGAGCTGCCTGGAGTTGACCAGGTGCGCGTCCATGACGGGCTGGTTGCCGCTTGCACATACGATCGCGCGATGCACTTCGTTATTGCAATGTACGAAGGCGGCCTTGCTTTTGCCGCCCGCAAGCTTCTTGTGCTTCTTGTGCAGCGATTCGATGCGTGCAAGATCGCCATCGAGGGCGTGCTCGCACGCGAGGCCGATCGCCAGGCACTCGAGCGCCCGCTCCAGCACCATGTGATCGAGCGCGTCCTCGAGCGTGGGGGCAGACACCACGGCCCCACGGTTCGGCAACAACTCCAATAGACCTTCGGTCTCGAGCACGCGCAGCGCCTCACGAAGCGGCGAGCGCGATATTCCGAAGCGCTCACACAGGATACGCTCCTGCAAGCGCAACCCCGGCTTCCAGAGGCCCGCGACGATCTCATCGCGCAGACGCTCCAGAACGCTCGACTGGAGCAACTGTCGCGGTATGTGGCTCGCCGACGTGGAGGTGGGATCTGAGGTGGCCATGTGTCTCTAAATGTGTTGCGCAGGCTAGTGTATATTGTCGACCAAATGCAAAGCCAGCGTTATATCCAGGGAGGCAGCTAGCGATCAGATCAGAAGGGGTTTTCTCAACTGAAATTCGATAGGTCGGGCAGTCGGGCAGAGTGTGTATAATACACACGATGCAAAGTCGCGAGCTGATCAAGCTTTTGCAGGCGGATGGCTGGCAACTTCAGCGAACTCGCGGTAGCCACCACCAGTTCGTGCATCCGACGAAGCCGGGCACGATAACGGTGCCACATCCGAAGAAGGATTTAGGTAAGGGCTTAGTGCGGGCATTTCGAAAGCAGGCCGGCCTGAAGTGAGGTTCTATGCGATATCCCATTGCCATTGAAACGGGCGACTCCAAACACGCGTACGGCGTCGTGGTACCTGATTTACCAGGCTGCTTTTCGGCAGGAGATACTTTGGATGAGGCGTTGACCAACGCACGCGAGGCCATCCTCCTTCATTTGGAAGGTCTGCTGGATGACGGCGGATCATTGCCAAAACCGTCTGCCATCGAACAGTTGCGTAGCAAGCGTAGCTATCGCGGCTGGACTTGGGCGATTGTCGATGTCGACATCAGCGAGCTTGGCGACAAGACCGCTAGAATCAACATCACGTTGCCGCAGCGGATTCTTCGTGCAGTAGATGCTCATGCTCGCAAACAGGGTGAGACGCGGTCGGGCTTTCTGGCTCGAGCGGCGCTCGACGCAATGCGAAAACCGGCCTGAACGAAGACGATTCGGCGGTCGCTACTCGTCTTCTTCGGCTGAGGTGAGCCGTCCACAGGAGACGCGGCGCGCCGGCCTCCTCGGCCGACTTTGCTGGCCCCGCAGTCTTCAAGTAATTAAGATCGACCCGCCTTGACTGTAGATGGCGCGAGAGCCGAGGGGTTGCGATGGATTCCGACGAGTATTCAACCAGCCGGGTACCGCCCGACCGCTCGATGCCCTGGTGGAGGATCGCGACCATCAATGTGCTGTTCAGCGTCTCGCTGCCGACGCTGATTACCGGCATGGACCTTGCCAACGAGAGCTCGCAGGCCGTGTTTCTGTCGAGCATCCTGATCGGCTCGGCGATTTTGACGGTGATCGGCATCCTGACCAGCATCGTCGGCTGCCGCGCCCGCTTCTCTTCTTATATGCTCGCGCGCATCGCCTTCGGGGCCAAGGGCTCGATGCTCCTAAACCTCGCCTTCGCGCTCTCGCTGATCGGCTGGTTCGGGGTCAACCTCAATTTGTTCGGCGACTCGATTCAGCGGCTGCTCGAGGCACAGCTCGGCTATCACGGACCCGCGTGGCCTGCGGAGCTCGGCGCCGGGTTTCTCATCACCGGCACGACCCTCGTCGGGCTCAAGGCGATCAATCGCTTGTCAATGTTGATCGTGCCCGTGCTGCTCTTCGTGTGCGCCCTGTTGCTGGTGAAATCGCTGGCGCACGAGTCGGCGGCCGATCTTCTCGCGCGCGCGCCGGCCACGGGGATGTCCTTCGGCGATGCCGTCTCGGCGATCGTCGGCGGCTACATCGTCGGCGCGGTGATCATGCCGGACACCTGCCGCTTCATCGGGCCGGCTTATGGCGCGGTTTGGACCGCGATTCTCACCTATTTCGTGAGCAGTGCGGGCATCATGATCATCGGCGGACTCGCGGCCCTCGCGCTGCATCGAACCGAGATGCTCGACCTCATGCTCGCAATGGGTTTGGGCGCCGCCGCGTTCGCCATCGTGATCGGCGGCAGCTGGCTGCTCAACGCCTTGAACCTCTACAGCGCGGCCTTGAGCGTCGATGCGGCCATCCCGCGCCTCTCGCGCACGACCACCACCGTGGCCTGCGGTACGCTGGGCACGCTCGCGGCGTTTCTCAATATCCTCGACCACTTCCTCACCTTTCTTTTCTACCTCTCGATCGTGTTCGTCCCAGTGGCGAGCATCATTGTCATCGATTTCTACTGGCTGCGGCGCGGCGACTATCTGTTGGGCGACGGCCAAAGTCGCAGCGTCGAGCCGACGGCGCTCGCGGCCTGGGCCGTGGGCGCCGGGATCGCCCTTTTGGGGTCCGCGGGCCTGTTGCGACTGACCGGTGTCGCCGCGCTCGATGCGCTCCTGGTCACGGCGCTCCTGTACGCGCTGCTGCGCTGGCGCTCGCGCAGCCACCGAGCCGCTCCCGCGCGGGTCGATGTCTAAGATCACGCGCATCGATGCGGGCCGGCGGCTTCTCACGCGAGCGTCCGACCCGCTCGAGCGCCGCACCCTACGGCTCGCGCAGCGGCTGCTCCGTCTGCGCGCCCCGATCGTCTGGCTCTGTGCGACAGCCGGCAGCGGCAAGACCCGGCTGCTCGAGCACCTGCGCCCGGCCCTGACCGATCGAGGCTATGGCCTGCTCGACGACCCCACGCCGTCGACTCTCGAGCGCGAGCTCAACAGCGTGACCGAAGGGGTGCCGGGATCGCGCCGCCGGCTGCTGATCGCCTCGCGCCCGACGTCGGCCGCGGCGCTGCTGCTCTTGAAGCGGCGAGCCTACGGGCACGTCGAGGCGCTGGTCGATGCGGAGCTCTTCGTGCGCATCGAAGACACGCGCGCGGGAGAGGAAGGACTTCTGGCCGCGACCGGCGGTTGGCCGTGGCTCGTCGATGCCGCACTCCACGGACGGGAGGCGGCGGTGCGCGCGTTGCTGCCGGAATTTCTGGAACGCGAAGTGCTGCCGGAGCTGTCCGAGGAGGCGCTTGCCGTGCTGCTCGCGGCGGTCTCGATGCCGCTGCCTGCAGGGGCGCTGGAGACACTCGTCGTGCATTGCGGCTTGCTCGTGAGCGAGGGCGGCGAGACGCGCGTCGCGGGCGAGTGGGTGCGCTCGGCGCTCTCGAGCCTGCATCGCGGTGCTGCCGCACGTGCGCCAGGCGTGCGCGAGCGGCTCATGAGGTTCTACGCGAGTCTCACCGATCCCGCGCCCGCGATCGCCGCCCTGCTGAGTGTCGGCGATTCGACTGCGGCCTTCGAACTCTTCCGCCGGGCGGGCGGTGCGTACTACGGCTACGCTCACGGCTACCATGCGCTCGAGCGGGTGCTCGCGTTCTTCGGCCCGCAGCTCGAGCAGCGCTCGGAGGACATTTTCCTCGCGCGCCTCTGGATGCTGGTGAAGACCGGCAAGACGCGCGAGGCACTGCTGCGCCTCGAGGCGCGCCATCCGGGGCTACCGGTCGACCTGCGGAGTTTACGGCTATCGCACCGGCCGGAATTGCTGCTCTTGCGTGCCGACATGTCGCTCGATCTCGACGGCACCCCGCCGCTCGAGGTGATCGCGAGCTGGGGGCGCCTGCAGGCCTTCATGGAACCCGGCGACGAGCTCTCGCGCGGACTGCTCTATAACTCGATGGCCATCGGCTATCTGCAGGCGGATGCGCTCACCGAGGCGCGCCAGCTCGCCGAGGAGGCGCTCGTGGCCTACGAAAGTGCGGGGATGCCGTATCTGTCGCATTTCATGCACGTGCATCTGGCGGAAATCGCCCTTCGGCACAGCCGCCTGGCCGAGGCCGCCGGGCACATCGAGCGCGCCGAGAGCCTGCTGCGTGCCTCGGGTCAGGCATTCAATTCCGAATACGCCATCATCGGCTCGCTCAAGTCGCGCCTCGCCTTCGAGCAGGGCCGCCTCGAGGACTGCGTGGTGGAGATTCAGCCGCTGCTCGAGGTACTCGTCAGCGGTGACAGCTGGCCTGATCTCCTGCCCCGGGTGGTGGCGCCGGTGGCGCTCGCCG
>Ga0187863_10000899_pt1 | contig 24682 bp, 22 predicted proteins | sample June2016WEW_11_1_FD_132975 | JGI IMG/M metagenome (GOLD analysis project Ga0187863, IMG submission 132975) | Peatland microbial communities from SPRUCE experiment site at the Marcell Experimental Forest, Minnesota, USA - June2016WEW_11_10 | ecosystem: Environmental > Terrestrial > Soil >...
CTGCTACCCAACGTCAACGTCGGCGTCACCGTTATCACCGCCGAACACAGCTCAGCCCTCACTCTTCTCCGCGAAGCCGTCCGCATGGATGACACCAAGCCCTACGTTTTCCAGATCGTCGACGGTGAACTCAAACGCCGCGAAGTCGAAGTCTCTCTCCAGAATCTTACCCAAGTCGAAATCACGTCCGGGCTCTCTGAACATTCCGTCGTAGTCCTATCCTCAGCCGACTCCAAGCCCTTACTCGACGGCGCCCGCGCAAAAGTGGTGCCTTAGCCGATGGCCTGTAGTAGCGGCGATTGTCATCCTAACAGTGTGCGCTCTTTGCGCGAACGAAGGACACGGGCGAGCCGGGCGAAGCGTCGCGCCTTCTGCGACGCAATAATCGCGCGTTTGGCTCGCCTCCTTATCTCGCTGACCCTATTCCCTCTCGCCCTCGCCGCCCAAACACCCCAAGCCCTTCTCGCCTCCGGCCGCGTCGATCAGGCCCTGCAAACCCTCGAGCACCAGAACCTCACTTCTCCTACCGCCGAATCCTATAACCTGCTCTGCCGCGCTCATTTCGAACTCGAGGCCTGGGACGCCGCCATCCCCGCCTGCGAAAAAGCCGTCTCCCTCGCACCCGACAACGGTCTCTATCACCTCTGGCTCGGTCGCGCCTACGGCGAAAAGGCTGATCGCTCAAACTTCTTCAAAGCCACCGGCTTGGCTAAGAAACTACGCACTGAATTCGAGCGCTCCGTCGAACTCGCGCCCGACAACTGGCAAGCCCGCACCGACCTTGCCGAGTTCTACCTGGAAGCTCCCGCTATTGTCGGCGGCGGCAAAGACAAAGCCCGTGCCCAGGCAGCGCTCCTTTTGCCGTTGAACGCCGGCATGGCGCACTGGGTGAACGCTCGCATCGCCGAGAAAGCCAAAGACACCGCCGCCGCCGAGCAGGAATATCGCGCCTCCATCGACGCCAGTCACGGCGGCGCCTTTGCCTGGCTCAACCTCGCCGGCTTCTATCGCCACACCGACCGCTTCGATGACATGGAGCAGGCCCTCCGCACCATGGAATCCCGTCCCCTCGACCGTCCGGGAGCTCTCGTGGATGGTGCTGGCCTCTTGCTTCGCACCGGACGCGACTATCCCATGGCCATTCGCCTCGTGCGCCGCTATATCGCTTCCTCAAACACCGTTGAGGAATCTCCTGTCTTCAAGGCCCACTATCTGCTCGGAGAACTGATCGAGAAACAAGGCAACCTTCCCGCCGCCGCCGAGGAATACCGCGCCGCCCTCGCCCTGGCCCACACCTTCACCCGCGCCCAGGATGCCCTCAAGCGCGTAACGCACTAAACGGGAGCCGATCGCTCAGCGCGCTCTATAACACCTGCGCTCGCTTCGCTCCCGCCGATCGAACCCGCGCCAGCAGCCCCGGCGCCTTCATTCGCTGGCACCATTCCTCAAAGTTCTCGCGCGGCCCCCTCCATCGAAGATCCTCGACCGTTTCAAACACCGGCACATCCAGCCGCAAAGTTGCAAGGGTGCGAAACAACAAAGCATCGTCCCACGCGTTGAATAGCGATTCGGAGAGCCCTCGCGCCTTTTTAATGGATGGATCCCACTTCTTCCAATCCCTGGGAATATTTTCTAGACGCGGATACTGAGACAACACGGCAGCTGCAGCCTTCGCGCCCCAGCCACGCACTCCCGGGAAACCATCCGCGCTGTCCCCAACCACCGCCAGATAGTCCGGAATCGATTCCGGCTTCACTCCAAACTTAGCCACCACCCCAGCCTCGTCGCGCAAAACATTTTGCCTGCGATCCAGTTGCACCACTCGTCCCCCCACCACGCACTGCGCCAGATCCTTGTCCGGCGTACAAATAAACACCCGCTTCACCTGCTCATCTTTCGCCGCTTTCCCGGCAGCCGACGCCAGCGCATCATCCGCCTCGTAGTAAACCATCGGCCACACCTTCACTCCCATCGCCTCCAGCGCGCCTTCCAGAATCGGAAACTGCGAAAGCAACTCCTCCGCCACGCCTTCGCTCGTCTTGTATCCCGGATAGAGTTCGTTGCGAAACGACTCCACCACATGGTCGGTTGCAACCCCAAGGTGAGTCGCGCCGCCCTCGATCATCGACAAAACCGACGTCAGCACCCCGCGCACCGCGCCAATCTCCTGCCCATTCCCATCGGCCGACGCAGGCACGGCAAAAAAGTGCCGGAACAATTCATACGTCCCGTCAATCAAGTACACGTCCATCTTGTCCGCTCCGCCGTTCCGCCAACGATGTTATAGGATCAAACAGCTTAAGACTCTTCCCTTAAGAAGATGGACCAATCCATGACCACCGTACGCATCGACAAATGGCTCTGGGCCGCCCGATTCTTCAAGACCCGATCCCTGGCCGCGCGCTCCTGCGAACTCGGCAGAATCCAGTCCAATCGCCAGCCCGCCAAGCCCGCGCGCGAAGTCCGCGTTGGCGACATGTTACGGATAACCAACGATGGCGGCGATTTCGAGGTGGAAGTCCTGCTCCTCAGCGAAGTGCGCGGCCCCGCCTCCGTCGCGCAAACTCTCTACCGCGAAACCGACGCCAGCCGCGAACTCCGCCAGAAAGTAGCCGCCGAGCGCAAAGCCATGAAGCAATTCGAAGAGCTTCCCGCCGGCCGCCCCTCCAAACGCGACCGCCGCAGAATCATCCAGTTCCGCGGCCGCACCTGATGAGTTTGACTGTCATCCTGAACAAGCGTTCTTTGCGCAGTGAAGGATCTGGGCGAGCCGCGCGAAGTGTCGCGTACTTTGCGACACAATAATCGCGCGCTTGGCTCGCTTCCTTGCCAAACCGGCCACTCCCCCCGGCCATCGCAGCTATTTCTTCAGTCCGGCGGTGAAGTTGGTCACCACCGTAACTGGCTGGTTGACCTCCTGCGAAACGCGCTCCAACAGCAGTCGTTTGTCGTCGGGAGAGACGCTGTAGAAAGGGATCGTCAGAACCGTCCACTGGCTGACCAGCGTCTGCGGCGCGCCGAATTCAAGCGCGCCCCCAACCTCTTTCACCGGGACCGTGAGAATGGACTGGTTGAGATCGAAATAGAAAAGCTCTTTGCCGTCCGCACTCCAGTGCGGGATCTGCCCGCCATTCGGTGAGACCTGCCATTTGCCCTGCCCGCCGTCGTAGGCCTCTACATAAACTTCACTCCGGCCAGACTCGACCGAATTATAGGCAAGCCATCGGCCGTCCGGGGAAAGGGTCGCGCTGGTTCCGTGGGCCAGCACCTGGCGCGGTTTTCGATCTCCATCCAGGGACACAGCCCATATCCCCTCCTCTTTTTGAGTAAAAAGGTTCGGGGAATAAAACAGGGTCTTGCCGTCGCGTGACCAATCGTTGGGAGCGACAACAACCCCGATCTGGTCAGGGACTACTAATTCTTCCGCACCGGTGCCGTCTGCCGGCTTGCGGTAAATGCCGCCGCCGACCGCGCGCAAGGAGCCATAGGCGATCCACTTGCCATCCGGTGACCAGACAGGAAAGGTATTGCCGGTCGGGCCGAAGGTAAGGCGGGTGCGTACGCCACGCGCCAGATCGAGCGACCACACGTCATTGACGCCGGTATCCATCGTGAGCGCGACGCGGTCGCCCTGCGGCGAGAGGCGCGCGAACTGCAGGTTTTGCAGGTTGTCGGCGGCCACGCTCAACTGTTTTCCGCTGCGGTCCATCCAGACCAGTTGAACCCCGCCGGAACTGCCATTGCCGAACGCCAGCAGTCCGTTGTCGGTCGCGGAAGCGCCCATGCGCCAGGTGGTGACGTCGTTCAACACGCCGGAAGAAACCGCTTGCGGTTCGCCGCTCAGCTCTCCCTTGGCGGCGTCAAAGGGCTGCGCCATCAGCTGGTCGCCGCGGCCAAACAGAAGGAATCCCGCCGCATAAATGGCGTTGCTCTGGGAGTGAATCAGGAGCCGGTTCTCGCGGCCATCCAGCGAGGCATAGTAGATCGCGTTATTCGATACCTTGGAAGGGTCGTGGTGCATCGCGAAGTAGAGAAAGTGTTTGCCATCGGGAAGAAAAAACGGCCAGCGGTGGGACGAGTACAGAGAGCTGTCCAGTTTTATGAGCGGAACCGCGGGAGAGCCTCCGCTGGCGTTGATCTGCAGCAGCCCCGAGATGGGAGACGGGGAGAACACAATCACGCCGCTCGGACTCCAGGCGCCGCCTCGCCCGAGCTGCGCATCACAAAGAGCCTGCGCCGTGGTGCCGTTGAGTTCGATCGTCTTCAGCTTCCCGTTGGCGAAGAACCCGATCGAACGGCTGTCGGGCGACCAGAAAGGAAAGATGGCATTGCTCGTATCGGGCAGAGCGTGCTGGTCGGCGGCATTCATGGGGCGCACCCAGATGGAAGTCTTGCCATCGGCCCCGGTCGCGGTAAAGGCCAGGTACGCGCCATCGGGCGAGAGCACAGGCGGCCCTGCGACGTCCGAGGTCAGGCGAAAGTGCGTATCCGGCGGCGGATTGATGACAGCACGAATGCTCGGGCTTGCCACGGCGGGGTGGTGAACGAAAAATCCGGCGAGTATTCCCAAAACAATCGCCGCTGCGAGCGCGCTAATCCACAAAACACGGCTTCGTGCCGGAGCAGCTTCTGCCTCGGCCGGTGTCGAACGAAGAGATCCAATCCAGTGCAGCCCCATCGCGACATCGTGCGCCGATTGGAAGCGCTCAGCCGGATCTTTGGCCAGGCATGCCGAGACCATGCGATCGAGAATCGGCGGCGCCAACGGCTGGCTAGCTGTGATCGGCTCCGGATCTCTTTCCAGAATCGCCGTGAATACGCTCAGTTGCGACTTGCCTTCAAAAGCCCGGCGTCCCGTGGCCATTTCATAAAGAACGCATCCGAAGCTGAACAGGTCGCTGCGGGCGTCGGCCTCCGCGCCCTGCAGAAGTTCGGGGGCCATGTATTGAAAAGTTCCCACGATCGAGCCCTTCTGCGTGAGCGGCGACGCAGCCGAGGTGAGCGAGGCCAGATTCATCGTCGGCGTGGAAGGAGTGAACGGCCCCACCGCCTGCGAGCCAATCGCCACTTCCGGCTTGGCCAGGCCGAAGTCCATCAGCTTTGCCCCCGCCTTGGTGAGCATGATGTTCGCCGGCTTCAGATCGCGATGGATGATGCCTTGCTGATGCGCCTTCTCCAGCGCTTCCGCGATCTCCGTCCCAATCTTCACCACCTGATCGAGAGGCAGCGCCCCTTTCTTCAGGCGCTCGGCCAGCGTTTGCCCTTCCAGATACTCCATCACCAGGAAGTCGGTGCCGTCCTGCGAACCGATGTCGTAAAGCGTGCAGATATTCGCATGTTGCAGCGCGGAGATGGCTTTGGCTTCCCGCTCCATGCGCTGTTTCAGTTCCGGGTGAGACGAAAGATGCGAGGGCAGAACCTTGATGGCAACCGCGCGCTCCAGCCGCGTGTCCTTGGCGCGATACACCTCGCCCATCCCGCCCGCGCCTAGAGGAGATTGAATTTCATAGGGACCAAGTTTCGTGCCAGAAGTGAGAGCCATGCGTGCGCAATTATAGCCTGTGCGCCGCCACGCAAAGCCTTTGGGTGGCGCGTTGCCCCGTGTGGGTCGGACACTCCTGTCCGACGCCTTTGACTTTGACTTTGCCGTTGACCGGAAAGGCACGGCTGCATAGGCCGGGGAAAAACTCCCCATTACCTCCCTGTCATGCTGAGCGAAGTAGGATCGTCCAAAGGACGATCCTACGCAGCCGAAGCATCCCTACCGCCATCACAAAGCCCGATAAAAATATCCACCTGAAAACAACCTCATCGACGCTGTTACGAAACGCAATGTCGAATCGCTACGGTGGGACAAGGCCGATCCCAGCCGCGAAGCGGCGGCATGGGAAAGCCGGGCACGGCAGTGCCGGGAAGCTGAAAGCGGAATCGACCGAGTCCGCTTCAGCGGACGGCACGAGTTCTCACGCACACTCAATAGGCCCCGAAGGTGCAGGGCCCAGGCTTTCGATCTCGCTGCCAACACCTTCGCTGGGTACTGGGTACTGGGTACTTCGAGAATCGCGTCGATCACTCCGGCGGCTGGCCCACCCTGGCTGCACGATAAATTCCATGGACCGCCGCTCCACACCCTCCGACTCACCCTTATCATTTCTCCCGCATCAGATTATCCGTAGAATCTTCCCAGATGCTCCGAAGGTGACAATCATGAAGATCAAATCATGCCGCGGCTCGCGCGTTCCCCTGCTCTTATTGGCGACACTCCTCTTCCTGCCCGCTTCCCTGCTGGCCGAACCCCTCACCCTCCATCACGCCGTGGAACTCGCGCTGAACCACGCCACTGGCGTCGACATCGCTGCCGCCGATCAACGCCACGCCTCCGCCAGCTATCGCGAACTGCGCAACAGCTACATTCCCCAACTGACCGCCGGAGCCGGAATCGGCTGGTCCGATGGCTTTCCCCTCAGCCTGGAAGGCGCTGCTCCTTCTCTCTTCAACGTAAACGCCCAATCCGCACTCATCAATCCTGCCCTCAGGGATTTTATTCACGCCGCGCAGTCCGACGTCACGGTTAGCAACCTGCACATTAAGGACCAGCGCAACCAGATCATTCAGGACACCGTCCTGAGTTATGCCGAGCTCGCCAAATGGGAACGGCGTTCAAGCGGCCTGCGCGAAGCCGAAGCTGCGGCCCAGGGAATGCAAGCCGCCGTGGTTCAGCGCATCAAAGAAGGCATCGACAGCGAAATGGACGGCAGCAAAGCTCGTTTATCCGTCGCCCGTGTGCGTTTGCGCCTGGCTGAATCCGGCGGCGCTGCCGACGTTCTCCGTGAGCATCTTTCCCGCCTCACCGGACTTCCACCTTCCTCCATCGAAATAGATCCCGAATCCCTGCCTGCTCTGCCCGCGGTCAATCAACCGGCTCAGCCAGTAGACGATCTCTTAGTCAAAAGCACGGACGCGAACCCCGTGGTGCAGGCCGCCGTAGAACACGCCCGAGCGCAATACCTTCGGGTAAAAGGAGAGCGCAAGTCTTTGTGGCCGAGTGTCGATTTTGCCGCCCAATACGCCAACCTCGCCACCTACAACAACTACGACGCGTACTACAAACACTTCCAGCCCAACAACGCCACCGTCGGTGTGTCCATTCACCTTCCTTTCCTTAACTATGCTCAGCACGCTCGCGTGCAAGAGGCCGAATCGGAAGCCTTCAAAGCTACAAAACAGGCCGAAGCCGCCCGCAACCAGGTCTCCGAAGAAACCCTGCGTCTGCAGCGCTCCGTCACTCAGATGCAGGCCGCCCGCGACGTCGCCGAACTCGAGTATGAGATCGCTCAGAAAAACATCGAAGCCGTCCAAACTCGCATGGAGTCCTCCACCGCCAACCTGCACGATCTCGATAACGCCCGCTCCCAAGCCAGCGAACGCTTCATCACCTTGCAGGACGTCACCTTCGAACTCGAACGCAGCCAAGTATCCCTCCTGCGCGCCACCGGAGACCTGGAATCCTGGGCGCTGGGCACCAAATGATGATGATAACGATCAATAAAGCGTGCCGATGCCTCCTTTCCCCCATTCACTGCATCAAACCCCATGTTCAACGACGAACCTGCATAAACACTGCTTTTTCAACACGTCAGCCGACTCTCAATGGTAAAATAAACACTCACCCACTATGCCTCTTAAAACACTATTTCTGAACCCTCCTTCTTTCGAAAACTTCGACGGTGGCGCCGGCTCCCGTTGGCCCGCCACCCGCGAGATCGAGTCCTATTGGTACCCGGTGTGGCTGGCTTATCCGGCGGGGATGCTGGAGGGGGCACGGCTGCTGGATGCGCCTCCGCACTACGTTTCGGCGGAGCAGACCATTGAGATTGCCAAGGACTATGAGTTTCTGGTGCTGTTTACCTCCACTCCGGGGTTTCCTGGGGACATTGGGCTGGCCAAGGCCATCAAGGCGGCGAACCCGAAGATCAAGATTGCTTTTGTGGGACCGCACGTGAGCGTGCTGCCGGAAAAGTCTTTGCGGGATTGTCCGGCGATCGATTTTGTGGCGCGTAAGGAGTTTGATTACGCCGTGGTCGACTATGCCAAGGGCAAGGCCTTGGAAGAAATCCCTGGGATTTCGTTTTTGAAGGATGGGAAGGTCGTACACAATCCGGATGCGCCGCAGATTCAGGATCTGGATGCGCTGCCGCACGTGACCGACGTTTACAAGCGCGACCTCGACGTAACGCGTTACAACGTGCCGTTTCTGCTGAATCCTTATGTATCCCTGTATACCACGCGGGGCTGCCCGGCACAGTGTACGTTCTGCCTGTGGCCGCAGACTTTGAGCGGACATCCGTGGCGCAAACGTTCCACCGACGATGTGGCCGCCGAAATGGCGAAGGTGAAGGCTTACTGGCCGGAAGTGAAAGAATTCTTCTTCGATGACGACACCTTCAATATCCAGAAAGCCCGCACCATCGAGTTGTGCGCCAAGCTGAAGCCGCTGGGACTGACGTGGTCCTGCACGTCGCGCGTGACCACCGATTTCGAGACCCTCAAGGCGATGAAAGAAGCCGGTTGCCGGCTGCTCATCGTGGGCTACGAATCGGGCGATCAGCAGATTCTGAAGAACATCAAGAAGGGCGCGACCATCGAGCGTGCCCGCCAGTTCACCAAAGATTGCCACAAGCTGGGCCTGGTGATCCACGGCGACTTCATCATGGGCTTGCCGGGCGAGACGCATGAGACTATCAACAACACCATCGCGTTCGCCAAAGAGCTGGACGTCGAAACCATTCAGGTTTCAGTGGCGCACGCTTATCCCGGCACTGAGCTTTATGACTATGCGGTGAAGAACGGGTTTATGGTGGGCGACAACAAGATGGTGGATGAAGGCGGGCACCAACTGGCGCACATCCAGTATCCCGGGCTGCCGGCGGATGACATTCTTTCCGCGGTGCACCGTTTCTACGATGAGTATTATTTCCGGCCCAAGGCTGTGTTCCGCATTCTAAGGAAGGCCGCGTTCGACAGCAATGATCGCAAGCGGCTTTACAAAGAGGCGAAGACCTTCCTGAAGCTGCGCTCGCAACGCAACAAGCTGGTGAAGCGGCATAGCGACGAGGCTGCGGAACTGGCCAAGGCGTAATTAAACCTTTCACCACGGAGACACAGAGACACGGAGAAAACCTTTCATGGTCTTGTGTTTTCATTTTGTCTCCTCTGGGTCTCCGTGCCGCCCGTGGCGAAAAAGAGCTTGAGCGTTAGCCCTTATTGCACATAGATTTTTGGTAGGGCACTATTTTGAAAACAGTTTCAAGGGAGCCCCCTACCCGCCCTCGCCGTGATTGCCCCCCTCAGGGCGATGTGTAATACTTTACACATGGCAACCAACCTTGCACTGGACGACCGCCTGATTGAAGAAGCGCGCAAGAGTGGCGGGCATCGCACAAAAAAGGAAGCGGTGACCAAGGCGCTTGAGGAGTACGTTCGGCGCCACAAACAATTGGCGATCCTCGAAGATTTTGGAACGGTAGACTTCGATCCTAACTACGACTACAAGGCCGAGCGGAACCGAAAACGTCGATGATGGTCTTGGTCGACACTCCAGTTTGGTCGCTGGCTTTGCGGCGCCGCGCGGTTGACCTCTCGGAACCCGAACTTCGGCTCACTCAGAGATTGAAAGAATTGGTACGGGAGGGTAGGGTGCAATTGCTGGGCACGACCCGACAAGAAGTCCTTTCTGGCATTCGTGAGGAAACCCAATTCCAGAGGATTCGAGAGCATTTGCGCTCTTTCGAAGATGTGCTGCTGGTCGCCGACGATTACGAGGAAGCGGCGCGGATGAGTAATCGTTGCAAACGTTCGGGGATCGCTTCCTCGGCTGCCGACATGTTGATTTGTGCCGTCAGTGACCGGCGGCGCTGGCAGATTCTTAGCACCGATCGAGACTTTGTGCATTACGAACGGGTCTTGGGTCTTCGATTACACTCACTGTCCTGATGCAGCAAAAAACACCGCCCTGGCCGATCCCAAATTTTCGCTATACTGCATGAAGAACTCCTTATAAACAGAACAGGATTGCACTCCTTAGGGCCGCAATGAACTTTCGCAAGTATCTTGTGCTGGCCGGAGTCACGGTGTTTGCCGCGGCCGGAGACTCCATGCTCTCGCATGGGATGAAGCAAACCGGCAACATCTCCCTGAATCATCTGCCAAGCGTGATCTTCGCGATACTCAATCCCTGGGTCGCGGGCGGAATTCTGCTGCTGCTGGCTTTTTTTGCGACCTATATGACGGCGCTTTCGTGGGCGGATCTCACTTACGTTCTGCCGGCAACTTCCCTCGGTTATGTGCTGCTGGCGCTGGTAGCCAGATTCTTGCTGCATGAGCATGTCAGTCCACTGCGCTGGCTGGGGATCGCGTTGATCACCGGTGGGGTGGGATTTATTGCGGGCGGGCCGGAGTTGACGAAGCATGAGCCGCACGAACACGGCGCGGTGCAGGCACCTGAAAGTGTTGGCGCGGCGCTTTCGCCCGGAGCGGAGCCGTGAGGAGTTTTCTTTCGCGCCTGCGGCGCTTCATCATCCCTCGATCATTTCCCACGTCTTGCGCCGTGGGCTGCATTCTTTCGCCGCTTCGCGGCTACGGGGCGGTGTCCAATGTGTCCCAGCACAGCCCTGGGTCAAGCTCGTCTCTTCACGCTTCTGTTCTTTACACATGGAGCGCGATTCTGGCTATCGTCTTCGCGTCGGTGGTGGGCGATGTGCTGTTGGCGCGCGCGATGAAGCAGGTGGGGGACGTTGGAGCTTTGAGGCGGCGGGTGGGGCTGGTTGCCGTGATCGGGCGGACGCTAAGCAATCCTAACTTTCTGCTTGGGGTCATGGCTATGGCCGTGGCTTTCTTCAGCTTGCTGTTCGCGCTTTCCTGGGGAGACGTAAGCCTGGTAGCTCCTGCCGCCGCTTCCCTTACCTTCATCGGCAATGCCGTGGCCGCGAAAATCTTCTTGCATGAGCGGGTGGACAGGCGGCGCTGGATTGCGGCCTCGCTTGTGGCGGCTGGCGTGGCGCTGCTGGCGGGGTGAATGCAGTCGGATTTGTGCAAGCCATTCTCACTTCTGTTTCGTCGCAAACTTGCTCCATCGGTCAGAGCGGGGTTGCTTGACGAGCTTGCGCGCCTGGACGTCCACCTTGTATGGGGTGGACGATTTGAACTGTCCGGAGGGGACGTGCAGCGTTTTCAGATCCGCCGTCGCGTGACCGAGTTGCGTCGCGACTTTGAGGCATCTAGCCTCGACTTCCTGCTTGCTGGATTTCCTTGCACCCGTCCTTCCCCCAACTTCCGTTTGTTACGTCGGACGGGGGATCCCTATAGCCCAAAGCACGGCGTCACCTGTGCTTGGCCGTCGTCGCAATTGTCGGAGTCGGCTAAGAGCCCACAGTATGGTGCCCGGTCCGACGCCATCACTATGATTGTGCGTTAGCTTCGTTTTTCGTTACAAGCTCCGGTCCGCAGGTGTGAGACGTCGACAGACTAAGAGCTAGTACTAAACTCGCAGCCACTGCGCCTGTCCACCGGCTCCGTCGTTCTGAGCGATGTCCACATCAATTCCAACTCCGTTGATGGTAACAGACGGGTAGAGCTGAACGAGTTGGTATCCGCGCGTGGGGATGTCGGGCACTTTGCTCTGAGATCGCCAATAGTGCTGGAACGACAGGCTGTAGAGTTGCTGGCCGGTAAGAATCGCAGCGGAGCCGACATAGAGGCCGGGAACGTAGCCGGCTGCGCTCACGGCCTGGTACCAAGCCTGGCAGTGGTCAATCACGTCCTGGGGCTGGGCGGCGGGATTCACTCCTTCGAGGTCGCACCACACATTGACGCCCGCGGGAAAGCCCACGGCTTGGGCGTTCGCGCCGGCATTCTGTCCGTCTTGTTGCCCGAGAGCCTGGTTGGGGGTCCATCCCGGGTAGCGGACGTGCTGGACCGGCATTAAGGCCAGCCCGGAATTCAGAATGTCGGTCGCTTCCTGCGTGCTCAGATCCTTAGCAGCTTCCGCGCCGAGAGATAGATATCGGATGCAGAACTTGTATCCCTGGGCATAAAACTGTTGAGCGAGGGCGGAAGAAATAACGGTATTGGAATCGAAACCTGGAACTGACGGAGTAGCTGCTTCAACCTGTCCTGGTAAGCCCATGATGTTACTCCAGGTGAGTCGGCACAGGGGACCACCTTTGCACTAACAAGACATAGGCTGCTCCACCTTTGCCGGTTTTGCAAGCATGGGTAACTATTTTTGCTGAATGGATTCCAGTTGCCGGGTGATGGCATCCAGCCTTACTTCTCCCCAGTCCTGGTCGGATTCGACCTGGTGAAAGATTGGTCCCCAGATCGGCATGTCGCGATTGCCGTGGACGAGGGGAGCGGGATCCTTTCCTTCGATGATTGCCTTTACGCGCTGGTAGGGAAATTTTCCGGCGTTGCGTTGGGCGATCAGGGTGAGGTCCGGAGGAGCTTGCTTGAGGGCGAGGGAGGCGGGTCCGTGGCCGCGGCCATCGGAGCCGTGGCAGGCAGCACAGTGATATTGAAAGATCTTCGGTCCCTCGACGGGTTCGCGAGCGGACCGGTCGGGATGAGGGTCGCCGGAGGTCTTCTGAGTTTGGGCTGGACAAACCAAGGGGAAGAACAGCAACAGGGTGAGAATCAGTGTTGGGCGCATGGGATACCTCCATAGGGAGTGAACGGCGAGCGGCCCTATGCAACCAGTCTATATGTTTGGAGCCAAGAGCGTTTTTTGTCTGTGCGCGAGGGCACGCGGGCTGGTGACGGGAATCATGCTGAGGGCGTTCGGTCTAGGAAAAGAGGCGCATCAGGCCGGCGGGGGCGAGGTCGGGAGCGAGGAAGTGGCGGTCGGGCATGCCGGCGGAGCGGGTGAGAGCTTCGGCGGCGAGATAGCCGCTGCGGACGGCACCTTCCATGGTGGCGGGCCAGCCGGTGGCGGTCCAGTCTCCGGCGAGAAAAACGCGGGGCCAGGCGGTGGCTTGCGGGGGGCGGGAGGCGTCGATGCCGGGGCGCGGCGAGTAGGTTGCGTGGACTTCCTTGATGACGGTGGACTTCACAAGATTGGCGGCGCGGGCCGCGGGAAAGAATTCGCGGACTTCTTTCAGGGCAAGGTCTACGATCTCGGTGCGCGATTTGTCGATGAGGGACTTGGAGGCGCTGACGACGAGTTCGATGTAGCTGCCGGAGGATGGCGCGTCGGAAGCAGCGTCACGCGTGGTCAGCAGACGAGATTTGTGGAACATCCATTGAATTGTTCGATTGAGGAGGACGGCGTGATCGAGGGTGGTGATTTGGCGATCGAACCAGAGGTGAATGCCGGTGATGGGGCAGGGTTCGAAGTGGGTGAGTTTTTCGCGGAGGGGTGCGGCTGCGGGAGTTTCGGGGAGGACGCGGTCGAGGGTGTCGAAGGGGAGAGCGAGGACGAGGTAGTCGAAGGATTCCTGGCGGTCGTTGCGCTCGTTGATGCGGATTTGTACCTGGGCGGGCTCGGGAGAAAAAGTCTCGAGCGAGGTGCGGAAGCGGATCTGGCCGCCGCGGGCGCGGATGTAATCTCCGGCGCGGTTGTAGAGGTCGGTGAGAGGAATGGTGGGAACGCCCATGTGGCGGGCGGCGGGAGACTTCATGGATTCGCGGACGACTTGCGCGGCGTAGGAAATCGAAATCAGGTCGAGGTCTTCGCTGAGGGCGCTGACCAGGATGGGTTCCCAGAAGCGTTCGATGGCATTTTGGGTTTGGCCGTGGCGGTGACACCAGTCGAGAAACGATTGGCCGGTGTCGGGCTGCGAGGTTAGGGTGAGGGCGGCGATGGCGCGGGAAATCACGAGCTTGTCTTTCAGGGAGAGAAATGGAAAGCGGAGGAATGACGGGGCGGTGTGCAGCGGGGCGGGCAGCGGAGACGCGCGCATGATGCTGGTGCGGCCACCGGGCTCGATGAAGGTCATTTCGTCGTACCAGCGGATTTTGTCTTCGACGCCGATGCGGCGGTAGAACTCGACCAGGTTGGTGCAGACGCGGAAGAGGACGTGCTGGCAGTTGTCGACGACTTCGCCGGTGCCGGGATGCTCGTAGGAGGAGGCGCGTCCGCCGAGGTAGGGACGGCGCTCGAAGAGAGTGACGCGGAAGCCGGAATCGGCGAGGGCGCAGGCGGCGGCGAGGCCGGCGAGGCCACCTCCGGCGACGGCTACGGTGGGTTGGGCGGGAGGGTGAGTCATGCGGGATTCTGGGCGGAATGCAGCGGGATTGTTGCCGCCGCAAGAAAAAGCAGGTTCCTTACCGAGCCTTCGGCTCGATTCGGAATGACAAGAGCGGAGGAGATCATGTGAGGCGCTGGAGGAAACCTTTCCCGAGGATGCGCAGCTTTTCGCTGACGGTGAGGCTTATCTTGCCGCTGAAGACGTCGTACTGGCGCTCGGCGATTTTTTCGAGCAGGCGACGGTAGATGTTGATCAGCACCCAGAGCGCGGGCTGGCTGTCCTCCGAAATGTAGGGAATCAGCTGGTCGCCGGCTTGGTAGAACTCGCGGGCGCGATCCGCTTCGAGGGTGAGCAAGGGACGGAAGCGGGCGGCATCGGGGGTGGAAAGGAGATCCGCGGCCGACAAGCCGAACCTGGACAAGTCTTCTTCGGGCAAGTAAACGCGGCCCATGGCGGCATCTTCTTTGACGTCGCGAATGATGTTGGTGAGTTGGAAAGCGAGGCCGCACTTCTCGGCGAGAGGCTCGGCCGCGGGGTCGCGATATCCGAAGATGTGAATGCAGACGAGACCGACTACTGACGCGACGCGGTAGCAATAGACTTTCAGGTCTTCGAACGTTATGTATTGCACGGTGAGCGGCACAGCCGCGACATCGGCAGGAAGCGGTGTTTGCAGATTTTCGGGTGCGGATTCCACATCCATGGCCGTGCCCATGGCGAGTTCGTCGAGCAGGCCGGCGGGGATGGTATATCGGCGTTGCGTGTCGGTCAGGGCCAGGAGAATGGGATCGTCACTGGGCTGGCCCTGCTGCACCTGGTGCAGGGCATCGAGCCAGGTATTGAGTTTGAAACGGCGTTCTTCGAGGCTGAGGGTGGAGTCGTCGGCAATGTCATCGCAGCGGCGCATGAAGGCATAGACCGCGCACAAGGACTCGCGCTTGCGCTTGGGCAGCACGAGAAATGCGTAATAGAAATTCTTGGCGTTGGTGCGGGTGATGCCGCGGCACACCGAATAGGCCATGGTGAGCTGCGCCGGCGCGGGAGTCCACGGAATCAACACGGGCTGTGCTCCTGCACTCATTGAGGCCGGCTTCCGGCTTTCGGCTTCCGGCTTCCGGACGCCGCCCCCAGCAGCTTGCCCAGCGCGGCGCGGGCGACCAGCGCCAGTTTGCGTGGCTTGGAGATGGCGGGGCGGCGTCCGAGGACGGCGTAACCCTGGCGCTCGATGGCGTTTAATATCTCCTGGCCGCCGCGGCTGAAGAGTTCAAGATCGACCGCCAAGGCGTTGTCCACCTGCCCCACGAGCGGGAGGCCACGCTTAAACCATTCGCGCGCGCGCGCGACTTCGAACTTCATCATCTCGCAAAATGCAGGAGTATTGCGGTTCTGCGCCAGGTCTTGCTCGCTTAGGGAGTAACGGCGCAGGTCTTCGAGAGGCAAGTAGATGCGACCCTTGGCGTAATCCACGGTCACGTCCTGCCAGAAGTTCGCCAACTGGAGCGCGGTGCAGGTGTAATCGGAAAGCTGCTGGCGCTCGGCGTCGTGATAGCCACAGAGGTAGAGCACGAGATGGCCCACGGGATTGGCCGAATAGCGGCAGTAGGCGAGGACGTCGTTGAAAGTTTGGAAGCGAGTGACGGTCTGGTCCTGGCGGAAAGCGATGAGGAGATCGGAGAACTCGTGCTGGGGGATTTTGAACTTCCGGACGGTCTCGGCCAAGGCGACAAAAACGGGATGGCGCGGATTGCCGTTGTAGCAGGCCTCGAGTTCGGCTTGCCATTCGTCGAGCAAGGCCAGGGACGCGGCTGGGTCACCGACTTCGTCGCCGAGATCGTCGGAGATGCGGCAATAGGCGTAGACGTTGAGGAAATCCTGACGGAGATGTTTGGGCAGAAACCAGGTGGCGACGGAGAAATTTTCGTAGTGGGTGCGGGCGAGGTGGCGGCAGTAGGCGCGGGATTCGTCCAGAGACGGGGCGCTGGTGGGAATGGCATAGGCGGCGGGCAAGCGGGACCAGCCGTTTAGCGCTGACGGCGCGATACGAGGGTCAGAAGTGGTGGTGGTTGTCATTCAGTAAGAAATCATAGCGTTTCGAGGATTGCTCGGAAGCACGATTCGCGAGCTTACCTCAGCGGCTAAAGCCGGCTCTTAAATATGTCACTGATCGCAGCGCTGAAGCGCTGCGCCACCCAAAGTCAAGTGCTGCGCATCCAAAGCCAAGTGTCACGCCACCCGATGGGAACTCCTTGCTTCGCCGGAGGAACCGTACAGATGCAAGGATCCTTCGACTGCGGTAGTGCTTCGCATTCGCGAAGCACAACCTTCGCTCAGGATGACAGACCTTCTTTTCATGCCGACTCTCGGACGATTCGCTGTCACTCAGTGGCCGGGAATGATGGCGGTTTTGATGTCGCCACCGCGGTTCAGCATGTGGCGGAGCACCTTCTGCAAGCTGGAAAGCGGAGCTTCGCCGGTGATGTAATCCGTGGGACGAATTTTTTTGGCCGCGATGAGACCGAAGGCCCGGCGCACGGTTTCCGGAGTGTGATGGAACGTGGCCTTCAGGGTGATCTCGGAATAGTGGAGGCGGTTGGTATCGAGTTGGACTTTGGATCCGCTGGCGCAGCCACCGAAGAAATTCACGGTGCCGCCTTTGCGGACCATCTCGACGGTCCACTCCCAGGCTTCGGGACGGCCCACGGCCTCGATGACAACATCGCAGCCGCGCTTTTGCGGAGTCAGTGCGCGGACGGCTTCGACGACGTTCTGAACCTTGGTGGTCTGAACGATTTCGTGAGCGCCCATGTGCTTGGCGGCTACGACTTGTTCGTCACGCTTTACGACTGAGATGACGTTACAACCGATGGCCCGGGCCACCTGCACAAACATGAGTCCGATGGGGCCGCCGCCGATGATGGTAACGGTGTCGCCGATCTCGACGCCGGTCTCGTGCAGGCCGCGCAGTACACAGGCCAGAGGCTCGGTCATGGCTGCGTCTTCGAAACTGACGCCGGGGGGAATGACCAACATGTTGGCTTCGACGATGCGCCGGGGCACGCGGATGTATTCGGCATACGCTCCGTTGTTGAAGAGCAGGTCTTCGCAGAGGTTTTCCTGATGCTTGGAGCAGTAGAAGCACATCTGGCAGGGCGCTGAGTTCAGCGCGACCACGCGCATGCCTTTCTTGAAGCTGAGTACACCGTCGCCGACTTCCTCGATGACTCCGGCCAGTTCGTGGCCGAAAAGAGCGGGAGGAACGATCATGCGGGCGTGGTAGCCGCGCTGGTAGACCTTGAGGTCGGTGCCGCAGGTGAGAGCCACCTGGACTTTGACGAGGACTTCCCCCTTCTCGACGCGAGGGATGGGTACTCTTTCAATCTTAAGATCTTCTTTGCCGTACAGGACGGCAGCTGTCATTTTTCCATTCACTGCTTGTTTCCTTCCCAGACTTCAGGTTTCCAGGCACTGCCGGGTTGAATCACGACCTTCATCGATGCAGGCTGGGGATGAGCGGCGAGTTCCAAGGCTCGGGCAGCATCCTGCAGCGGGAAGCGGTGGCTGATCAGCCGTTCCAAGTCGATCTCCCGATTCATTTCCCGGTTCATCACAAAGCGAACTGATTCTGCTTGTAAATCCACAGATGCACTATACGACCCCACAAGCGCCTTCTCATCGACGCAAATCGCAGCGGGATCCACGACCACTTCCCCGCGCTGGGTTTGCGCAAACAACAACACCCGGCCACCGGGACGGGCCGCGTCCATTGCTGGACGAATCAGGCCGTTACTGGCGACCGCCAATATTACGGCATCGGCGCCACGGCCCTCGGTCTGCTCCCGAACAGCACGAACCGCGTCCTGCTGGGACGCGTCGATCAGGTGCTCGAATCCAAGGCTTTTACTTATTCTAAGCCTCTCGGGATACAAATCGGAAGTAATAACAGTGGCCCCTGCCCGGCGGGCCAGGACACTGAGGATGATGCCGATGGGGCCCTGGCCGATGACGAGGACGGTCTCGCCGGGCGCGAGGCGGAGGGCAGCCATCCCTTTCATGCAGGTATTTACGGGTTCCACGAAACAGGCCTGCTCAAAGGACACGCCAGGCGGGATTCTAACGGTGCCTTGCTGGACGATCCAGTCCATTACACGGACGTACTCGGCAAAGCCTCCGCCGGAAGGCTCAAAGCCGGCGGTGCAGCCGACCTTCTTGTAGGTGGCGCACTGGGCGAAGGTCTGGTGACGACAGTAGTAGCACTGACGGCAGGGAATGTGATGAAAAACGACGACGCGGTCGCCGGGGGCGAAGTGGTTCACCCCGGGGCCGACGGCCGCGACCACGCCGGAGGTTTCGTGGCCGAAGATGCGGGGGGCGGAATGCGATCCGGAGGCGATCTTCTTGAGGTCGGTGCCGCAGACGCCGCAGGTGTGGACGCGCAGGAGCAGTTCTCCGGGGCCGATGGCGGGCACGGGAACGGTTTCGAGGCGGACGTCATTGACTCCCCGGTAAACGGCAGCCAGCATGGTGGTTGGAATCGACTGGCTCCGGTCTTCCATCGCGATTTGTCGGGCAATCCCCATTCGGCTTTCGATGAACTTCAGTTAGATGAACATAAGTTAGATGCGTTTCAGAGCCGATTCGGACCGGGCGTGTCGATTCAGGCACCGGCCCCTAGTTTGGGCGACTGTCGGGCGGCCTCGGGTCGGTGTTGCTGAAGGCGACGTCGACCGTCATGGAATCCAAGTACGGCGAATCTGGCGGGGTGAAGTGAAAAGTCTTCACCTGGAGCACGACGTAAAAGGTATCCACTTTAATGATGCGCCTGGCGCGGGCCGGGACAGGAGCATAGTTGCCGGGCTCCAGACGCCACAGGGCGTCTTTGGCGACGTTTTTCGGATCGTCGGACGGTTGGGGCGAGGTGAGCAGAATATTGTCGTAAATGGGGTGGTGCAAGTCTGCGAGTTTCGCCTGCCAGGAGGTGATTTCGTTGTCCTCCTCGGGTCCGAGGGGAAGAAGCGAGAAGATGTAGCGGTCGTTGCCATGGGAATCTTTGATGCGTTCGCGGTAAATCGAGTTTTGGGGTGTGAGCTTGGCTTCAAAGCTCTGTTCGACGATGCGGGTTGAGCCCTGGCGAAAGCTTTCGGCGTAGACGAGGGTGGCGGTGGATTGCGCGGGCAGCGGCGGTACTGCGAAGAATAAGAGGAGCGGGGCGAACAGTTGCAGTTTCACTGGCGGCCTCCGGCGCGCGAGGGCGCAGGCGGGGCGGTGTCTTCTGCGGCGGGGGCGGATGCGTGGCGTGACTCTCGGCTCAGTTCCTGATGGAAGCGCTGGAGATGCTCGCCGAGTATCTCGGCGGCGTTGCGGCTGTTGGAGGCGAGGGTGGCAACGCGGCTCCAAAGCCAGGGGCGCAGAGCGACGAATGCGGCGAAGCGGGCGGTGTGGAAATGGCCTTGGGAGTCGATGAAGCGGGCCATCTGCGGGAGTTCGAAATTTGAGTCGTCGGAGATGACTTTGGTTGCGGAGAATGGAATTCCATGGGCGTGGGCGGCGGCGGCGACCGCGGCGGCTTCCATATCGACGGCTTTTGCGCCGTAGGCGTGGGACAAGCTTGCTTTCTGCTTCGCTCCGGCCACGGCCATGAAGGTGACCAGGGAATGTTCGCGGTGTCCGTCTTCGTTCTTGTCTTCGTCATTGTCATTGTGTTGGATCTGGACGCGGCTGCCGTCGCGGGCGTCGATGACGACCGATGGGGTGAAAAGATCACCGACGCGCAGGTCCGCATCCAGCGCGCCGGCGAATCCGACCGACTGCAGCAGTGTGGGCTGATACAAGGCGATCACGGCTTCGGAGGCGCGGCGCGCAGCATCGAGGCCGATGCCGCCGCACACAACCACCGCGTCATCCTGCTCGAAGAAAACAAAGCTGCGGCCTTCGTACTGCTGTTGGACGCGGCGGCAAGTCCTGGTCAACCGGCTGACTTCGCGCTCCAGCGCTGCGACGATGGCGACTCTAGGCATACCCGTTGGCGCGGAACCACTCCACGGCGCGGCGCAATGCTCCTTCGACGGGAATTGTATTCCATCCCAAGTCGCGCTCGGCTTTGTCGGAACTGGCCCACATCTTTTTCTTACCCATGCGCACGGTTTCGACGGTGGCGCGAGGCTCGCGGCCGAGCAGGCGGCCGGAAACCGTTTGATCCACCGCGCCCGCGATATAAGCAACAAAGTAAGGCAGCTTTACTTTCGGCGAAGGCAAGCCGGAGATCGTGCCCAGCTTGTCCAAAATCTGTTTCAGCGTGAGGTTCTCGCCGCCCAGGATGTAGCGTTCGCCGCTCTTGCCTTTTTCCAGCGCCATGATATGGCCGCGGGCGCATTCTCGAACATCGACTAGGTTCAGCCCTGTCTCGACGTAAGCGGGAAATTTGCGCTTTAGAAAGTCCACGATAATTCTGCCGGTTGGGGTGGGCTTGATGTCCTGTTCGCCCACGGGAGTGGTGGGATTGACGGTCACGACACGCATTCCGTGGCGGCCGGCTTCCATGGCTATCTGTTCGGCCATGAACTTCGAGCGCTTGTAGTGGCCAATCATGTCGGCGAGAGAGACGGGCGAATCTTCGTCGGCGGGATGGCCGTTCCCGGTGAATCCTACGGTCGCGACGCTTGAGGTGTACACCACGGAACGCACGCCGTTCTTGCGCGCGGCCTCGAGGATCGCGCGAGTACCATCGACATTGGAACGATACATCTCGGCGGGATCGCGCAGCCAGAGCCGGTAGTCGGCGGCCACGTGAAAGACCACGTCGCAGCCAGACATTGCTTTTTCGAGGGACGCGGGATCGCGCAGATCGCCGATCACTGTTTCGGCGTTTAAACCTTCGAGATTCTTCAGATTGCTGGTGGGGCGCACGAGCAGGCGGAGATTGGCTCCCTGCTCCGCGAGGACACGAGCCACGTGACTGCCCAGGAATCCAGTTGCGCCGGTGATGAAAGCTTTCAAAACAGTTCTCAGTTCTCAGTGTCACGCCCTCCCGCGTCTCGGGAAACGGGGAGCACCTCCGCACCTTGCGGGATATTGAAGGACTTGGAATATCTGCGTATGTTTTCGAGTTCAGTCTGAAGCTGACGGCGATCCCTGCTTTTGACATTTGCCTCGCAGGCCGAGGAGTCATTCTCAAAAAAAAGCCAGCGAAGCTTCAAGCCGGGAACGATCGTAAAAAGGAGGCTCTCAGCCTCCTCACGCGACTCGGCCCTGCAGAAATCGATGTCAGCTACGGCGCACCTAAGGCCGGAGCGGAGAGCGCTTATGAGCGGCAGGAATTTCCCCGAGCTGCCAAACTTTGAACAGTCCTCAAAGGCTTGTGCTTTGTAGTCGTCGAAGACCAACCACCCGTCCCGAAGCATCTGGCACAAGTGCGTTGTCTTACCGCTGCCCGGAAGCCCAGCGATAAGGATGACATTTTCGCTCATAAAATTCGGTTTAGAAAGCCCCTCGATCCCAGTTCGAGCGACGGGCCGGTGCGTTTTGACTGAGAACTGAGAACCGAGAACTGAGAACTAGTTGTCCGCCTTCTCCATCACCTTCGCATACGTAGTCAACGCGAGCAGCGGGAAGTATTGGCGGTAGAGGTGATACTGCAGGTAGAAGACGCGGGGGAAACCGGTGCCGGTGCAGTAGGGCTCATCCCAGGATCCATCTTCCTTCTGCGTGCGCAGCAGGTGAGCGATGCCGCGAGCGACGGAATCGCTGCGCGTATCGCCGACGGCAAGCAAGCCTAGGATCGCCCAAGCGGTCTGCGAAGGGGTGCTGGGGCCAACGCCGCGTAAGGCGGGATCGTCATAGGAACCGACGCTCTCACCCCAACCACCGTCAGGATTTTGCACCATGCGCAGCCATTCTGCGGCTTGCTGCATACAAGGCTCGTGATTGTCCATGCCAATCGCTTCCATACCGCGCAGAACGAGCGCCGTGCCGTAGATATAGTTCACGCCCCAGCGCCCGAACCAGCTGCCGTCGGGTTCTTGTTCGTTGCGCAGGAATTGAATGGCGCGCTTCACCGCTGGATGGTTCCTATCGTAGCCGTAGGTCGCCATCATCTCGAGGATGCGTCCGGTGATGTCGACCGTCGCAGGATCGAGCATGGCGTTGTGATCTGCAAAGGGCATGTCCTGGAATACCATCCGGTTGTTGTCTTTATCGAACGAGGCCCAGCCGCCGTTCTTGCACTGCATCGATAAGACCCAATCGATGGCGCGCTGTACCGACTCGCGCTGGTAGCGCCCGTTGGGATGTTCGACCCGGCTCAACGCCAGGCAGACCATCGCAGTATCGTCGACATCGGGGTAAAACTCGTTATTGAATTCGAAGTACCATCCGCCCGGCTTGCCCTGCTTGTTCTTGATCTGCCAGTCGCCGGGGTTGCGCACCTGCTTCTGGAGAATCCAGTCGGCGCACTTGACCATGCGGGGATCGTTGGCCGGGACGCCGGCTTCGCCCAGGGCGAACATGGCGTACGCCGTATCCCACACCGGAGACATACAGGGTTGCATGCGGAAAGTTTCGCCTTCTTCGATGCCGAGCTTCTCAAACTCGTCGAGCGCGCGGATAACCTGGGGATCGTCCACGGAGTAGCCGAGGCAGCGCATGGCGATGATCGAGTTCATGATGGAGGGATAGATGCCGCCGAGACCGTCGCTCATCTCAAAGCGCTCGAGCATCCACTTCTCCGCGCTCTTCAGCGCGACCGAACGCAGCGGCCGGATGTGAACCCGCTCAAACCAATGCGTCATGCGATCCACACAAAGGAAGAAATTCCGCCAGGAAATCAGGGTTCGCGACCAGTGCAGGTGCATGCGCGATTTCTGCATGCCGCCGACGAAGAGCTCTTCGACGCCCATTTCGCGGGGAATCTTCTTGAAAGGCTTCTTGGCGTAGCAGATGGAAAGCGGCACCAGGATGGCGCGCGACCACGACGAAATTTCGTAGATATTGAACCAGAACCAGTTGGGAAACAGCACGATTTCAGGCGGAATGGCGGGCACCGCATCGTAATCGTACTGGCCGAAGAAACAGAGATAGATCTTGGTAAATGTATTGACCTCGGTGACACCGCCGAGTTCGAGGATTTTCTTGCGGGCGCGCTGCAGCACGGGATGATCGGCGCTGTATCCGGCCAGCTTCAACCCGAAATACGCCTTCACGGAGGCGCTGATGTTCGATGGCCCCGCCGGATAAGTATTCCAGCCTCCGTCCTCGTTCTGGTGCTGGACGATCCAGTTGGCGGCCTTGCGGAAGCGCTCGGGATCGCCCGTGCCCAGCAGGGTATGGAGCAGAATGTAATCCGACTCGAGGGTCGTGTCGGCTTCGAGCTCGCCGCACCAATAGCCATCCTCATGCTGGGCGGAGAAGAGAAGCTTGCGGGCGGCGGACATGGCGGCGGCCACGCGACTGGATAACCCGTCGATCTTGCCGAAGCGAAGTTGGGGTTCGGAAGCTAAGTTCGCGTCAGGGGGGTTTGTATCCATAGTGTGATGGCTCCGTTTTGCAGCAATCTACCTTCCAGCATCGTCCCGATCCGTCCGAGATCCTTCGCTCCGCCTGAAGAACGGCTGCGCTCAGGATGACGCCGATACAACTGGCGTCAGTCCGCGGTAGCACTTGCCGGAGCGGCGGCGATAGCTTCGACAATCTCCGGCGGCAGCCCGAAGCGGACGTTTTCCGGCATCACTTCGAGTTCCTGCACGTTGTCGAAACCCTTGGTGGCGAGAAACTTCATGGTTTCCTCCACCAGGCATTCCGGCGCGGAAGCGCCGGCAGTCAGCGCGATGGTTTTCACGTTTACCAACCACGGGGATTCAATGTCTTTGTAGCTGTCGATGAGATGGGCGTTCGTACCGAGATTGCGGGCGACCTCGACCAAGCGATTTGAATTGGAACTATTCTCGGAGCCCACGACGAGTAGCAGATCCGCTTCCGAGGCGACCTGCTTGACGGCGACCTGGCGGTTTTCCGTGGCGTAGCAGATATCCTGCGCGGCCGGGCCTTTGATGTTGGGAAACTTTCGCTTCAGGGCCGCGATAATGTCTTTGGTTTCGTCCAGGCTCAACGTGGTCTGGGTGAGGTAAGCGACGCGATTCGGATCGGGCACGGAGAGCGACTTCACCTGCTCGGGAGTTCCGACGACCTGGGTGACCAACGGAGCTTCGCCGAGAGTTCCGATGACTTCGTCGTGATCGTGGTGGCCGATGAGGATCAGCGAATAACCCTCTTTGGCGAACTTGACCGCTTCGACGTGGACTTTGGTGACCAGAGGACAGGTGGCGTCGATGACGCGTAGTCCGCGGCGGGCGCTGTGTTCGCGCACTTCGGGCGAAACCCCGTGAGCGCTGTAGATGACGCGCTCACCGTTAGGAACTTCGTCCTCGCTATCGACGAAGATGGCGCCC
>Ga0187863_10000901_pt1 | contig 24662 bp, 23 predicted proteins | sample June2016WEW_11_1_FD_132975 | JGI IMG/M metagenome (GOLD analysis project Ga0187863, IMG submission 132975) | Peatland microbial communities from SPRUCE experiment site at the Marcell Experimental Forest, Minnesota, USA - June2016WEW_11_10 | ecosystem: Environmental > Terrestrial > Soil >...
ACATCCCGATAGCGTGCCAATGACGGGCGTTTAGCGGGCCATTTGCAGGCCGTTAGAATGCCAATCGTGGCTCTGACATGCCGATCCAAGATCAACAGGTCTCGAAAATGCTCCAACAGTCTCAACAAGTTGCGAACCGTTGTCCCATCCGTTGTCCCAAGCGACTCGATTTCCTGACGACATCGACGACTGCCCGCAAGTTGAGACAAGATCGTCGGGCGTAGTCCACAGGATCGCAGATGGATCACACGACAACTCGCAGCCGGGTGAACTGAAACGACTGACCTGTCTCCCTCGCTGTCTATATGTAAACTCGGGCCGGGGGGGAGCGGCTGTGAGTTGCTGACGCTCTACACACGAACACGCTTCGCAGGGACACTCGCCTCTCGGTTGTTCCCTCATGGCTGTCTCTTTTGTGTGGCCGGGTTGGGCCGATCACGTCTTCGACGGCGGTCATGCCTGTCCTTCCTGCTCGACAATCCAAGCCTCGATGCTGCTGGCCCGGTAGCGATAAACCTTCCCGATCTTGACGCAGGGAATCTTGCCCGCCCGTGATTGGCGGATCACGAACAGCCGAGGGACGCCGAGAAGGGCGGCGACTTCATCAGGTGTCAGAAGTTGCTGGGGTTTCTGCTGGTGTAGGCGGTCATTCACGAGCCGCCTTTCAGTCGTCTGCATTCATCAGGTGACGGCGTCCGTTGTCCGCTGCCCTGTGTTGCTCGGTAGCGGATCGCCCTCGTGCAGACCACAGAACCATCATGAGGCATTTTGAAGACCTTTCGCAACTTACGAAGGTAACCTCCGCTGGTGACTAAAGGCCAATGCCCGACCCCTGTCCTTCAGGACAATATCGCTGACATGCCGATTTCTGGGACACTGAATGTGAGGGCAGGAGGGCGAAATGCAGAACGGTCAACTCATCAGGGGCGAGAAGTCATGGTTCGTGAAGTTCTATCAGGACGGCAAGCGGACAACCCGCAAACTCGGAACGCTCGAAGAATATGCGACGGACGATGACATCGCTCCGGTTCTTCAGCGGTTCATGGCAGATGTCAACACGGACGGCGGGAAGAAACGGTTCGTCCCTAACAGCAGAGTGACACTGCGGGAGTTCGTCACGACGAAGTATTTCCCCGATGTCGTCAAAGAACTCCGTGGATCAACACTGCGTGGCTATCGGGCGATCTGGAATAACTACATCGACGGTCGGCTTGGAAAGATGCGACTCAGCGACATCAGGACATTTGAACTACAGGAAGCAATGGATGACATCTGCGGAACGACGCCACTCAAGAAGGCCAGCCTCTTTCGGGTCAGGACATTCATGTCCGCTGTCTTCTCTGAAGCGATCCGATGTGGGCTTCGTGGCCGGGATAACACGAATCCAGTCACAGAGGTCAAAGTGCGTGGTCGCAAGAACGAACGCAAGGGCGAGACGTTCGCCTACTCGCTCGAAGACATCAAGACGATTCTCGGCTCGTTGACCGAATCGAGCAAAGTCCTGATTGCGGTCGCTGCATACACGGGCCTGCGTCGTGGTGAGATTGTCGGTTTGAAGTGGGAGGATTACGACGGCAAGGTCATCTGGGTTCGCCGCAACATCTGCTTTGGCGAGAAGGGCGAGATGTCCGTCGAATTGCCGAAGACCGAGGCATCCGAGGCTCCCGTCCCGGTCATCGCTCCACTCCGCAAGATTCTCGACGCATGGAAGGCGAAGGCGACAATCATCGACGACTGCTGGATTTTCCAAGCCGGGTTCACTCGCAAGGAACACCCTGAAAGCCTGCTCGACGCTGCGAAGTTGACGCCGTCATCCCCGCAGAACGTCTTGCGGGATGTCATCGCACCTGCGTTGGAGAAAGCCGGAATCGAGTGGCACGGCTTCCATGCTTTTCGCCGGGGACTGGCGACGAACCTCCGTACGCTTGGTGTGGACGATCTGACCATCATGGAGATTCTTCGTCACGGCGACATCTCTGTGACCCGTGCGTCGTACATCAAGCGGGTTGACGAAAAGTCGGTCGAAGCGATGGACAGGCTCGAAACGGAACTCGCCCGCAAGCCCAAGCCTGTGAAAAGTGTGCGGGGTGTGCGTGGGAATCAGCGTCAGCAAGTCGCCGTCAACTGAACTTTCGAGGAGGATGAATATGAAAAACGACAAGAAGTACGTTCACGGCATTCCACGCAAACCACTCCCAGAGGGAAGGGTGTTAGTTCACAACAGAGTCATCCCCACACGGACTCTAGGCTTGCATGGCTTCAGAGCGTGGACGCAAACATTGACCGACAATCTGGAGGTCTGCTCATGCGATTGGGCGGGCGTAGACCTTGGCGGACTCGTTCACTATCGAGGGAAGGTGCAGCCGCAGGGAAGTCAAACTGAGGGCGATGACCTGCCGATTTCCCGATGACTTGGGACATTCGGAACAACGGAGGGGAGTTAAATGGAGCCGACGAGCGGACTTGAACCGCTGACCTGCCGATTACGAATCGGCTGCTCTACCAACTGAGCTACGTCGGCCTTCTGGTTTGACCGTTCCAGTTTACCAAATCGCCCGAGCAGTACCGCAAACGATTCGAGGCAGGCTCTCCGCCTGAAGAAAAAATCGCGCTCGCATCCACTCCCTTATGCGGCGCGAGCGGCGACGATGGCGTCATATTCTTGTTCCGATTGCGTGGGCAACAGGACCCATAGCGTGTAAACGCCCACGGCTGTACCGAAGGGGATGTTGAACAACGCAATAAAACCCAGGACCAGAGCAATGATGCGAGCCCACGGTTCGCGCTGCAGCAAGCCCCATCCGGCGATGAACCCGCAAGCTGCCTTAGCCAGGACAAAAATGGCAATCACACTCAACAGTGGACGTAGAAAACCGGTGGGCGCCTCCGGTGCCCCGAGCTCATGCAGATGGGCGAACAGTGTGTTGGCGAGGATATAGAGCACCACTCCGCCGATGGTGTTGAACGCCGAGATAGCCAGCCAAACGATGCCCAGCAGATGAACGTGGCCCTGCACGCGGCCGGGGAGCATCTGCATCACGGCCACCGGTCCAACAACTTGCTTGCCGCACCGGCTGCAGAATGCCTGCCCGGGTTGCACCGCTGAACCGCATCCATCGCAAAACATGTTTTCTCCTCGCTCGTGAGCTACAACATACCGCTCAAGAGATGATACGCAAGTGGCAGACAAGAGTTCCATTGAGGTATTCCGTCCGACGCGATCTTGCGCCGGACTCCGATTCTAAATCCACAGGGAGATCGTGCAGCGCTAAAACGAAAAGGCCACCCGGCAACAGGGCGACCTTTTCTTTTCAAGGGAGAATAGTTCCAACGGAGGCTTAGATTCCGTCAAAACTTTCTGGAGGAATCTTATGAGCCGAAAAAGGGGGGTGTCAAGCAATTTTTGGGAAATAAATGCCTTTGTTTTAAATGACTTACAGAATCAATCAACACGTCCCTGAATTGTTCCAATTTGAGACAAAAAGACCGCAAAACGGCCCTAAACCAATATTCCTGAGGCACTTAAGACCCGTTGGAGGTCTCTGTGGTCCCTCCAGAGCGGCTGGCAGAACCCTCGGCAGCCGTCTCAGCCAGGTGAAGAGAAATGAACTCGGTCTGGTCGGCGCGGCCGAAAACTGGGCCGGGGAAATAGCGCCGCAAGAGAACCCGAGCGCCGCCGAAAGCGATTCCAGCCGCCAGCGATATAGCACCCACGATGATGCACAAAATGATGATGTTCACCAGCAGGTTGGCGATATTGTCTTTCTTATCGAAGTAGGTGTTCTCGTTCCAGGTGACGCTCGGCTTCCAGTTCACCGCACCCAGAAGCGTCTGAGCGTCGCTCTCAGAGAGCGAACCGGCCGCGATGGCGACGATCGGCCCAGTGCGTTTATCGAAAAAGGGACCGACATTTTCGATGGCCGCGACCCCGGCTTGCGGTTGCGCCGCATGATGTGCGGCGTCGATGCGGCGCAGATGCTCAGCCGCTAACGCCGGCGTCGGATACTCAATCAGCATCAGCGTAACTGCTCCACTCGGAGTGGAGTACTGCCCCAGCACCGCTTCCGGCTTCACGCTGAAATCGACCAGATCGGCGGGAAGCGGCGATCCGATCGCGCCTAGAGCCAGCGGCCCCTCGGCGTATTTCTCGGTGTTCGTCTGATACCCATGATGCGGCATGTACGCAAGCACTGGAGGCAGTTCGCCTTCGTTTCCCCTGGCGCGCGGCAGCGCACCCGCCAGCTCGCGCAGTCCCGCCGCCGACATCACCGACATCTCGCTGAATACTGCGTCCACCAGGACGTAGCCGCGGTAAAACAGGACTCGCTGACCGAGCGACGCACCTTGCTCACCGATCTCCTCCCGCGCCATTTCCGGCCGCAGGTAAAAGGTGTATGCACCGAAAGCGCCGCTGGCATCGGTGAACCGTGCGGCCCGGATTTTCAGCGTGCGGCCGTCGTCGTTCTTGTACGTGGCGGCCTCAACATCCTCGAAACCGTACTCCTTGAGCAGGGCCGCGTTGGTGGGATCGGCAGCAGTAGCGTCTTTGCTGGCCTGAGCCGCGCCCTGGATCTGCCACCCGGCGAACTGCTTTGGCAGGATCGGCGGCGCAGTCGAGTCCAGGCCCGGGCTGGCAGCAAATGCGCCATTAGCGAGAGAAACAGCGATAACCAGCGTAAATACGAACCTTGAACCCATGGGTGAACCGCTTGGCACAGAATCCCCTGTAATCATTAGACCACAGCGGGAGAGAAAAGGTTCCGGGCCAAGATCTTCTCGGCCAGGTGGAGTGCTCGCAAATCAGGCTTGATGTGTCTGAAAACGCTACTGCCCGGCGGCCTTATCCATCTTGCTCGCAACCTTGACCCCGCTTAGCCCGTTCACATACTTGGCGATGCCGCGGTAGAGCGACTCGGCAATGCGCTGGCGGTATTCGCTGGTGGCGAGGCGGTGCTCATCGGTGGGATTGCTGACAAAGGAAATCTCGGCAAGAATCGAAGGCATGTTGGCGCCAATCAGCACGATGAACGGAGCCTTCTTTACACCCCGGTCACGAATGGCTGGACTCTTGACCGCGAGTCCGCTGTGCAGGGATTGCTGCACGTCCCCGGCAAACTCGCGAGACTCCTCTATCTTTTCCTTGAGCGCGATCTTCTTTACCAGGTCCTGCAGTTCGTAGATCGACTTCTCGGAAACCGCGTTCTCGCGCGCTGCAACTTCCAGCGCTTCCGGCGAAGAAGTGAAGTTCAAGTAGTAGGTCTCGACCCCTCGGGCGTCGGGATCGTGGCTCGAGTTGGCGTGGATGGAAACGAACAGGTCGGCGCGCGCCTGGTTGGCCACCGCGGTGCGAGTTTCCAGCGGGATGAACGTATCGTCTTTGCGCGTATAAACCACTTCCGCGCCCAGCCGCGTCTCCAGTAGTTTGCCCAAACGCCGGCCCACTTCGAGAACGAGATCTTTTTCTTCCAAGCCGTTTGGACCGATGGTGCCGGTATCGTGGCCTCCGTGTCCCGGATCGATCACGATCTTGCCAATTTTCAGTCCCAGGGCGCGAATCAGCGAACGGTCGCCGCTCGCGGTGGGCTTCGCCTCGCGAATGCCAAGACCGGCATCGTCCAACTTGCCAGAAGCGAGCAAGTGCGAGTCCGGTTTGCGCCGGGAGTCACCTGAAGCGTTTCGGCCTGGGTCGGCCACAACCGAGTCTAGAGCATCCGAGTCGGCGTCAAGGTCGACGTCCGCCGGCTTCTTCGTCGCGACAGCATTCCGCGCCAGAGAAGCTTCTCTCTTCACAACTTTGATATTCCGCTTCGCCACTCTGGCCGGAGGTCCGCTGGTGTCCCCATCGTCATCGTCGGCTTCCACCACTTTCTTCACCACCGAGGTTTGCGGCTTCTTATGCAAAGTGGAAGGCACCGATGCAACTGCCCCTGTGTCATTGCTGACCTCTAAGCTCACCGCCGGTGCTTTCGTGGTCTGCCCCGGAACAGAAGACTTCGTTTCCGATGAATTCGAGCTGCTATCGGCGGCAAGAATGGTTTTCGCCGCGGCGCTGCCATCACCCTCAGCGGACGCCGCTTCAACCGGATCTTTTGACTGCTTCACTCGCCCATTCTTGCCGTGAATATCGATGATCAGGCGATAGGGATTGGGCAGCAGGAAGGCGTCGTAATCGGAAAGATTGTCGACCTCGAGCACCACCCGCGTGCGGCCCGGCGCAAACTGAGCCACCCGTACCTTCTTCAGGAACCCGTCATCCACGTCAAAGCTCTTGCCGACCAGCGTGGAGGCGAGCTTGGTATCGCGCAGGTCGAAGAAGATACGCGACGGACTGTCGATCCGCTGAGACGAGAACTTCACGTCGCTTTCCACGTCGATGGCAACCCGCGTGTAGTCGGGAGCAGACCAGTGCCGGATACCGGTCACGCGCGGCAATCGCCCGGAGGGCGGCTCCGAGGACTCGTCTTTCCCGGATGCCGCACGCGAAGCATGATTGTCCCCCAGGTCTCCTGCGTTCTTCGACGCCAGGTTGGCTCCGCTGTCCTTCTGTGACTGCTTTTTCTCGGTAGCCTTCTGCGCTTCTGCCGCTTTCTCGGCCTGTGCTTCTTGGTTTAGCTCGACGATGGCCTGACGGGCCTCGTCGGCCAGCCGATTATGGGGATAGTGACGCAGAAACTCCTGAAAGGTAGAACGCGCCGCTTCCGGATCGTTGAGATCGTCCTTGTAAATCTCGCCGATCGTGAACAGCCCGTCGAAGCGGTACTTGCTGCCGGGATATTCGCGGCGCAGGAACTTGTATTGCTCGATGGCTTCGTGCAGGATTTTGTCGTCGTCGAAACGCCGTCCCATTTCCACCAGCGTCTCCGCCACCGCAACCACGCTGGGGTCGGCCTTGGTGGAAGCCGGAGCGCCTAGATAGACCGAGCGATAGGCATTGAGCACGCGCTGGTAATCGTGGCGGGTTTGATTGGCGGGAGGACGTCCGTTCAGCGCCTCGCGCATGCGCTCAGCGGTGGCAAAGTGATCCCGCGCCCAGGCATCGGAATGGCGCGCACGCGCCTGCGCCGCCGGAGCAGTAACAGTGACTCCGGCGAACACGGCGAGCACTGTCAGCGCTCCCCACAGACCACGCTGGCGCCATGAAGTCTTCAAAATAACCAGCCCGTGCCTTCGTCCCGCTCTTCTTGAAACAGTTGGATGAACCAATGCCCTGGGTGCCAGATCGAACCGTCTCGATCGAAGCGTAAAGAGATTAAAGTAAAACAGATGCCGCGAACCTAATCGGTGTTGCTAATGTGGAGCACGCCCCGCGCATCCCGCTGGACTCGAACCGGATCGTGCGAAACGCTACCCGAGTTAAAATCGGACCCGCCGTAGTACAGGTTGGTGATCCGCCGGACGTAGTTTTGGGTTTCGGCGTAGTGCGGAACGCCTGAACTGCGCGCCACCGCTCCTGCGCCCGCGTTGTAGGCGGCCAGGGTCAATTTAACGTCGCCGCCATAGCTTTCCAGAAGCTGCTTCAAATGCCGCACGCCAGCATCCACATTCTGTTCCGGGTCGAACGGATTCTTCACGTTCAACTGGCGTGCCGTCGCGGGCATCAACTGCATCAGCCCCATCGCGCCCTTGCGCGATACCGCGTTGGGGTTGAAGTTCGATTCCACTTTCACCACCGCGCGCACCAGGTTCGGGTCCACGTTGTGCCGCGCCGCAGCCTGCTCGATGGCGCTATCAATGTCTCCCGCCGTTGCCGCCGGTCCGCGGAAGTTGGCGGCCACAATCTTTGCAGTTGCCGACTGGCTGGATTCATGCCCCAGGTACTCGTTGACTTCAGCTGCCGCCGACCGCGCCGCTCGCATGGACGCCGCATTCGGCGGGGGCACAGGTTTCCAGCGATTCTCTTTGGAACTCCAGTACATCAGCGTGCGCCGGGGCGATTCGGACTCCTGGCTGTGGTGCGCCGGACTCACCGGAACGGATTCGTTGACGTAGACGGTGCGGCCGTGTTCATCGGTTGCCGTGATCTTTTCGGAGGGTGTGTTGCCATCTTCGGCACGGAGTTGGGGCGTGAGAAAAAAAGAGGTCGCGGCTACGGTGCTGGCCATCAGGGCGATTTGCAGGCGCTTTCGCATAACCGGGTTCCTAATTCACCTCGTCATGAGGGAAGACGGACTCCACCCTCGCTGTCCTGCTACCCGGAAACCTGACGGAGAATTCTTCAACCAGAGTAAGCCGATTATAGGCGCAGGGGATGGCAGGGGCAACCTATCTTAAGGGCGTAGAACCACCGGAGTAATCTATGTAAACGACTGAAAACACTGCATATTTGCTTTCAGCGCCGGGCGGCGAAGCTCGATTGGAGGGCACATTCATCTTCCGCCATTCGAGGGGTTGGGCGGGTACGGCTCTCATTACGAATGGCAAAGTGGAACGACTCACATTCGCGAATCGTCCCACTTTGTTCAGGATGACCGCTACGATAGCGTCCGCCGGCTCAGGGAACTAGTTCAAAAACTGTGCCGCAGCATAGCGACGAACCACCCCCCTGGGATGCGGTGCCGAAGAGTACTCCTTTTCTAACAGTCAGAGGCGCGACGGGATCGTTGCCCCCGGCGGAAAAATTCCACAGAATGGTCTCGTCCCACAGCCCGCTTCCACTTGCCGGAGCAGCGAGCTTGAAAACCGTGCCGCACCCCACATTGCCACTTCCATACGAGCAGGAGGCGGAGCCTCCATTGGCAGTCGTGCCGTAGAGATCCTTGCCTCTAAAAACGACGCCAGCCTGAGGATTGGCCCCATCCAGCGCCGCCACTCCTTTGAATCTGTAGAGCACCCGCTCTGTCCAGGCCCCGCCCCTGCTTGTCGGAGGGCTAAGCTTGAAGACGTTCCCAGAGCCAACCCCGTCACCCGAGGCCGTGCCGTAAAGTGCGCCGCATTCATCGAAAATCAGGCCGGATTGCGGACCCCTTCCATCTCCAGTTCCGTGGAAGGCATGCAAAATCGACTCCTTCCAAGTTCCACCTTCTTTCGACAGCTTGAACACTGTACCGCAGCCATCTCCGCCGCATCCCGAAGGATCTCCTCCGTCGAGGGTCGTGCCGTAGACATTGCCGTCCTTGTCGAGGATCACGCCGCCCATGGGAGTGCTGCCGTCGGAGTGTCCAGAGGAGAGGCCAAGAAAGGTGTAAAGCACAGTTTCCGTCCAAGGTATTCCCCCGCCAGGGGGCTTGGTTAACTTGAAAACTATGCCGCAGCAGGTTAGTGTGTCTCCCCCTAGCGCGGTGGTGCCATAAAGGTTGCCCTCTCCGTCGGAAACCAAACCGCCGGAAGGCTGATTCCCGTCCGGGCAGGGTGAGGAGTCGACGCAAAACAAGTAGACCGTGCTCGTACTCCAAGAACCACCGGGTATTGCCGGCGGAACTAACTCGTAGATGTCACCGCGGCCCACACTCCCGAGAAAAACTTCGCCGTACAGCACGCCTTTGTCGTCGATCACCACGCCCGAGCTTGGATTAGCGCCGTCGCTTCCTGCTTCGAAGTTGTAAAGGATGTTCTCCGTCCATGGGTCTCCTTCCAGTGCGGGAGGGGAGAGCTCGAAGACTTCGCCAAATCCGAACATGCCGGCATTCGCGGCTGTGCCGTAAATGTTGCCGGCCTTATCGAAGGTCACAGGGGAAGATGGGTTCGAACCGTCGGGATGGCCCAGGAAGGTATAGAGCGTGGACTCGGCCGGACCAGAGGCTGAGGCGCCAACCGTTAATATCACGCTGGCAATTGCAACTGCGATCCCCAAGTGACGTACCCCGGAAACCGACAGACTGTGCTGTTTCATAATGGTCGTCTCCTTAAGAAGGTTTCTGAAAGTTATTTCCGAAGGGGGTCTGTTTCACGTTCCGAACTAACAGGCGGGGAAATCGCGCCTAGTATACACCGACTTATTCGTTTCTAGCGGTCCGTTCATTCGCGGAATCTCGATTCACCAAGGCATCGGGGTCGATGCGTTGGCCTCCGTCCGGCGCAACAAGTCTAGGTCAGCGAGTGCTGACGGCGGTCTTCTCCAGCGCCAAGCTCAAGTCATCGAGCGATAACGACCGCAGCAGATTGCGGCGCATCCCTCGCTCGACGTCGGCTAACCGGTCAGAAGCAGCTGAAATCCAGTCGAAATCAGCGCCCTCGGCCAGCTTCGTGAGCTGGCTCTGAATGTCGGTGTTGTGAACCAGCCCCGGGGCGCCCGATCCCAGGAACATCAGATCCCGCAGCAGTGAGTAGAGCGTGCGGAGAAGCTGTTCCGTCTTCTCTCGTCCCTCCGCGCCGGCACGATAGGATTCCGTGATCTTGAACAGTTGAGTATGTTCGCCTCCCACCAGGGCCGAGTTGAGAATAGCCAGCGCGTCGGCGCGGGCGGCTACATAGGCCTCCACATCGAAGCTGCGAGCCCGGCCCAGCGCGCCTTCGCTCAGTCTCGCAACCAAAGCCCGCTGCGGCGGTTTCCATTCCGGACGGTACTTGGCGAGGTAGCGCTCCACTTCTTCCACCGGCACGGCAGTGAGGGGAAAAACCATCGATCGCGACCGAATCGTCGGGAGCAGTTCGCCCGGATTCTCTGAAAGCAAGAAGATCGTAGCGAACTCCGGAGGTTCTTCCAGAACCTTAAGCAGAGAATTCGCCGCCTCTTTCATGAAGGCCGAGTCGGTGAAGATATAAACCCGCTCCCGCGCTTCCGATGGACGGTAGTAGATGGTTTCGATCACTCGCCGCACCTGATCGACTTTGATCATCATCTGCGGAGGGTCGGGAGGGATGATCAGCACGTCGGGATGAGTCTGCACAAAGAGGCGAGTATCTTTCTTGTCCGTCTCGCGCAGGCCTTCTCGCGCCTCGACCGCTTCGGCAAACCGGGCATCGAGATCGGCAGCGAGGGCGATGCGCCGGCAGTTCGCACATTTCCCGCAGAAGTCAGGTAGGCCATCCGTCTCGGTCGGCGCCAGGCAGTTCAAGGCCTGCGCTAGCATCAGCGCCAGCGTGTACTTTCCCGACCCTCGCGCGCCGGAAAGAATCACCGCATGCGGAAAGTGTTTCCGCGCCAGCATGTCCCGCAGGCGATGGACGGTTTCGACGTTGCCGTGAAAATCAGAGAAGCTCATTGCTCAACCCAGTCAGAATCTACCACGGACACACGAAGATACGGAGAACGCACCTACACGAAAATCTCAAGAGCGGTTTTCTCCGTGTCTCGGTGTCTCCGTGGTGAAATCACGCGCCTCTCACTGCCGGCCTCAGCTTGCGTCCGACAACATCCATAATCTTTCGATGCGTCTGCGCGGGCGTACCCCGAGCGTCGACCGCCACGACGCGTTGCGGATCTCTTGCAGCAATCGCCAGGTAGCCTTCGTGCACGCGGGCGAAAAAGGCGCGGTTCTGCTGCTCAAATCGGTTTTCGTCGGAGTGATGTTTACCCGCGCTCTTACCTGAGCCGCTGTTCGCAGCTTTTGTCGCAGCATGCGAAGTCCGCCGGTTGCGGCGACGCGCGCGTCCCACGCTCATCGCCGGGTCGGAGTCGAGCAGGATCGTCAGATCTGGCTGCAGGTCTCCACAAAGCACGCGGTGCAATTTCAGCACGGCCTCGGTGCCCAGCTTACGGCCGCTGCCCTGGTAGGCTTCCGTGGAATCGGTGAAGCGATCGCAAAGCACAATCTGCCCGCGCTCGAGCGCCGGCTGGATCACCTCGGCAATGTGCTGCGCCCGCGACGCAAACATCAAAGCCATCTCCGCCAACGACGAAAGACCCTCCGTCGCCGAGTCCAGCAAGACACGCCTAATTTTCTCGCCCGTCGCCGTTCCGCCGGGTTCCCGCGTTTCCACCACTTTGTGTCCGGCCGCGCGCAGAGCCGCCGCCAGCTTGCGCATTTGCGTGCTCTTGCCGGTTCCGTCCAGCCCTTCGAAGGTGATGAATTTCCCGCGCCGTGACATCGTGGAAATGATAGCAGCGCTGGTGCATCCCTGTACTGCCCCTCTCCTCGGCTGCTATAGTCTAAAATTCCGCCAGGCGAAGAGCATTCATTTTATCGACACAATGGGGGCCACGAATATGAAACTCTCAAGAACCTTGGGAGTAGTTTGTCTTGTTCTATTCTTCTCGCTTTCCAGTTGGTCAGCTACGCCGCCCACGGTCACCATCTTTGTGGACGCCACTTCGGCTTCCCGCAAAATCTTCCACGCCAAGCTGAAGATTCCCGCCAGCGCCGGCGACCTGACGCTCTATTACCCGAAGTGGATCCCGGGCGAGCACGCTCCTGACGGCCCTGTAGTCGACCTGGCCGGACTCAAGTTCTCTGCCAGCGGTAAAACTCTGAAATGGCGCCGCGACCTGCTCGACGGTTTCACCCTCCACGTCGAAGTTCCGGCCGGAGAGACTGAAGTGAACGCCGAACTGGATTTCCTTTCTCCCGCGACCTTCGAAGGCGGCTTCTCCGCCGGTTCTTCCGCCACCGACAAAATGGCGCTGATCAGTTGGAATCAGGTTCTGCTCTATCCCAAGGGCTGGAAGTCCGACGATCTCACTTACGTGGCCACTCTGAAACTCCCTGCCAATTGGAAATTTGGGACGCCTTTGCCCATCGCCTCCACAACCGGCGACAACGGCGAAACAACCATCACATTTCAGCCGGCTCCCCTGACCACGCTCGTCGATTCTCCCGTAATCACCGGCGAATTTCTTAAGGTCGTCAAGCTGGCCGACGATCCGCTCACCGAGATGGATATCGCCGCCGACAGCGCCGCCGCCCTTGCTGCCCCGCAGGACGTCTGGGACCACTACAAGAGTCTGGTCGATCAGGCAAACAAGCTTTTCGGCGCGCATCACTATCGCGATTACCACTTCCTGCTCAGCCTGAGCGATCACGTCGCGCACTTCGGTCTCGAGCATCACGAATCCGACGACAGCCGGGTCGACGAGCGCGGACTCGTCGACGAAACCGCTCGCAAAATGGAAGCCAGCCTGCTTCCTCACGAGTACGTGCATTCGTGGAACGGAAAATACCGGCGCCCCGCCGATCTCACCACTCCGGACTATCAACAGCCCATGCAGGACGATTTGCTGTGGGTTTACGAGGGCCTCACGAATTATCTCGGCACCGTGCTGACCGCCCGCAGCGGGTTGCTCTCTGCCGACCAGGCGCGCGAAGACCTTGCCATGACCGCCGCCGCTCTTGACCACACTCCCGGCCGCGCCTGGCGCAACCTTCAGGACACAGCCGATGCTGCCCCTCAACTTTATTTCGCTCCGCAGGCCTGGCACTCCTGGCGTCGCGGTGTCGATTTCTACGAAGAAGACACGTTGAACTGGCTATGGGTGGACGTCATCATCCGCCAGCAGAGCAAGGGCAAGAAGACGTTGGACAATTTCTGCCAACTCTTCCACGGCGCTCCCAGCACCGGGCCCATGGTGAAGACTTACACCTTCGACGATGTCGTCAATGCTCTGAACCAGGTCGTAGCCTACGATTGGCGAGGATTCTGGACCGAGCGGCTCACCAACCACGGCCCCGGTGCGCCGCTGAACGGAATCGAAGGCAGCGGATGGAAACTGGTCTACGACGAATTTCCCTCGGAAATGTCACGTGGAGGCGAAAGCAACTTCCACTTCATCGACGTGGCCGATTCGATCGGGATCGAACTCCGCGAAGACGGAACCATCACCGATACCATCGAAGGCATGCCCGCTGCCCTGGCCGGAGTCGGCCCCGGCATGAAGCTGATTGCGGTGAACGGCCGCCAATATTCGCCAGAAATCCTGCGCGACGCGCTTAAGGCTGGCAAAGGCGGTACCGCTCCCCTCGAACTTCTCGTCGAGAACACCGACTACTACAAAACCTACAAGCTCGATTATCATGGCGGCGAGCGTTACCCTCACTTGGTGCGCGATGAATCGAAGCCCGACTTGCTGTCGGAGATCTATAAAGCAAAGTAGCGGCAGCGGTTCAGTCCTGATTGTCATCCTGAGAGAGCGCGCTCTTTGCGCGAACGAAGGATCCGGGCGAGCCGCGCGAATCCACGGAGCCTGCCCTGAGAGCGCGCAGGCGACCGAAGGGCGCGTTTGGCTCGCTTCCTTATAACTCGTCTCGTCGAGGAGGTGCCGATCATGAGCTTCCCCCGGCTTATGCTGTCCATCAGCGCCCTGTGTTTCCTGGCGCTCGCGCTCCACTCGCCGCACTTTCTCCACGCTCAAGCCCAAGCCCAGACGTCCATCCTCGGCTTCACTCCATCCGCCGCCGCACACCAGACGCAAATCGAAAACAAGTTCAAAGCCATTCCCTCTCCGGACGAAGAACGCCGCCAGCATCACATCTTTACTGCCGAACCGCACGTCGCCGGCTCCGCTCGCAATAACGAACTGGCCCGCTACATCGCCGACCAGTGGCGCAACGAGGGCCTCGAAGACGTCATCATCCGCCGCTACGATGTCTACGGTAGCAATCCCAAGAGTACCTTCCTGGAAATGACCGCGCCCGTGCATTACCGCGCCCTCCTGCGCGAATTGCCCGTCTCCGGCGATCCGGACATGAAGAACAAAAGCATAAGCTCTGCGTGGAGCGGCATGTCCGCCTCCGGTGAAGTTACCGCCCCGCTCGTCTACGCCCACAGCGGCAATCCCGAAGACTACGCCCTTCTGCGCCAGCAAGGCATCGACGTCAAAGGCAAGGTCGTGCTCGTGCGCTACTCGAATCCCTACAGCTACCGCGGCTTCAAGGCGCTCACCGCCCAGCGCGAAGGCGCTGCCGCCATTCTTATCTATAGTGACCCCGCCGAAGACGGATACAAGAAAGGCAAGGTCGTCCCCAACGGCCCCTGGGGCCCGGAGTATCACATCCAGCGCGGCGCCATCACTTACGATTTCATGGTGCCCGGCGACCCGCTCACTCCCGGATGGGCTTCCGTTCCCGGCGCAAAACGCATTCCCGTCGAGGAAGCTGTTTCGATCCCGAAGATCATGGCGCTGCCACTCTCCTGGCACGACGCCAAGCCGCTGCTCTCGAACATGGACGGCCCCGTCGCTCCGGATGACTGGCAAGGCGGACTGCCCATCAAATATCACCTCGGCGGCAAGCGCGTGCGCGTGCACGTGAAAATCGAAATGGACAATTCCACTCAGCCCTACTACGTGGTCGAAGGCCGCATTCGCGGCGCAGAGTTGCCCAACGAGTGGATCGTGCTCGGCAATCACCGCGATGCCTGGGTTTTCGGCGGCGTCGACCCCAGCAGCGGCACCGCGTCGATGATGGAACTGACTCGCGCTCTGGGAAAGTTGGCCAAGTCCGGCCAGCGTCCGCGGCGAACCATCGTCGTTTGCAGTTGGGACGGAGAAGAAGTCGGCCTCACCGGCTCCACCGAGTGGGGAGAGCAATTCGCCGACGAGCTGCGCAGTAAAGCCGTCGCCTACATTAACGTGGATTCTTCGACCTCCGGACCAAACTTCCATGGCCAGGCGGTGGCGTCGCTCGCGCCCATGCTGGTCGAGACGGCTCGCACGCTGCAAGATCCTTCCGGCAAGACCTTGTACGAAGCGTGGAAAGAATCATCAACCCGCGAACGGAGCGAGGCTAAACCATCGGAAGCAGTCACCGATTCCAACCTCGCCGACACCCGCATCGGCAGCGGCTCCGACCACACCGTATTCCTCAACTTCGTGGGCATGCCCGTCCTCGGCCTCCAGTTCGACGGACCCTATGGCGTGTACCACTCCGCCTATGACGATTTTTTCTGGATGAACCACTTCGGCGATCCCGGCTATCGCTATCACACGCTAATGAGCCAGTTGTGGGGAGTTCTCGCCCTGCGCCTAGCCAACGCCGACCTGCTCCCCTTCGACTTCGCCAGCTACGCCTCGAACATTCGCCAGTTCGTAAATGAGCTCGCAAGAAACAACACTGTCATCCTGAGCGAAGCGGCGGCTCCGCGAAGCGGAGTATCCGCGCAGTCGAAGGATCCCTACCCTTCCAGCACCGCGACTCCTCTCGACCTAAGTGGAGTAAGAAACGCCATCGACGACTTCGAAGCCGCCGGCAAGCGTCTCGACGAGTCCGCCGCCCGCGCCCTGGCCTCCGGCGTAATCGATCCCAAACTAGCCGCGACCATCAACCACGGCACCATGCAAGTAGAACGCAACTGGCTCAACCCCGACGGCATCCCCGGCCGCCCCTGGTTCAAACACATCCTCTACGGCGCCCGCTTCACCTACGCCCACCTCGAGTTGCCCGGCCTAACCGAAGCAGTCGAGAAGCAAGATTGGACCACAGCGAAGCAACAAGCAGAAATTCTGCGTCTGGCCCTACTGAACAACACGAAGCTAATCAACCAACTCAACTCCAGCTTGAACGGCGAGACAACCGAGGCCGGAAAGTAACTTCGAAACAAATGATTTCGGGTGGCGCAGCGCTTCAGCGCTGCGATAAAGCCCTCTTATTTCCAGCCTTGTCATTCCGAGCCACTCGCAGCCGGCGAAACCGGCGAGAGCGGGCGAGGAATCTGCCTCACGGACAACAGGCCTCTATCTTAAGGATGCTTAATGCTCGACCCGACTCAGCGCCCTCAAAACCATCTCGAATAATTCATCGGGTCTGTTCGTGCATCCGACCGCGCCATGTCGAACGGACTCCGCGCGATGCTCGGGATCGCGTGAGCCGGCGTAAATGATAAAGGGCGTCTGATCTCCTGTCGCTCTTAGCTTGTCCAAGAGCGTGTAGCCCGCACGCGGATCGGGGGGGCGGCCCATGTCAGAGATGATGGCATCAAACGAACCCCGCCTTAGCTTCTCAATCGCCTCCTCCGTCGACTTCGCCAAGACGAAGCTGACACCCAACGCTTCCAACGCCTGGCGTTCATGTACGTTATTGTTCGGCCTGTCGTCGACCCAAAGCACAGTTGACCTCCCGGCCTTTCGAATCACTCGGGGCGTCGCGATCTCTGCAACGACATCGGCGGCTGCGCGTGCATCCCTCGCCGTAGCCTCAGGCGCTGCGCCGGGTCCCGCTTGGGAGGCAGCAGCGGCAGCGAGAGCAGCAGCTGCCTCGGCCTTGCGCTTCGCAGAAGCCTCGAAGCCCCCGCCTTTCAGCGAAAACTCTCCCATGCTGGCAATAAAGTCGCGGAACGCCGCACCAAAACGTACCAGTACGAAAAGCACCACTGCAGGCCATAGCATTACGCCGAGCAGCTTCGTAACCGCGTCGATGAGCTTCACAGCATTGTCGATGTTCATCTCAGGACTCCCGACAAGGAAGAGGCCGACCCTCGCAGCCAACTATACGCTCAGCTTCTGCAAGCCACCTGCCTCCTGTGACATTAACCTCGACGTCCACGGCCTCATCAGTCGAGCATCGAAAGGAGGCTCTTTTGGGGGCTGGGCCCAGCCTAGTCAACTCGGGTGCCCCGCTCAAGCTTCGCTTGGCGGGTACTTTGACCTTCAGTCGCCGGCACGATCCACGTACAGAACATCGCGATCTTCCAAAATTCCCACAGCCCCAGCATGTGAGATCTGACCTTGTACCGCGCCCAAACATGCGCAATGATGGCCGAGGCCGTGACGGTCGGGTGAACCCAGCTCGTCGGACCCGTAAGTCCCTTGCTGTCTAGATTTTAGTATGCAAGTCCTTTGTCCCACGGATTTTACGGAGAAAAACGCGCTAGTGCGATGATTCCAAAGATTGAGGGGGGGAGGGGGGGGTACCCTGTTACCATAAAGTTAACCCCAGTTTTCCCGAACCAGAAGATTATTTCGTCCGGCTGAAGCCCGAAAGCCGAGGCCCGAAGCCCGAAACGTCACTCGAACTCGAAACCCACCTGCTCTACCGGACTGCTCCATACCGGAGCGAACGACTGCCGATGCAGCGGCGTCGGACCGTATTTCTCCAAAGCCGCCAGATGCTGCGGCGTACTGTAACCCTTGTGCGAAGCCAGACCATATTCGGGGAAGACCGCGTCCCACTCGCACATCATGCGGTCGCGCTCCACCTTGGCCAGAATCGAAGCCGCCGCAATCGAGGCGGAAAGCGCATCGCCATGAATGATCGCCCGCTGCGGCAGTTCGCAATCCAGGCGCACCGCATCGATCAGCAAATGATCCGCCGCAGGTTGCAAGCGCATCACCGCCTCGCGCATTGCGAGCCGCGACGCCTGGTAGATGTTGATCTGGTCGATGCGCGCCGCATCCACCGCCGCCACCGCCCATGCGATGGCATGTTCCCGAATGCGCGGCGCCAGCAGTTCACGTCGCTCCGGCGGCAGCAGCTTGGAATCGCGCAAGCCGCGCACGCGATACCCTCGGTCGAGAATCACCGCGGCCGCCACCACGGGGCCGAACAGCGATCCGCGTCCCACCTCGTCCACTCCGGCCACCATCGCCGCCCCTGACTCCCAGGCATTTTTTTCGAAGCGCAGCGTGCAGCGCAGCCTTTTCAGCAGCCGCAGTTTCGCCGCCGATGGAGACAGCACGAACTCGGATGAAACCTTCGCAGCACTCGACATTGAATTGAGATGTGAGACAAACTCTGCCACCATCTTCCCTTGCCAGCCAACATTCCCGCAAGCGAGAAAATACGCCGCAGCGAATTCTCGCCCCTGCAGTTGGATTGTCCATGCCACTCTCAGGCCATAGCCTCCGCATGAAGGTCACGCCGCTTGGTAACCATTACCTCGATTACGAACGTACATTGTCCACTCGGACATGTACTGCTATGTTGAGCACAATTCCGTTCGCGAGGAGCAGTTGTGAACGACGCAGCAATCCAGCCGCGGCAAGGTACGCCCCAAGATGGCGCGCCGCAGAACGGTGCGCCAATCGAGAAGTTGGTTCACCTGGCGCTTCCGGTTCGCCTCACTCACATGCAGAACGGCTCACGCGGCGGCCTGGAACTGGCTTGCACCTATGACATCCACCCGCGAGGCGCGCGGTTGCTCAGCGTTCGCGATGTCAAGGTGGGAGATTTGGTCACGGTGGAACGCGGACGCAACAAGTCCGTGTGCCAGGTAGTTTGGACCGCCGATCCCGGCTCCGCACTGCGCGGTCAGTTCACGGTGGAATGCGTTGAGGGCAGCAGGACTCCCTGGGAAGAAGAACTGCGGCAAATGGAAGAGCAGTATCTGCCGGTCATCCCGGCCGGGCCAAACCGGAAGCCCGTGATGAATGCGTTCCGCAAAGGCGATCAGAATCGACGACGACGCCCGCGCTTCCAAGTGGAGGGAGGCGCCGATGTAGCGGTGATCGGTGGGCAGTCCCGCGTCGAAGGACGTCTGGAACAGATTTCCGAATACGGGTGCCTCATCAGCGCAGGCAGCCTGCTCACGCCCGGCACCGCTTTAAGGCTTGTCCTGAATATGTGCGACGTCAGCGTCGCGCTGCGCGGGCACGTGAGGAACACGACCGGGGACCGCGCCATGGGCGTGGAGTTTCAGGAGATCCGGCAGGGCGACCGTCCGCTGCTCGACTATGTGTTGGACCGGCTGAAGAAACCACGCTCCGAAGACTTCGCGGACCTCGAAGTCGTCACCGAGCCTATGGCAGCAGTCGCGGGATAGAGACTGCCCTTCCGCTGCGTCGCATCCCATGCGGGGCGAGACGCGAGGCAGCGGAGTTCGACTCGGCCGTTCAGCTCGGTCGTTCGACGTCGCGCAGGCGCGCCGCTTTGCCCTTGAGTCCGCGCAGATAATAGAGCTTGGCGCGGCGCACTTTGGAGGAGCGCAGCAGATCAATCTTGTCGATCACTTTGGAGTGGACGGGGAAAATGCGCTCCACGCCCTGGCCGAAGCTGATCTTGCGCACGGTGAAGCTGGCCTGGGGCCCGTTGTCGCGCTTGATTACCACGCCTTCAAAGGCCTGCAAGCGTTCCTTGTCGCCTTCTTTGATCTTCACGTGAACCCGGACAGTGTCGCCCGGGTGGAACGCGGGAATATCGGTGCGTTGGGTTTTGGCCAGCAGTCTCTCGATGATTAAGTTCGACATGATTGTTAGTCCTTCTGAATTCCTGATTCTAGAATCCTGATCTCTCGGTTCAAGCTCAGCCGCGATGCTTCTTGATCGCGGCCAGAAACTCTTGGTCTTCCTGGCTCAGCATCGCGCCTTCCAGCAAGTCCGGACGGTTGCGCAATGTCTTCTCCAGCGCCCGTTGACGACGCCATCGCCGAATTTGTTCGTGATTACCGGACATCAACGCCTCCGGCACCGCGATCCCCCGAAACTCCGCTGGCCGCGTGTAGTGCGGATAATCCAGCAATCCGTTCGACCCGCAAGTCGAATCCGCACCGTTCGAGTCGTTCGCTTTCGAGTCAACGGTAAATGATTCCTGCTGGGTCGACGCCTCGTTCCCTACAGCCCCGGGAAGCAACCTCATCACCGCTTCCACAATCACGGCCGCGGCCATTTCTCCGCCGCTCAGAACATAGTCGCCGATGGAAAGTTCTCGGTCGGCAAGAAAGTCCGCCACACGCTCATCCACGCCCTCATAACGCCCGCACACCAAAACAATGCGGTCGAGCAAAGCCAACTCCGACGCGACTTTCTGAGTAAACCGCTGCCCCTGAGCCGAGAGCAAAACCACCGACTGCTTCACGCGTCCCGCCAGGCGCTCTTCTCGCGGCGCAAGCCCCAGCGACTCCAAGCATTCAAACAGCGGTTCCGGCTTCAGCACCATGCCTTCGCCGCCACCGAAAGGCCGGTCATCCACGGTGCGGTGACGATCATGGGTAAAGCTCCGCAGATCGTGGACTTGAATTTCCGCCAGCCCCATCTCCTGAGCCCGGCGGGTAATGCCGTATTCCAACGGCCCGCGAAAGAAGTCCGGAAAGATCGTGACAATGTCGGCCTTCATCGCAGAACCAAAACCTTTAACTCCAGAGGACACAGGTTACACAGAGGTTTTACCCTGTGGCGCCTTGTGACCTCTGTGGTTAAGACTTTCTTCTCGCTCCCTGCGCCTGCTCCCGCTTCTCTTCAGCCGTCAGCGGAGCGTTCACTTCCAGCAGGCCCTCGGGCAGATTCATACATACTTGCTTCCGCCCCACATCCACGCGATCGAGATACGCTTCCGCGAACGGGACTTCAACCAGCCGGGCCTTCGCGTCGCGCACGATCAGCAGTGGCGCTTCGCCGGCTCCAAACTGAACATCCTCAATTCGCCCGATCTCGCGATCATGGTCAAGAACGGAACAACCCACCAAATCGCTCACGTAGTTCCATCCCGCTTCCAGCGGCGAACGCTGGCTGCGCGGCACTTGCAATTCGGAGCCGACAAGAGCTTCCGCGTCGGAAATCGAATCCACTCGAGCGAACTTCAAAACCAACAGCCCTTTGTGCGGCCAGAGTTCTTCCACTTCCAGTTCGCGACGGAGCCCATCCGCCTCTCGCGGCAACGCCAGCAACTTCATGCCAACCGTGAATCGTGCGGGGACATTGCTGTAAATCTCGCCCGCAACCTCGCCGCGGCGGCCCTGCGTCTTCACCACGCGAGCCAGCGTAATGAACTCACCAGTTGTTTCAGGATCGCGAATGGTCCGGTTCCCTGCCCCGGCGCTGGCTTTCGCCGCTTCCTCGACTTCTAGTCGATGACTTCCAGCGTGTATCGCTTTCGTGCCCGCACTCCCGCAGCGCTCAGAAGGGTGCGCAGGGCGCGGACGTTGCGGCCTTGCCTGCCGATAACTTTGCCCACGTCCGCTTCCGCAACTTCCAGTTCGATCACGTCGTCATCGAGATGGTCCACGAAAACCTCGTCGGGAGCATCCACGATCCACTTCGCAATCTGCTCGATGAGAACACGCACGTCTCCAGTGGTCTCAGTCATTGGGTCCAGTCATGGTGATCGGATGGAACTCCGGCTGCGGAATCCTTCTGCAGCCCTGCTGTTATGCCGCGGGAACCGCCGGGGCGGCCGGGGGCTTGGAGAACAGCTTGCCCACCCGCTCTGACATTTGCGCGCCCTTCGACACCCAATAGTCGACGCGATCACGTTTGAAATCCACGCTGGCGGGGTTGGTTCGAGGATTGTACGTCCCCACAACTTCCACCGGCCGGCCATTGCGCGCGCGCGCCTTCTCAATCACCACAATACGGTAATGCGGTTGTTTGCGCGCACCCATGCGCGACAGTCGAATCATTAACACAGATAAGTATCCTTGTTCCGGAAGAGTCCGGCATGGTCGAGACAAACACTTATTATGCCGGAGGTTAGACGGAATGGCAAGCGACGAACGCTCGGCCGAAGCGGTGCTTGCCAGGCAAACGGTAGTATCCCAAGCTTGCGGAGATGTTTAGGGAGACGCCTCGCGAAATGCTCATGTAGAGACAGCCGTCCTTCGGCTGTTCGGTTGAGCGAAACTCGACGGCTAGAGTTCAATGGTTATCAGATCCAACAGTTCTCCGGCGCTCGCGACCTGGGTAGCTCCAAGTTTGTCTCTCGGGAAATCTCTCTTGTTGCCCGTAACTACGAAATCCGCCTGCGCCATTAGGGCGCAGGCCATGACTTTGTCATCCGTGGGGTCGGGAGAAATACCGGAAAGTGGAGCAGCGTGCAGAAGATCGCCCTCGCGCCGGAGCATGTCAATGAGCGCCGCGATTTCATTCGGGGAAAAAGCAAACTTAGGCCGAGCCAGCACCTCCGAGTATTCATTCAGCACGGCAGGAGAAAAGCAAGGCCGCACCAACCCTTGCTTGACGGCAAGAAGCAACAGGGCTTCATTGCCCGAAGGCGAGATCAGGGCTGATACGAGAACATTCGTATCAATGACGGCCCGAATCATTTTTTCTTCTCACGCCTGTACGCCTTAATCTCGGCCTCGATCTCATGCGGAGTGAGCTTGTCCAGGCCACGTCGCTTTGCGCCTGCCCAGGCCTTCTCAAGCCACTTTGGCGGCGGCGCGACGGTTTTAATGAAGTCCGCGACGCTCATGATGACCACCGCGGGTTCTCCTCGGCGGTCTACCACAAAACGCTCGTTGTTCTCGACGGCGCGATTCATAATCTGCCCGAACTGCGTTCGGGCGACATGGGCATCAACGCGGCGTTCCATGGAACAGTTCCTCCGTCAATTGATTAATCAATCCATTAATCTATCATAAATTCATTTGTCTTTGATACTGGTTTACTACCGCCTCGTAGTCTAATCGTAACTTTTGACCTTCGCTAATTAGCCCTAGCTGCCGTCGATTGACAGTCTCGAGAGCCAAATTCCGACGCTTTCCCTTCGTCCCATAATTTTCGCGCCGATATTCCGATACTTGTCCAACCGCATTCAGCCCAGCCACGTACCGCCCGTTAACTATAGGTTCAAAGTGGTTTTCCAGGATTGCCGGGTTTGCAGAGTGTTCCGGTAAAATCGCCTTAATGTTCCAGTCGGAGCATTTGTAACGCACTCATGATCCTCGACGCTCTCCATCGCATCGCCCATCACGGCCAATCCCTGGCGCGCTCCGAAGCGCGTGAGGTGATGGCAGAAGTGCTCGCGGGCGACTGTACCGACGCGCAAATCGCCGCGCTGCTAGTAGCCTTGCGCATAAAAGGCGAAACGGTGGAAGAGATCGTCGGCTTTGCCGAGGCGATCCGGGCCGCGGCTACCCCTTTGCCTTCCTGGTCCACGCAGGCCCGAGATGGGGAGAGTTCCGAATCCAGCGCTCTCTACGTCAGCGGTACCGGACGCGACGCGCTGGCCGAATCACCTCGCGCGGACGCCAGCCTTGTTGACACCAGCGGCACCGGCGGCGACGCCAGCGGCACCTTCAACATCTCAACCGCCACAGCATTCGTAACTGCGGGAGCGGGCGTGCGCGTAGCCAAGCATGGCAACCGCAGCATCAGCTCAAAATGCGGTTCGGCTGACGTGATGGAAGCCTTGGGCGTGAATATTCAGCTGACTCCGGAGCGCGCCGCGCAATGCCTGCGCGAAGTGGGAATCTGTTTTCTGTACGCGCCCGATCTGCACTCCTCGATGAAGCAAGTGCAGAAGGTGCGGCGCGAGCTGCGCCTCCGCACCATGTTCAACCTGCTCGGCCCGCTCACCAATCCCGCGCACGCTTCGGGACAAGTCGTGGGAGTCTACGCGCTCGATATGGTCGAAAGGCTCGCAGAAGCGCTCAGCATGCTGGGACTGCATCGCGCGCTCGTGGTGCATGGCTTGGACGGACTCGACGAGATAACCATTACCGGACCGACGCGCGTGGCCGAAGCTCGCGACGGAACGGTGCGGACTTACGAAGTTGATCCCGAAGAATTCGGCATGAAGAGGGCCACTCTCGCCGATATTTCTGGTGGAGACGCGGCCGAAAATGCAACCACTATTCGCGAGATCTTAGCTGGAAAGAAATCCGCGCGCCGCGATGTCGTCTTGCTGAACTCCGCGGCCGCACTCGTTGCGGCGGGACGCGCCGATCATCTTGCGGAAGCGATCCCCATCGCGACGCAGTCAATTGATTCCGGCGCAGCAAGCGCGAAGCTCGATAAGCTGGCGCGCTTTACGGCAGCGAATCGCTGACTCCGAGGACGGAGTCATTCCTCGTTTACCGCACCTCGACCTTCTCCAGATATCTAGCTACGTCCACGTTCCAGCCTAATTCCTTCTTCATCAGATCCCGCAACTGGCTGGCGGCGTCGGGCTCCCCGTGAACGAGATAAGTAACGCCGGGCCGGT
>Ga0187863_10000903_pt1 | contig 24602 bp, 14 predicted proteins | sample June2016WEW_11_1_FD_132975 | JGI IMG/M metagenome (GOLD analysis project Ga0187863, IMG submission 132975) | Peatland microbial communities from SPRUCE experiment site at the Marcell Experimental Forest, Minnesota, USA - June2016WEW_11_10 | ecosystem: Environmental > Terrestrial > Soil >...
CCTGGCGTCGCTCAGTCGCTAAGTCCTTGATTCCAAAAGACCGCGCCAAGGGGGTCAAGCGAAAGCATAGGCAAGAATGCAGAAATAAAGAGGTCTGATTACGCAGCGCCGCGAACAGCAGCACATCGGATGATTCGCCAAACGACCAACGACTGACGACCAACGACCAACGACTAACAATGAACGACTGTCTTCACTGCGCCGCAAACGAGAACAGCACAAGAATGTAAATCCAAAGTCCCGTCATGCAATGCCAATACCAGGAAGTAATATCGACGACAATGCGCCGCGTTTCCACCGGACGATGCAGCACAGCAGCAACACTCGCAAACAGAAGAGCGATTACTCCTCCAGCCAAATGCAGTCCGTGCATCGCCGTAAGCATGTAGACGAAAGAACTGCTCGTTCCGCCCGCAAGGTGAAAACCAGCAGCCGAGAGAATGCTCCAGGCGAAAAGCTGTCCGGCAAGAAACACCAGCCCGAGAATAGTGGTCAGCGCGAGCCACGGAAAACGGCGCTCGTCGCCGAGCGAAATGCCTGGCATCGACTTCACGGGAGCCAGCGCGGCTTCGCGCGTGATCTCGCGCCGCGCCAGTTCGATCGTAACGCTGCTCGCAATCAGGACGACTGTATTGGCCAGCAATAACGCCCAAGGCAAGCGCACCGGAACCCAGACGCGGATGTAGTCGCCATCGCTCGCGTCGAAACTGAGGAATCCTCGCCGAACCAAATAGACCGCCGTAAACGAAGTGAAGAGCATGACGATGGGCGTCATGGCAACGGCCAATCCCATGCGCGCGCGACGCAAGCGCTCGCCATAATTCGGAATGCGGTCCGGAATAAAGTCTGGCTGAAAATCGGGCAGTCCGTCCCCTCCGCGGCCGGGATTGGTTGAGATGGGCGTCAGTCGAGGCACTCCCGCGATTACTTTGTACTATTTGTACTAGATGATCTCACTCGCTTTCGCGGTTCGCAAACGGCGTCGTCGCAGCAGGAAACGTCGCGGCAGGAAAGTTGCAACCAGCACAGGTTCGCATCTAGACTTGTGATCGCGGAGTCGTCTTGTGAAACGTATGCGAAAGTGGCGGAATTGGCAGACGCACCAGACTTAGGATCTGGCGGGTAAAACCGTGGGGGTTCGAGTCCCCCCTTTCGCACCAATCATTTGGAGCTAATGTCGGATAGGCTCTTTTTCTGTTGTGCCCAATTTTGTGCCCACCTGCCGTTCACTGTGCCCACCTTCCCGCCGCTGGAAGTGCGTGAAGCCCCGCCTCCGTGGTCTGCATCTGGAAGGTGCCCCGCGATCCGCGCCAGCGTGAACACGTCGCAACCCGCTTCCGCAAGTTGAGTAAGGGCTGTGCGTCAGCCGCGAGACCGTGCGCCGCATCTTACGCAGCGCGAAACTAGCCTCTCCCCAGAAACGGCGCCGCATCCTGGGCCTGGGTGAGGGCGCGGTGGATGAGCAGACGGTAACGGGCGATCTTCTCTTGCAGGTCCTGGAGCGTCATATTCTGGCTGCCGAGGAGCTTGGCGACTTGATCGTCCGAGTCGGCGACGGCGGCCATTGCCTGAACCGCCGCGACTGCCGCAGCCGATACCTGTTGCCGCTGAGCGATTTCCGCGGCAGCGATTTCGGGATGGTAGCTGAGGCGGTCTCCGGTTTGCATGGCGAGGATGAGCGGATCGGGCGCTCCGCTCGCGGTCGCTTCGTTGATGGTGTCATAGGCGTTGCGGAAACGCGCCAAGGCCCCGGCGAAGCCATCGAGTTCGGCGCGCTTGTGGAGCGAGCCTCCCGGGCGGTGAACACGAATCGTAATCGCCTCGGTTATGGACTTCTGTGGGATGGCGATAATGGTGGTCAGTGAGTTGCCGTCGTAACGCCAGCCTCCTGACCCGTGCCGTTCGCCGCCTGCATGGCGGTCGTAGGTCAAAGTCGTGCCATTGGCGGTTACGCTCGCGGGCGGCCAGTCACCGGGAAGGCGCACTTCGTAACCGCGCTCGAGCGGAATTCCGGAATAGCGGCCTGAGACGGGAGCGATTTTGACCTCGAGGTCGTCGCCCTTTTGCGTTGCGGAGAGCTTGGTCCAGGCGCAGACTCCGCGCTGGTAGGCCACGGCTTCGCCGGAGTCTTCGTAGAGCGTGTAGCTCGAGGTTTGTCCGGCGGCCGGCGCAGTGATCTGAATGATGAGCGGGTCCACGGGTTTTTCCCCGGTGTATTCCATCTCGGGCTGCATCGGGACGATGGCACCGGCGCGGGTGTAGACAGGGACTTGGGCAATGGAGAAGTTGCGCTGGATCTCGATCGGTCCCGTGAAGCGCTTGCCCGTAGCGGACTCGACCCATTCGCCCGGCGGGATCCAGAGGGTTTGGCTAGCAAGCTGTGTATCGGCGGCGACGGGCGCGGTAATGGGCGCGACGATCATGTTATCGCCGAAGAGATATTCATTCTCCTGGGTGTATGCCTGATCGGCTTCGGGCCAGTCGTAATAGAGCGGATGAAAATAGGCCACTCCGGTATCGAAGGTGCGGCGCGCCTCGGTATAGATGTAGGGCTGCATGGCGTAACGCTGCCGAAAGGCGGTGGCCATGATGTCGGAGTAGGGCTGGGGGTAGGCCCAGATGCGGCGTTCGGAGTCGGGGTTCTTGGACGTATGGGTGCGCAGGATGGGGCTAAGCGCGCCGAATTGTATCCAGCGAGTGTAGAGCTCGGGACTCACGGCACCGGGCATATGGCCGCCAATATCGTGGCTCCAGTAGGCGTAGCCGACGTTGGCAGCGGTCGCCGTGAACCAGGGCTGGAAGGCGAGCGAATCCCATACGGAGACGGTGTCTCCGGAGAAGCCGATCTGGTAGCGGTGATTGCCCAGGCCGCCCCAGCGGTGGAAGAGCAGCGGCCGCTTGCCCTCGCGCTGCTGGTCAGTGAAGTGGACGTAGTTGAGCCACCAAGTGGGGTTGACTCCCGCCATCCGCGTGTGAGGATCCTGTTGCCAGTCAATCCACCAGAAGTCGATACCCTGCTTTTCGAGCGGGTGGTGGAGGAGATCCATGTAGTTGATGGCGAATTTCTTATTGGTGATGTCGAAGGGCACGTATTTCTTTGTAGTCGGATCGATGTCCATCGCCTCCGCCATCGCCGGGTACGCGTCCTCCCACGGCCCGACGCCTGACGCCGGATGGAGATTGAGCGTGGCCTTGAGTCCTTCTTCGTGGAGGTGGTCGAGGAAGAGTTTCGGCGCGGGGAAGAGAACGCTGTTCCAAGTGTAGCCGGTCCAGCCGAGATCGTCGCCCGACTGGTCTTTCTCGCCCTTGGCCATAAGCTGCTGCTGGTTGATGTGCCAGTCCATGTCGATGACCAATACGTCGAGCGGCACACTGTGTTGGTGAAAGCCGGTGACAATGTCGTCGAGTTCCTGGTCGCTGTAGGCCCAATAGCGCGACCACCAAGCCCCGAAGGCGAAGCGCGGCGGCAGCGGGATCCGTCCCGCAACCCGAACATAGTCGCCGAGTGCTTGTTTGTAGTCGTGGCCGTAGCCGAAGAAGTACCAGTCCTCCCGCTCGCCGGCGGGGCGCGGCATGACCCATGGCCAGGGGCTGTTTGCGCCTTTTGAAAAGCTGAAATCGGCGGAATCGAAGAGCGGGCGGGTGGAGTCGTCGACCAGCGTCCATCCATCGCGAGAAACCAGGCCGGGGCCAATTGGTTCCTCCGTCTTGGCGCCCAGCGCTTCGTCTAGCGTCCGCGTGGTTCCTTGAAGGTTGCCGGTGTCGGGCGTGTCCGGCATCCACTCGACGTGCCTGCCGTTCAAGGTGAAGTCGATCTTGAGGTCATCCGCCGTAAAGCGGCCGCCGCCCGCGGGAGTGTAGCTGAGCCTAAGCTCGCCGGTGTCGATGATGATCTGCTGTGCTGCGGAGCCGCCTACGACTGACTGGGTGAATTTCGGCACCAGGAGGCGGCGATTGATGAAGACCAGCGATGCGTGGTCTTCAAAGGAGCCGTCGTCGGCCCACTCCATGCGGATCATGCGTGACGTCAAGACGGTGAAGCGTGCGTGGCCGACGGTGACGATGGCCCGAGGGTCCGCGACCGGGTTGTCGATTTCGACGCTTTCAGGCACGGCGCGACCGGTGGTCTCCGCTGAACTGCCAGCAGGAATGGTGAGCAGAATCAGCGCGAGATACAAGACGGGAGCGAAAAGTCGTGGAGTGGAACGGAAGATCGGACGGGAAAGAAACACATTTGCCATCGCCACATAGTCGAGATTCATACTTTTCCTCTCTTGCCGATGCTAACCGATCTGCCCCTCCACGGGTGCAACGTTCCAGCGAACAATGTCCCGCCACGGCTCGATGCCCGCAGCCGGTGGGGCGTCCCAGTCACAAACCCATCGTGTGGTACAAGAGCTTTCTCTATCAAGCTGCCAGTTGGAAGACGGCACGACGAGTCGTGGCGAAGCTGGAGTTTCATGCTGGGGAGTTGTTCCCGCGTGTGGGGTTCATCGTGACCAATCTGGAGACGCCGAGCCGGGCGGTAGTGCGGTTCTACAACAAGCGGGGGACAGCGGAGCAGTTGATCAAGGAGGGCAGGCAGGCGGTGAAGATGACGCGGCTGTCTTGTCATCGGTTCCGCTCAAATCAAGTGCAGCTGGCGTTGAGTCTGCTGGCTTACAACCTGGGGAATATGTGGCGGCGGCTGGGTCTGCCGAGAGGAATTGAGAACTGGTCCCTGACCAGTCTGCAACAACGGCTGGTGAAGACGGGAGGACGGCTGGTCAAACATGTGCGTTACTACTGGCTACTCTTGGCGGAAGGACATCTGAACCGGCGGCGGTTCGGGGTGACGCTGGATCGGATTGCTCTGCTCCCGGTACCGACGGGATAGCGGATGCTGGTCAAGCCCGTATAGGAGTCGGTTTTCTTGCGGGGTTGGGCTAAGGATAAGGTGTGCCAAAAGCGGCGCGGAAAGGAGCAATCCTGAGGTGCGTTGACGTGGATCGCAGACCGTTGGGGGGTCGCTCCAGATGAAAATCTTTTCACACGTTGCGAACAGGCGAAATAGGCGTAAAATCGTTGCCGTTATTGGAATCAAAAGATATTCCAGTTTGAAACAATCCTGGACTTTTGAGTTACTTACCTTCACAACTGACGCGACACCGGAAAGGGCGGCAACATGGAGAAGTACGGTTTACTAACAAAGGTGTGCATTTGTTTCGTAATTATTGGGGCAATGGCAATCACCTCAGCCGCCCAGACCTTCACCAATCTGTCTACCTTCAATTACACCGACGGTTCCAGCCCGAACGGGGCGCTGGTGCAAGCTACTGACGGGAATCTCTACGGGACAACCTGGGTCGGCGGGGCCAACGGCTATGGCACTTTTTTTGTAATCGCGTCAGGAACAGTGACTACATTGCACAGTTTCGACTCCAGCGACGGCGCCTACCCGAATGCAAGCCTGGTCCAGGCTTCCAACGGAAACTTCTATGGAACGACGTATGGCGGCGGGGCCAACAGCCGGGGTACGGTTTTCGAAATCACCTCGGCGGGCGCGGTGACTACGTTGTACAGCTTCAGTTCCTCCGATGGAACCTATCCGTGGGCAGGGTTGGTGCAAGGTACGGACGGGAACTTCTACGGAACAACTTACCTGGGCGGGGCCAACAACTATGGGACGGTTTTCAAAATCACCCCCGCAGGCACGCTGACCACGCTGCACAGCTTCAGTTCCACGGATGGCGCCTCCCCGAATGCGACCTTGGTACAAGCCACAAACGGAAACTTCTACGGGACAACCGACAACGGCGGAACCAACAACTATGGGACGGTTTTCAAAATCACGCCCACGGGCACGCTGACCACGCTGCACAGCTTCGACTACACCGACGGTGATACTCCGAACGCGAGCTTGGTAGCCAGCAATGGAAACTTCTACGGAACAACATGGCTTGGCGGAACCGACGGCGATGGCACGATTTTCGAAATCACGCCCGCAGGCACGCTGACCACAGTGCTGAACCTCAACGGGATTGACGGCGCCGCCCCTTTCTCGGAGGGACTGGCACAGGGAACCGATGGAAACTTTTACGGGACCACTCAGGTAACCAGCAACTACGACTGTGGCACCATTTTTGAAATCACCCCCGGGGGTACGCTGACCACGCTCCATAACTTCGACTACACCGACGGCTGCGACGCGGACTCAGGGCTGACCCAAGCGACCAACGGCATTTTCTACGGAACGGCCTGGACGGGTGGGAACGGCTATGGCACGGCCTTCACTCTGTCGGTGGGCCTCGCTCCCTTCGTGCAACCGCGTCCAAGCATGGGTTTGGTGGGCACCGCTGTGACGATCCTGGGAAACAATTTGACGGGCACTACTCAGGTTAGATTCAACGGCACAGCCGCGACCCACAAAGTCGTCTCGGCGACAGAGATTACGACCAAGGTTCCCTCCGGTGCGACCACCGGGGCCCTGACAGTGACCACGCCCAGCGGAACGCTCAGCAGCGGGACATTCTTCGTGACGCCACAGCTTAAGAGCTTCACACCGGGCAAGGGCCCAGTGGGAACGCAGGTGCAGATCACCGGAGTCAGCCTTACGCAGACGACTGCGGTCAGCTTTAACGGCGTGGCCGCGACTGAGTTCACCGTGGAGTCCGACAAGAAGGTGAGCGTGACCGTTCCCACCGGTGCAACCACGGGAACAATCTCGATCACCACGGCGGGAGGGACAGCCACAAGTGTAAAGAGCTTTACCGTGAAAGACTGACGCTGCGCGCACCAGGGACGGACGCGTTTTTCAGCGATTCGAAATATGTCAATAAAGTGCGACTGCGGGAACAGATGAAAGGACCTCTATGAGAATTCGTTTTGAGTATTCGAAGACCTATATCCGGCTGGCGATGGTGCTGCTGGTCGGGTTCAGCACCCTATGCGCTAACAGCCAGGACCGGGAATCGTCGCAAGCGACCACAGCTAAACTGACAAAACGAGTCGTCGGGGATTACGGGTATTGGAGCAAATACCAGACTCCTCCATACGGGGCAGAGCAGATTCCCTATTCGAAATTGACGCACATCATTCACTTCAACATTAGTTTTAATTCCGATGGAACGATCTCCATTCCTGACGGATTCCTCGAACCGAAACTCCTCCATCAGGCGCATAAGGCCGGAGTCAAAGTGCTGGTGGGGTTGAACGGCGATTTTCCTATGTTTGACGGGAATCCTCAGCTAGAGGCCACGTTTGTTGAGAACCTACAGGCCTTCGTTATTAAGTATGGATATGACGGCGTCGATGTTGACTGGGAATATCCCACCGGGGATGAAACTAACACTTTTTACAATCTATATGTAGACATGCGCTCTGCGTTTCCAGCGCCTGATTACGTACTTTCTGCCGACGTCCCGCCTTGGGGAGACGCGGGGCAAGGGTATGCGATTCCGCAGGTGGATCCCTATATCGATTACTTCAACATCATGCAGTATGACTGCGCCGGGCCGTGGACAGCGGATGGGCAACTCAACTCGGCGATCTTCTGGGATCCCAATGATCCCGATCCGTGGGAATGCCAACTGGGGGGGGCGGCGAACGAATCAGCCGCAATTTTCGAGCAACAAGGTGTCCCCCCATCGCAGCTCAACATGGGTACGCCTTTTTACGGATATGTTTACACGAATGTGAGCGAATTATTTGGAGAGTGCGCCAACGCGAGCCACACGCATGACGGCAACTGCAACGGCACGGTTTTTTCGGCGAATTATGGAACATTCATGAAACAGCGAATCAACCAAATGGGCTGGCAGACCTTTTACGACCCGATTGCGCTGGTGCCATATATGCTGCGCGTGGATGGCAAGAAAGGATTTATCACGTACGACGACGCTACATCCACTTACTTGCGGGTGTGGTATGCCGATTGGCAATGGAACCTGGGCGGCACTTTCATGTGGTCGTTGGATGCTGACTACGACGGCCAAACGCAGGATCTGCTCGATGCGATGTATGCGGCGAGCCTGAGCCCCGGAAATTGAGACCTGTGAAGACCTCACCACGACTTGCTCGTAAAGTTCCCACCGGCGCAACCACGGGAACAATCTCGATCACCACTGCGGGGGGACAGCCACGAGTGTAAAGAGCTTCAAAGTAACAAGAATGACGCTGCGCGAATTAGGGGGTTTCCTTCAGCGACTCGACATATTTTTACTAATGTGCGACTGCGGAAGGAGATGAAAGGACTTATATGAGAATTCGTTTTGAGTTAGTCTTGTCCAAATTAGGTTTTGAGCAGCGGGGGTAGAACTCTGCTACGGTTTGCGTTGCGAGACGTGAATCGTAGGGAGGGCCACCACCGCCGTGATACGAGTATCCAGCATTTTCAGCCAGATGTTGCAGTTGTTTTCCCGCCAAGAGTTCGAGCAGGCGGTCGCGGAGCACCGGGCCGAGCGCCCCGCTCGCGGGTTCAGTTGCTGGGGACAGTTCGTGGCCATGTTGTTCTGTCACCTGGGGCGGGCGCAGTCCTTGCGGGAGATTTGCGGCGGACTGGCCGCCAGCGAAGGCAAGTTGCGGCACTTGGGGTTGCCCGATGCGCCCAAGCGCTTCACCCTGGCCTATGCCAACGAGCATCGGCCCTGGCAGTTGTACCGCGCCGTGTTTTATCAACTGCTGGGCCGCTGCCGCGAAGCTTCCGGTCCGCATGGCTTCCGCTTCAAGAACCAACTGCTGAGCCTGGACGCCACCCTGATCGAACTCTGCGCCAACGTCTTCGACTGGGCGTAGCGGGCAAACCGCTTGAAACCAGCCATATGCAATCAAGTGCACTACTATCGAAAACTCTTTCATATTGACAAAAACGCTGGTAGACGGAACAATTGCAGCCACTCTTCGGAGTCAAAAGCGGAACCCGAGTCATTCGCAATCGACTGACAGGCCAACCGCACCGAACGAAATTCAGTAACTGCAAGGCGACCAAATACTTTGAAGTGCGAAGCTCAAGGTATTTGCGAAGTAATGAAGAAGTCTAGGGGGATTGACATGAGGCGAGTGATAGCAGTTCTTGCATTTTTTGCCCTGGCATTGCCGATGGCCGCTTGGGCGGGATCAATCACATTTACAGACCAGTTCGGCGGGGTTTCCATCTCCGACGCCGGAATTAGTTCGAGAGGGGCGGAACTGCGGGATGTGAACTTTCTCGGCGGCGGAAGCGTCGCGGCCGCCAGTGGACACGCTCTTGGTTCGGTCAGCTACACGACCGGCGCTTTGCTCAGCGGTTCGTTGACAAGCGGCGGAGTGTTTTCATCCACGGGTTCCTCCTTTGATATTACCGGTGTCGGCGCCTGGGCAAGATCCCTTAAGGCTGGGTCAAAAGGCCCGCTGGATATCTTCGTCGGAAGCTTTGTCGGCCCCATCGACTGGACGCTCGATGGCAAGTCCGGTTCTAAGAGCTTCTATACTTTGAGCGGCGAGATCTCCGGCACACTCTATACCGGTCGAACGGTGATGGGACATACGAGCCAAAACATCACGGTCTTAACCGGACACAATTCCGGGCACATCACTTCCGGCAGCACGCAACTGCAACTTGCGGTACCGGAACCTGGAACTCTCGGTCTGTTGGGATTGGGGCTGGTGGGTATTGCGGGAATGTTCCGTCGCAAGATCATCGGTTCTTAAGTTCGATTGCTGTTGCTCAAGTGCTCGACTTCATGGCCCCGCCGCGAGGCGGGGTTTTTATTTGGACTGTCTGATTGCTTCCAGTTAGTCGAGCTTGGCGTATTCCGCCTTGGCTTCCTTCAGGATGGGGATGTCGGGATCGGCGTCTTTCCGGAGCGCAAAGAAATCCTGATAAGCGGTTTTGGCTTTGCGCCGGTCTCCAGACATGGCATACGCGCGGCCGATCTGGAGATGGGCCAGCGACCCGAGAAGGAAGTTTTGCACGATTCCTTGATGATCGAGAAGCTTCTGGAATTCGGCCGCTGCTGCCGGACCGTTTTTCTCGGCAAGATAAGCTAGTCCCCGAAGGTATGCGGGATGCAATGTGCCGGCGATTTCCGGAGAAGGATTGCCGAGTTCGTAGGGCAGGGAAGGCTCGAGGGCGATGACGGCGCGGTCGGGCGCACGTTGCGCGATCGCCATCGACGCTTCGATCACGGGGAACCAGTAGACCTTGAGGAAGGTGTTGCTGGGTTCGGATTTCTTGAGCGCCTCCAGAATAGCTTTCGATTGGGTCGATTCGCCGGCGCGGGCTAACGCCAGCGCGGAGAGAACTCTGACGTCGCGTCCGGGGGCGAGCGCCAGCGCACGTGCGACAGCCTGCCGCGCCGCGCCCGCGTTGCCCACTTCCACTTCGCGGATGGCCTGAAAGGCAAGCCATTGCGCCGCCGTTTCCTTGGCGTCCGCGCGCACCGCCGAATCGGCGGCCTGCCGGGCCAGGTCGCGTGCTTTCACCATGCGTCCGTAATAGGCCTGGGTGTCGGCGTGGGTGTTGAGCATCTGGTCTTCCTCGCCGGGGCGTCCTAGCGCCCATGTGACCTGACGCTCCATCTCGGCGGTATCGCCGGCAAGGAATGCCAGGGCATACACTTCGCTCCGGAGAAACAAACCATCGAAACGATTTTTCTGCGCTTCCTGTAGTGTCAGCCGCGCATCCTTGATGCGGTTGACGGCGACGTAGTCGCTGGCCAGGTTGGAATAGTTGGTGATAGTGGGTCCGAGACGCTGCGCCGTTTCTGTTTCGGTGATGGACTTGTCGTACTGGCCCACCGAAGCGTAAAGGCTGCCCAGATTGGCGTGAGGAACCATCTCGCGCGGGTAGCTCCTCGCCCAAAGCTCATAGGCCTCGATGGCCTTGTCCATTTCGCCGGTGACGTATTGAAAGTAGAAAGCGGAGATGCGGAAGCGTTCGCGGTCGCTGACGCGGTCGCGCAAGTCGTAGGCCTTCCGGGCATAGTCCGCGGCCAAACTCGCCTGGCCTAGATTCGAGTAGTCGATGCCCAGGCTGACATAGGCCATGGCAAAGTTGGGGTCGAGTTCGATGGCGCGCTTCATGTAGGGAACGGATTCGGAATCGCCCTTGGTGCGGCCGGCGGCCACGCCCATGCTGTAGGCCTTCAAAGCGTCCAAGGAGGGCGTCGTCGCTTCCATGGGCACGTCGAATTTTTGCACGGACACGAGCGACTCGCCGAGGCGCGCGCGCAACGCGGCGGCGGAAGTATCCAATGCCTTGAGCACTCCTTCTTTGCTGGCGGCTTCGGCGTGTTCGTTGGCCAGGTTCTCGCCGTCGCTGCAAGCAACGGCATCGAGCGCGACTACATACTGGCTGCCCAGGGTGGTGATGGAACCCGCAACCACGGCCTTGCTGCCCGTGCGCAGGCAAAGTTCCGCGGCGACTGCTCCCGTAACGCGCTCGGAGGGGGCGCGACCCATCAGCTTGAGTGTTTCGCCAGCCTTGCTGTCGGAAAGAATATTCAGAAAAGGAGACTGCTCCAGATCGACGGCTAGCGCCTGCTTGAGTGTGCCGTCGAAGACTGGGTCACCGGTGGAGTTGGTGAAATCCGCCAGCACAACCGTGTCTTTCTCGGTCAGCGTCGTGGCGGGATGCGTGGAGCGCGAACGAAGATAGAGTCCGCCAGCCGCGAGGATCGCCAGAACGATGGCGCCGGCCACGACGTATCGGCCGAGCCTTCGCGACCCGGCAACAGCGGAATCTGGGATTCTCATGCGACCGCTGCTGCTGGAGGCAGCGCCGGAATCGGCCCTGGCTCCAGCCGACGACTCGTGCGATTCCGTATCCCGCTTGAGCCGCTGCAAATCGGTTCGCATGTCGGCCGCATGCTGATAGCGCAGATTGCGGTTCTTCTCCAGAGCCTTGTTGATGATCCGCTCCAGTTCCGCCGGCACGTCGGGATTCAGCCGCACCGCGGAAGTAGGCGTGCCGTCGAGAATGGATTTGAAGATCACCGCGGAGCTCTCGCCCCGGAACGGCAGCGCGCCCGTTGCCATCTCGTACATGACGGCGCCAAAGGAGAACAAATCGCTACGCGCGTCCAATTCTTTCGCGCGCGCCTGCTCGGGCGACATATAGGAGATGGTGCCGACCGCACTGCCGGGGCTGGTCAGGTGGGGCTCGTCGGGCGCGGTAAGTTCGTTGGCCAGCGCATCGCTCGAAGACCCGCCCGAAGGTGCGACCTTGGCCAGCCCGAAATCGAGAATCTTGGCGTGGCCGCGCTTGGTGACAAAAATATTGCCGGGCTTGATGTCGCGGTGCACGATCCCTTGGGCGTGCGCGGCGTCGAGCGCATCGGCGACTTCGATGCTTAGAGAGAGGATGGTCTCCAGGTCGAGCGGGCGGCCGGCGATGCGGTGCTTCAGCGTGATCCCGTCAAGAAACTCCATGGCGATGAAGGCCTTGCCATCTTCTTCGCCAATGTCGTGAATGGTGCAGATGTTGGGATGATTCAGCGCGGACGCCGCTTGCGCCTCGCGTTGAAAACGAGCGAGCGCTTGCGCATCGCGAGCGACTTTGTCTGGCAGGAATTTGAGGGCGACAAACCGGTGCAGGCGCGCGTCTTCGGCCTTGTACACAACGCCCATGCCACCAACGCCCAGCATCTCGACGATGCGGTAGTGCGAAATGGTTTGGCCGATCATATTGGACCGAGCATTGTTGGACCGAGCATTGTTTGGCCGAGCACGGAAGATGCCGGGCTTTTGAGTCGCTTCATCTTACGGATGGTGGCGTCCACTCGTCAACGAATGAGGGGGGGGATAGGAGACGGAGGCATCCGAGAGTCGATTCTTTGAGCTGGGGGTGGCACGTGTATGCGTTTCGATGTTAAAATTAATCCTTCGTCAGCGAGCCAGTTGTTTTCCGAGTGGTTTCGGAGCGGGTGACACGCTCCGGAGTAGAATGTTGCGCTTTTGAAACTCGCTCCAGCCTTGCCCATCAAGGTGTTCGGAGATGCGAGTCGTTTCAGAGTTGGGGACGTAGTTCAGTTGGTTAGAACGCTGCCCTGTCACGGCAGAGGTCGCGAGTTCGAGTCTCGTCGTCCCCGCCATTCTTTCACTATTTCAATTCAAGAAATTTGAAAGGTGTATGAAGAGCCAACGGTCCGCAACGGGATGGGCTCGAACATCTTTCCTAGGTCTTGTTCCGGTGGAGGCTGAGGCGCAGGGGGAGCAGTCACCATTTGGTAGCCGATCACGGCTAGGAAGTAGATCACGACTAAGAGCGCCACAGCGGCTGCGGCCAATACGGCACGCTCCAGACGCAGCCTGCGCCGATACCAGGTTCGCATCTTGGGGGCTTTTCGGTGGGCCGCGCGGTGCAAGACACGGTCGTTCACTGCAGCACTCCTATCGAACAGTTGGGTGCGCGGGTTCGCGGAGGGGAGTATCCAACTGTGCCTGAACCCAGCAAGCGCTCTGATTCTAGCCCAAATCGGCGTTTTGCCTCAAGCAAAGGACGCGGCCGCAAACCTGGCGGGCAGGGACGCAACCGCTCTGCGACCATCAGCCGTAAAACGAGAAGCAGGCGGAAAGGCGCGCTCGTCGTGGAATAATCCGCGCGTTCTTGTGTTCAGCCTTCAGCTTGACCAACGTAGGACTCTCAGCCTTCCATCGTGGAGACATCTCCCGCGTCAACGCCCGCTTCTTTGGCTTTCAAGAAGCGCCGCAGGATTTTTCCGGACCTGGTCTTCGGCAATGATGCTACAAATTCCAACGAAGAGGGAGTCGCGATTGGTCCAAGTTCCCGGCGAACGTGTTCGATCAATGCCGCCGACAATGCCTGGGAAGCCACATGATCGGAACGCACTTGCACAAAGACCTTAATGCTCTCACCCTTCATCGCATCGGGCACACCGATCGCCGCCGCTTCCGCCACGGCAGGATGCGACACGAGCGCACTTTCGACCTCGGCGGTGCCTATGCGGTGTCCGGCGACGTTGAGCACGTCATCGTAGCGGCCGAGTACGGCGATGTATCCGTCTTTATCTTTGGTCGCGACGTCGCCCGTCACATAGCAGCCCGGAATCGTTTGCCAGTCGCGTTCATAGCGTGCCGGATCGCCCCAGACCGTGCGCAGCATGTGGGGGAACGGCCGCTTCAGCACCAGTCGGCCTCCAACTCCCGCAGGAGCGGATTTGCCGTTTTCGTCGAGCACATCGGCTTCAGCTCCGGGTACGGCTACGCCCACTCTTCCCGGACGCATCGCCATTGACGGCGGAGTGCCGAGCGCGGGGCCTCCCAGTTCGGTCTGCCACCAATTGTCGATGACGTAGCCCCACTTGCCATCGCCGGCAAGGTGGGTTTGCGCCCAGCGCCAGGCCTCAGGATTCAGCGGCTCTCCCGCGCAGGCGATCACGCGCAAGCTGGTTAGGTCGTGCGCCGCCGGATAACTCTCGCCAAATCGCATGAACATTCGCAATGCGGTCGGTGCCGTGAACATCTTGGTCACGCCGTACTTTTCCACGATTTCCCAGGCGATTCCCGGATTCGGATAGTCGATTGCCCCTTCGCGGAACAGCGTAGTCACCCCCGCGCACAGTGGAGCATACGTGATGTAGGAATGGCCAACGACCCAGCCAATATCGGATGTGCACCAGAAGATGTCGCGCTCGCCCACATCGAAGTAACTCGCCAAATGGTAGGTCGTTCCCACCATGTACCCGCCATGTACGTGTACTACTCCTTTCGGCTTGCCGGTGGAACCCGAGGTGTAAAGCAGGAAGAGCGGATCTTCCGCGTCCATTTCCTCCGCGGGGCACTCCGGAGGAAACTTGAGCAGATCGTTGAAGTCGATTTCGCGCGGGCCAGTCAGTTCGGTTTTGCCGCGCGAATACACCACGATCTTCTCGACGCATTCCAGGTTGTCCACGGCTTCATCGACGATGGCCTTGAGCGCGACTGTCTTGCCGCGCCGGAAGCCCACGTCTCCCACAATCACAACCTTGGCCTCGGCGTCGGTGATGCGGTCGCGCAGCGCCGTGTGGCCCAGGCCGGCATAGACGACGGAGTGAATCGCGCCGATACGGGCGCAGGCCAGCATGGCGACCACGCCTTCGATGGTCAGGGGCATATAGATGATTACCCGGTCGCCTTTCACCACGCCCAGCGATTTCAGACCGTTGGAGAACCGGCACACCATGCGATAGAGCTGGCCATAGGTGACGATGCGCTCGCTGCCGTCTTCGCCCAGCCAAATGAAAGCGGCGCGGTTGCAGCGGTCGGAGTTGGCATGACGATCCAGGGCATTGATCGTGATGTTGGTTTTGGCCCCGGTGAACCACTTGTGATGCACGCCATCCCACTCCAGCACCTTGTCCCATTTTCGCGACCACGAAAAGCTGGCCGCGTAATCCCCCCAAAATCGGTCGGGATCCTTCAAGGCGCGGGCACATTCTCCCTGCCAGTCTTTCTCGATAACGTTACGGGTCACGATCGCGGGCGCGGGGTACTCCTGATCCATGACCAGCAGGTTTGAGATGTCTTCGGTCTTCGGTGTGGTGAGAGCGCTCATTTCGGAACCTCCACAGGGGTGCGGCACATTACTTATAGGACGCGTGGATTTTGCTACGCGAGAAAATCCTCGTCAGTGATGGGGATCACATCACAGCGTGCTGTTTGATTTTCAGATTACACCGCAAATCACGCGAAAGCGTGACTGGCATCACAGCGTGGTTTCTGAAAAACTCACAGGATTGCCAACCATGTGCTGATACATGCTAAAATGCCCGACCGGAAGGAGACACCATCTTATGTTGAAGGCGAAATTTATGTTCACGCGGAAAAAATGGCTGTCGCACCTGATCATCTTGGCCATCGCAGCCGTGCCCGTGATGGCAGCAAACAACGACACAAAACCCGCCAATGAAAATGCGGCCAACACCAGCAGTGCAGCAGTCGCTCCCGCTGCGGCAAACCCAAGCCCAAGTCCCAGCCCGAGCCTGAGCCCAGCCTCGAGCGGCAGCGATACCAACTTCGCGGCATTGCTCGGGACCCTGATAAAAAAAGGTGTTCTGGTGCCGACCGAGGCGAACGCCATCCAAAACGCAGCCCCTGGAGTCCAATTCCAGCTTCTGGTGGAAACGCTCAGTCGTAAAGGTGTATTGAGCGCGGCGGATTTGGCTGCCGCCCAGCCATCGACCGTCGCCGCTCCGGTTGCGGCTTCGGCAGTTGTCTCGTCGTCGCTCGGCAATGCGGAACCCGCGCCGCAAGCTTCGGCTGCGCCGATGGCTCCGCCCCCGCCGCCCCCGCCGGGGATGATTCCGGCGATTGCTCCGGTCCGGGTGTTCCCAGTGGACCCTCCCAAGACCGGCGGTCTAAAGGGTATAAACGTGGGCCCGCTCACGATTGCGCCTTATGGCTTCATCAAAGCGACGGTCGTCCATGACAGCAGCGACCCCGATGGCGATGACTTCCCGTTTCCGGGTATATGGCTGAATGCTGGGCCTAACACGACCTTGAATACCGGCCCAACGCAGGATCCCGAGGTCCACATCAAGGCGCGGTCCACGCGCTTTGGGCTCAACCTGGAATGGCCGGACGTGTCGAAGAACCTGACGTTCACCGGCAAGATCGAGGGCGACTTCGAAGGCAACTTCACCTCCGTCGACAACGCCGACGTTTCCTCGATTCGCAACAGCGCACCGAGAATACGTTTGGCCTATGCCCGCATGGATTGGCACGCCGGCGAGAACACTGACATCTTCTTCGTCGGTGGACAAGACTGGACGCTTTTCGGATCAGGCGCGCTGATGAATATCGTGGAAACTACCTTCAACGGCGCATATTGGGGCAACATCTACACCCGTTCGCCACAACTGCGGGGCGGCTTTATACAGACGCTGAGCAAGGAGAATCACGTTAATCTCGAGGGTCAATTTGGGATCATGATGCCGAGCACAGGTCAAATCGAGAAGCTCTGCGGCTATGGCGCCACAGGCGGCAATAACACCTGCCTGGCTGGCTTTGAGGCGCAGCAAGGACAAGGCGAGCGCGAAGGCGCCGATTCCGACCGTCCCGAATGGGAAGGTAGAGTGGCGTTGAGTTTCCAACTCGACAAGGCGAAGGGTGTGGCTCCGGCGCAAATCGCTTTTGCCGGATTCCGTTCCTCCCGCACGTCGATCGTTCCAAACTCGTCGTACTGCGTTATAACCCTAACGGACACTTGCACCGGCGCCGAACTCCCCGCAAACGAAACCGCTATTCCACAGAGCTACGCGGCTGCCTTCCCGAACGGCTTTCAAGCCTCGAGCAAATTGTGGGGCGGCCAAATCGTGGCACAATTGCCCACGCGCTGGTTTACCTTGGTGGCGACGGCCTATAAGGGGGGCGACTTGCGCTTCTACTTCGGCGGCCAAATCAACAGTTACGCCACCGATACGGGCGGTCTGACCGGCGTCACAGGTCCCTTTGTCACTGCCGATGGCGGTCCACTGGCTGCTTCCGGTGCCGCCGTCCTCGGAACGAACGCGTCTGGGCAGGTCGTGGTTGCTCCGCAGCGGCCCGTCCGGTCGTTTGGTGGATTCATGCAGCTCGGGCTGCCGCTTTCGCGGTGGTTCAATGCCGATCCGCATGGACACAACGCGGGCTGGCAGCTTCAGCTCCTCGTCGGCAAGGATCAGATGGTGGATCGTGACCTGAACAATCCTGGCTTCAGTGGCACATTGCCGATGTCGATGGGCAAGTCGGCCATAGCCACTCTGAACTACAAATTCAACAACTGGTGCGGGTTCAGCTTCGAGCAGTCGATCTATGCCACCCGTATGGAGGACCACCTCAACATATACGAAATTGCTGGAAATCCATCCAACGAATGGCAGGATCACCGGACGGAGTTCGGGCCGATCTTTACGTTCTAGACCGACCTACACCGCAAGCGGGCCAAACCGGCCCGCTTGTGGTCTCGGACGAGGAACTGAAATGGCCGGTGCGGATTGAGGGTACTGGCTACCCATGAATGGGGACGGGCTACATTCGGGTCATCGCCCGGAGGTGAGTCTGTCCTCCCCAACCTTCTCCAACGTGGAAAGCTATTGTGCGGGACACGACAAGGGAGCACAATGTTCCAAATCTGCGAGACCGGCGTCCAGAATGGTTCGGGAAAACCGGGTATGCGGCGAATGCATCCGCAGGGTTTGGAGGAGTCGGCTTCATGAGTACGCGCGGAATTGCGATCCTCGGGACAGGTCTTCTGACGGTGGCGATGTTCGCCAGCGCCGGGTCGCGAAACAACACGATGCGGATCACGGTTCTGGATTCTGAAACTCGATCACTGGGATCGGACAACAACGGCGTTCCCAGCAATTGCGACCAGGCCACTTTCGACGCATATTGCCGTTCCAGCGGGACCCCGCAAATGACAAGCACTTTACTGGTGCAGGAAGGCAACCAGGCGCCGTTCCGCGTCAGATGCAAGATTGAGTCAAGAAACTCCCGTTGCGAACCCCTGCCCAAGGGCGAAAGCTTCGACGCCAAAAGAGATAAGCGCGGCCTGACCATCTACTACGTCGATGACAACGGCAAGGAGCGAAAACAGTTCTACACGCTGGTAGATGCAGGCGGAAGGATCACTCCGCCGCCGACTGCGCCCGCACTTGCAGTTCAGCCAGCCACGGCCGCTTCTCCGCCGCCGCAGATCTCGCCGAAGAGTTCACCGACTCCCGCGCCGGTTCCGCAAACCGCAGCACCGGTGCAAAATTCACCAGCCCCCACTGCTGCTCCGCCGCCAGTTCGTGCGCAGAGCGGTCTGGCGCAGAACACGCTGGAAAAAGTGCGGTGCAATTTCACTTCGACCCCGCCCGGTGCGGATATCACCATCGACGGCAGCTATGTGGGGAACACGCCATCCGAAATCAGCCTAACCACCGGCAGGCACGTCGTTCAAATTGCCCTGGTGGGCTTTGGCGAGTGGAAGCGGGAGCTGACGGTCACTTCGGATTCGGCCGTGAATGTCGCGGCGAACCTGCAGAAGACGCAGCCGTAGCCGGATTGCTGGTGCAGAATAAGTTTGCGCTTCCGCCTGGAGCTAGACCGGCGTATGATGTCGCGCGAAAGCTGTCGGTGTTTGGTGAGTTAACACGCATGTGCCGTATGGGTGCCACGGTGCTGTGAAGCAAGACCGGGGCTCCCGGTTCTTATTCCATTCTGGCAAAGGAGAAAAACTGTGGCGAACGAAAATGTTGCATCCACCCACCTGAATCGGTGGTGGCACGTGGTCGGCGGAGTCTCCATGAACCTGGCGCTGGGCTCGCTATACGCCTGGAGCGTGTTTGTGGCTCCGCTGGAAAAAGAATTCCACTGGAAGCGGGCGGATACTTCCAATGTGTTCATCATCGCTGTGGTGGTCTTCGCGCTGACATTCATTGTCGCTGGCCGGCTACAGGACAAGCTTGGGCCTTTCAAGATTTCTATCGTTGGCGCGATCCTGGTGAGCCTGGGCTTTTTCCTCTGCTCTCAGGCCGACAGCCTCAACAAATTCTTCATCTTCTTCGGCGTCCTTGGAGGGTTGGGCAACGGTTTTGGTTACGCGACTCCGATACCCGTCATGTCCAAGTGGTTTCCGGACAAGCGTGGCCTGGCGGTAGGTCTCGCGGTGGGCGGATACGGCGCAGGATCGGCGATCTTCGGGCCGCTGGCGGCAAACTGGCTGATTCCAACCTATGGCTGGCGGACGACCTTCCAGATCCTAGGCGGGATTTTCTTTGTGATGACGGTATTCGGCGCGTTCCTGCTGAAGAACCCACCCGTCGGCTACAAGCCTGCGGGCTGGACGCCTGCGCCGGCTTCCAAAGCTGCGGCAACCACCTATGACTTCAGTCCTGGCGAAGTGCTGCGCACATCAACGTTCTATTTTATGTGGGTGGCATATGCGCTGGGCTGCGCGGCCGGTCTGATGGTCATCAGCCAATTGGTGCCGTTCGCGAAAAGCGTGGGCATCCCGAGCACGACGCTGGCAGCGTATGGGTTGGTGGTGGGAGCGGTGGGCAATGCATCGGGGCGCATTCTTTCCGCCTGGATGTCGGACCACTTGGGCCGCATCAACGTATTGCGGCTGATGATTGGCATCTCCATGGTTGCCATGCCTATTCTGTATTTTGTGGGCGGAAATGTGGTGGGGTTGTTCGTGATGCTATTCATCGTTTACTGGTGCTACGGCACGCAGCTTTCGGTGAACGGAGCAACGGCAGCCGATTTCTGGGGCACCAAGAACCTGGGCATCAACTACGGCATGCTATTCACCGCCTGGGGAGTGGCTGGCCTGCTGGGTGGCCGCATCGGAGGCAAACTCTACGACAGGTACCATAACTACCAGATGGCGTTCTATACTGCGGCGGTATTGGCGGCGGCGGCGCTGGTATGCGAATTCTTAGCCAAACGCCCAGCTGTGCCCGGAGGAGTAGCAGGAAGAGCCGCAGCCTAGATTGCAGAAATTGTTGCGGCTGAGGCGAGAGTGCGTTTCATCCTACCCAGGCGCCGCGCAGGCGCCTGGGGACGCAGTCAGCGGTTTTCTTGGGAATAGAGTTTGACCAGATCACAAATTCAGCAATATAAGGGGTAATCGATATGGCGGAAATACGTCCGAAACCACAAGCGGTGAGCGAAGCCACCGAAGCTCAGATTGCAGTTCACTGGCGCGAGGAAGAGTATTACTATCCTCACGCGAAGTTTGTCGGCCAGGCGAATCTGACCGATCCCAGCATCATCGAACGCTTTAGCGAAAAGAATTACCCGGAATGCTTCCGCGAATACGCCGACCTGCTGACTTGGGACAAGTACTGGGACAAAACCCTCGACACCAGCGATCCGCCGTTCTGGAAGTGGTTCGTGGGCGGCAAGATCAACGCCTCCTACAACTGCGTGGATCGGCATCTCGACAAGTACAAGAACAAAGCGGCCCTGATCTTTGTTCCGGAACCGGAGTCGGAAGCCACTATATCCGTCACCTACCGCGAACTCTATGTGCGAGTCAATGAATTCGCGGCCTTGCTGCGAGATTACTGCGGTCTCAAGGCCGGAGATCGCGTCACCATTCACATGCCGATGGTCCCCGAGTTGCCCATCACCATGTTGGCTTGCGCCCGCTTGGGCGTGATCCACTCGGTGGTCTTTGGCGGTTTTAGCGGCGAGGCGTGCGGCATGCGCGCCGCCGATTCGCAAAGCCACGTCCTGATCACCATGGATGGCTACTATCGCAACGGTAAAATGCTGGACCACAAAGCGGGCGCAGATATCGCGCTGGAAACTGCCAAGAAGGAAGGCCATGTGGTGAACAAGGTCCTCGTCTGGCGGCGGCACCAGGGCAAGAATGCGTCCGCTACTCCTTTTGTGAAGGACCGCGATGTCTGGGTAGACGAGATCCTTCCCAAATACGCGGGAACAATCGTGCCTCCGGTTCCGATGGATGCCGAAGCGCCGTTGTTTCTCATGTACACCAGCGGCAGCACCGGAAAGCCGAAGGGCTGCCAACATCGCACCGGCGGATATCTCTCCTATGTAGCTGGCACCTCAAAATATATCCAGGACATTCATCCCACGGATGTTTACTGGTGCATGGCCGACATCGGCTGGATCACGGGCCACTCTTACATCGTTTATGGTCCGCTGGCGTTAGCGGCCACCAGTGTGCTCTACGAAGGTGTGCCGACCTATCCCGACGCCGGTAGGGTATGGAGAATCGCCGAGCGCCTCGATGTCAACATCTTCCACACCTCGCCCACGGCGATTCGCATGCTGCGCAAATCGGGTCACGACGAGCCCACCAAGTACAAATACCATTTCAAGCACATGACCACGGTCGGCGAACCCATCGAACCCGAGGTCTGGCGCTGGTATCACGACGTTGTCGGTAAAGGCGAGGCCGTGATTGTCGACACCTGGTGGCAAACCGAGAACGGAGGCTTCCTGTGCAGCACCAAGCCCGCCATCGATCCCATGAAGCCGGGCAGCGCAGGCCCGGGCATGCCTGGAATCTATCCGGTGATTATTGACGAAAACGGGCAGGAGGTCTCAGCGGGTTCCAACAAGGCGGGCAACATCTGCATCAAGAATCCGTGGCCTGGAATCATGCAAACCATTTGGGGCGATCGCGATCGCTTTGTTACCCAGTATTACGCGAAGTACTGTAAGGATCGCAACAGCAAGAGATGGCAGGACTGGCCGTATTTCGCTGCCGATGGAGCCGTGCTCGCGGCGGATGGCTATTTCCGCATCCTCGGCCGCGTCGATGACGTCATCAACGTGGCCGGTCACCGCTTAGGCACAAAGGAAATTGAGTCGGCGTGCCTGACGGTTCCCGAGGTCGCGGAAGCGGCGGTCGTGCCCGTGGTCGATGAGATCAAGGGCCGCGTGCCTGAGGTCTACATCGCTCTCCAACCGGGTATTCAACCCAGTCAGGAGATCATCGACAAGGTCAACAAGGTGATTGAAACCATGATCGGCAAGATCGCGCGTCCGAAGCACGTCCACATCGTTCCGGATATGCCCAAGACCCGGTCTGGCAAACTCATGCGCCGTATTCTCGCAGCTATCTCCAACAACATGAAGACTGGAGATATCACCACCTTGGCCAATCCCGACGTCGTGGAAAAGGTCCGGGAACTGGTCCAGGGCAAAGAGACAGTGGCGGTAGCCGATGGCCCCGAGGATCTGAAGCGATTCGGAACCGAGGAGTAAGAGCTAACGGAATAAGACTACGTCGAAGGGGCAAATCTCTGGAAGACTCGGAGGTTTGCCCCTTTCTCTTACCCTTCGCGGTTGCGTCGCGCGCCAATCCTATTGCGGGTACCACTCCAGCAACCGCACTTCGATTCCGGTTCCTTCCAGCCCTTTCTTGAACACCGCGAGATCGGAGCCGCGGTAGTGATACGGAATCACGATCTTCGGGTGGAATGCCTTCACCGCATCGGCCGCTTCTTCGGGCGGCATGGTGTAGGGCAGATTCATGCAGACGAAGGCCACGTCGATGTTCTTCAGGGCGCGCATCTCCGGGATACCCTCGGTGTCGCCGGAAAAGTAAAAGCGCACGCCGCCGTAGGTGAGCACATATCCGTTGCCGCGTCCCTTGTCGTGATAGAGTTTGCCCTCGGCCGGCCCACGCTTGAGGTTATAGGCGGGGATCGCCTCAATGGTCCATCCCTGCCACGTTGTGCTTTCGCCATTGGCGATGGGCTTGGCACTCGTAACCGTGGCCACCACAGCCGGAGGCGCCAGGATCTCCATTCCAGCCTTGCTCAGGTCTGCGATGGAGGCTGGATCCATGTGGTCGCCATGAATATCGGTGATCAAAATCAGGTCCGCTTTCGGGGAACCGGCAAACTTCACGGGTTTGGCCGGGTCGAGGTAAATGGTTTTTCCTCCCGCCTCAATCCTGGTGCTGGCATGATTCAGCGGAGTGATCGTCACGTCTCCCGCCGAGGTTTGAAACTTTTGCGCGACGGTGGCGGAGTAGACAAACGACGACAAAGCAAAGAAAGACACAGCAAGAGCCAGAAGCATCCTCATCTCGACCTCACAGGAACTCAATGGTTGCGTCCACAGCTAATTCTAAGGCGACCGCGCCATTTTGCACGACACTCAAATGAAACTCTGAAATAAACTTAGGCCTTACAATTGATGCGCAGCGAAAGGGGAAGAGATCACCATGGCAATCGCGACCATCAATCCGGCGACCGGCGAAGTGGTAAAGACCTTCGACGCTCTTACGAGTCTTCAAATCGAGCAGAAGTTGCAACTCGCGGCCTCCGCGTTTCGAACCCTTCGGCGGACGTCGTTCGCGGAGCGCGCAAGCAAAGTGATGCGTGCCGCCGAGATCTTGGAAAAAGAGAAAGACGAGTGCGCTCATTTGATGACGCTCGAAATGGGCAAGCCTCTGAAGGCTGCCGTGGGCGAGGTAATGAAGTGTGCCACCGGCTGCCGCTATTACGCGGAGAATGCCCAGAAATTCCTGGCCGACGAAATTGTGGAAACGGGGGCGAAGCGCAGTTTTATCCGCTATCTTCCGATTGGCCCTATTCTGGCCATCATGCCCTGGAACTTCCCCTTCTGGCAGGTGTTTCGTTTTGCCGCGCCCGCGCTGATGGCCGGCAATGTCGGACTGCTGAAGCACGCTTCAAACGTTCCGCAGTGCGCGCTGAAGATTGAAGACATCTTTCGCCGCGCCGGTTTCGCCGAAGGCGCATTCCAAACGCTGCTGATTGGCTCGGGCCCCGTCGATGACATCCTGAACGACTCCCGTGTCGCCGCCGCGACCTTAACGGGCAGCGAGCAGGCGGGAATTCAAGTCGGAATTTCCGCCGCCAAACGCATCAAGAAAGTCGTACTCGAACTCGGCGGCAGCGATCCTTTCATCGTGATGCCCAGCGCCGATCTGGATGCTGCGGTCGCCACCGCCGTCGACGCTCGCATTCAGAACAACGGTCAGTCCTGCATCGCCGCGAAGCGCTTTATCGTGGCGGAGAAGATTGCCGATGAGTTCGAGCGCAAGTTCGTCAAGCGCATGCAGGAACTGCGCATCGGCGATCCGTTCGACGAGAGCACGCAGCTCGGCCCTCTTGCCAGCGCCGACGCGGTTACTTCTCTCGATGCCGATGTTAAGAAAACTGTGGCCG
>Ga0187863_10000904_pt1 | contig 24544 bp, 31 predicted proteins | sample June2016WEW_11_1_FD_132975 | JGI IMG/M metagenome (GOLD analysis project Ga0187863, IMG submission 132975) | Peatland microbial communities from SPRUCE experiment site at the Marcell Experimental Forest, Minnesota, USA - June2016WEW_11_10 | ecosystem: Environmental > Terrestrial > Soil >...
AACCCGAAGCTGATCGAATTGGTTACGCGCACATCGCTGCCGGTCTGCGGCTGTAACTGGAAAACAACCTGCCCCGGTGCGACTTGGACATTCGCTGTCGCGGAATTCGCCGATCCGGGATTCGGATTTGTCACCAGCAACGGGAAGGTCCCTGGATTCGGCGCGGCGATGGAGGCTACTAGCTGCGTACTCGAAACAAAGGTGGTGGTAACCGGAGCGCCATTCCACGAGATTTGCGCGCCATACACAAACTGCGAGCCATTCACCGACACCGTGGTTATGCCTTCAGAGAATCCGGTTGGTGTAACCGAACTGAGAATCGGAATCGGATTCAAGACACCCAGAGGCAAGGAACCCGGGGGATAGCTCGCATTGCTCGTTGCCGCGCTAGTAATCGTGATGGTATTGGGCACGGGAACGACGGCAGGGGCAGTATAGAGGCCATTGCTGTCAATGGTTCCCAGTACCGCATTGCCGCCCGCGATGCCATTCACTGAAAAGGTGAGCGGTACACCGGAGGCCTTCTCGTTGTTGACGATCTGAAGGGTCTGGTTGACCCGAATCGTCGTGGCGGACGCCGAGATCCTGGTGTAGTAGCTGGGATCGGTCACATTGAAGGAACTCGAGCAGCCCGTGACAAGTGAAATCGCACCCAAAAGCGACGCTAGGCAAAGCGCGCGGGTTGAAAAATGCAGGCATTCAGATCGATTGCGCATGGATGCTCCTGGCTGGGATACCGATATCCAGAATGCAGTTACGTTGTCCTGAGCGTGGTTCCGTACAGAAGCGGGGAAGGAAGAGAGCAGATTGTGACGCCCCGCCAAGCGGGGATGCTGTCTGGGGTTTATTCGTCACAGCGCAAAATAGCTCGCGTTATCGCCGAACCGTGCGAACCCCTCGACAGTGGTTGAGGACCTTTCGTTGAACAGACTTCATCAAACCACACCACCTCGCGGGCCAGTTGTCTGGCGAAGTAACCATGTCAAACAAAAGTAATGTGCGAGGGTGGTCGAGTATGCGCATCTCCGTCTCACGCTGCGTCATTTCGCAATTCTTGAAGTCTGGATAAATTGCACTAATTGAAGCGCTTCGGTTGAAGCTCGGGTCCCTGTCCGGTGCCCTTTGATCAGCTATCCGACCGGTACCTCGGGGATGCGGTATATTCCAAAGGACAAAATTTATGAAACCGTTTTCGTTCGTAAAATTTGCGTTTCTCTGCGCGTTCGCCCTGTCTTCTTTCTTCAGCCTAACCCCTCTTGCCTTCGCCCCTCTTGCTTCCGCCCAAGCCGGACCGGCCACGGGTCACAGCTTTCGTGTGGATGGCGATCATTTTTCCCTCGACGGCAAGCCATTTCGCGTTCTCGCCGGCGAGATGCACTATGCCCGCGTGCCCCGCGCCTACTGGCGCGACCGCTTGCGCAAGGCCAAGGCGATGGGCCTCAATACCATCACCACTTACGTCTTCTGGAACGTGCACGAGCCGCAGCCTGGGGTCTACGACTTCTCCGGCAACAACGATGTGGCCGAATTCGTACGTGAAGCACAGCAGGAAGGCCTCTATGTCAACCTGCGGCCCGGTCCCTACAGTTGCGCCGAGTGGGACTTCGGCGGTTTCCCTGGATGGCTGCTCAAAGACCGCTCCATGGTGGTGCGCGGCGACGATCCGAACTTCATCGAAGCTGCTTCTCGCTGGATGCACCGCCTCGGCCAGGAGCTCGCCCCGCTGCAAATCGGCCGCGGCGGACCCATCATCATGGTGCAGATCGAAAACGAGTACGGCAGCTTCGGCACCGACCGCCATTACCTGGGCCAGATCAGGCGACTCATTGAGGACAGCGGCTTCCGCGATGCGCAGCTCTACACCGCCGATGGCGCGGATGAAATGCCCAACGGTTCCTTCGCCGACCTGCCGGCGGCCGTCAACTTCGGCACCGGCGAGGCAAAACACTCCTTTGAGCAATTACTCAAAATGCGCCCCAACCAACCGCACATGGCCGGCGAGTACTGGGACGGCTGGTTCGATCACTGGGGAGGCAAACACGAGGCCCGCGACACGCAACAACAGATTGACGAGTTCCGCTGGATCGTCCAGCAGGGCTATTCGATCAGCGTGTACATGTTTCACGGCGGCACCAACTTCGGCTTCATGAGTGGCGCCAATTCCAACGGCAGCGACTACCAGCCCGACGTAACCAGCTATGACTACCAGGCGACCCTCGATGAAAGCGGCCGCCCCACGCCGAAATACATGGCCTTCCGCGACATCATCGCCAAAGCGACAGGCGTCACGCCACCGCCCATTCCGCCGTCGGCAGATCCAATCACGATTCCGGCCATCGCACTCGGCGAGTCCCGTTCTCTGTGGCAAGCCCTGCCCGATCCCGTCGAATCCATGCAGCCGCTCACCATGGAAGACATAGGCCAGAACTACGGTTACATCCTCTATCGCACCACGCTCAAGACTGCTGGTGACGGAGACCTCGCCCTCGATCAGTTGCACAGCTATGCGCGCGTGTACCTTGATGGTGTGTTCGTGGGCTCTCTGGATCGTCGTCTCGGGAAAATGTCGCTTCCGCTCCACGTCGCCAACGCGGGCGCACATCTCGACATCCTTGTCGAGAACTCGGGGCGTGTGAACTTTTCCATTGTCCTGCGCGGTGAGCGCGCGGGCATCACGAAGCAGGTCCTGTGGCACGGTACACCGGTGGAAGGCTGGTCGATTTACCCACTTCCCATGCAGGCGACGGACAAGATTGAATTCGGCAAAGAGCCGTGCACGGGGCCGTGTTTCTACCGGGGTCGCTTCAATCTTGCCAAAGCCGGCGATACCTTCCTTGATGTGCGCTCGCTGGGCAAAGGCGCTGTGTGGATCAACGGCCACGCTCTTGGCCGCTTCTGGGACATCGGCCCGCAGCACACGCTCTACGTGCCAGGTGTCTGGCTCAAGGAAGGCGACAACGAGATCATAGTTTTCGACGTGAAGGGCAAGAGCGGCATGACGGTGTCCGGCCTGGATCATCCGCTACTGAACGGGCCGGTACATGAGGCTATCGACTAAGTCGGACTTGGCACCCTGGCCGGCTCAGGACTGTGCATACCGGACAAGCTAAAAACATCGAGACTGGTGATGTTAAAAATACTTGACATTCGCAGTGCAGATTCTTATGCTCCAATGTAAAAAATGTTTAACACGCGAGGTGAGTGATGGCAACCAGTCTGTCCTACCGGGAGAAGACCCTTTACGCTTCCTTGGCGGCAGAGTTGTTGGTATACGGCCCCTATTTCTTCTTCCACCAGCAGAACTCCGTCAACAAAGTTGCGGGAATGATCATAGCGATCATCGCGCTTCAAACGGCGCTTCAGTTGATTATCGCGGTCTTGACGCGCAATCGAGTAACAGATGAACGGGACCGCTTGATCGAGTTGCGAGGCTACCGGGCCGGCTATCTCACGATCGCGACGCTCATGGTGGTCGGCCTCGGGATGCTGTGGTTCCACGCCACGTTCGGTCAACTCCACCTGGATAGCCGCATGGTTGGCCTCCACTTCCTGAGCGTTTTCTTTGGCATGTTGGTGATCGCAGATATAGTGAAGACGGCAGCGCAGATCATCTCGTATCGGAGAGCACTCTGATGCCAGTAATCCGAAACCAGATCCGAGAACTCCGGACCATGCGGGAGATGACACAGCAGGAGCTTGCTGACCGAATCGGCGTGACCCGTCAGACCGTCATAGCGATTGAACAAGACAAGTATTCGCCCTCGCTCGAAACCGCATTCAAGGTTGCTTTAGTGTTAGGTGTACCGCTTGAACAATGCTTTCAATACGATCCTCGCGGTAAGCGTTGAAATCCGTTGAGCCAAGGCGCTCTCTTCAACGCTTTCCGCGACCACTCCTTCGATCTAAAGGCCAGATCCGGCGTCACGCCGTCAGGACTTGATCATCCGCTGCCGAATGAGTGGGCCGACGCATGAAATGAAGGATTGATTTCGGGCACGCTCGGGGAGATCACTCGGTCCATCGCCTGCGCTTTCAGCAGACGATGGACTCGAGGTCCCCCCATGTGGGAGGAGGCGGTTCTCGCTCTTACTTATCCGCAGCCCTGTGCGCTTCACCACGGCGGAAGAGCTGATTCACAGTTGCGATGAAGTGCGCGGCGGCTGGAGGAGTCGGTACGCCACCGGAAAGAATCCTCTCGAAAGGAACGGCGTGACCATACATAGCCTCCGTATCCGCGCGGTTCTGATGGACCACATCGCCGTTGAGGTCGACCCCGGCAAAGAGCCCCCGGCTGCGCGAGTAGGTGAGGAACTCAGCATTGGCGAGCTCCGTCGTCGCGGCCTGCGCATTGCGGCCAACGGGTCCGGCCGCCACAGCGGCGTCGGCTCCCAGCTTTACCTTTTCCTTCAGCAGATCTTCGAGCGCCCGATGATTCATGCCAATCAATACCAGATCGGTGGATTGCCCCCCGATTTGGAAGCCGAAACTTGCTCCTTCAAGTTGAACGAACGCGGGGGCACTCCACCCGCCATTGTGGGTCCGGCAGGTTGCCACACCCTGTCCGTACTCCCCACCCACAACGAAGGCGCCCTTCTTGAAAGAAGGCACCACGAGGACGCAGGTCGCGCGTGAGGCGATGTCCAATGGGAGTCCCTTATCGGGTGTATTCATCAACTCGTGAAGAACCGCATGAGCCGCCTCGATACGCGCCTCGATCTTCGCCGTATCCTCAGACAGGGCCAAACAGCTGAAGGTGGCTGCACACAGAGCTGCCGCAAGAAACCTCTTCATATGTTCTCTCTTTCGTATTGGACTTATGTCCGTTGACGGACCTAGTGTTTACGACTCCCAAAACCCGTTCGTGGTTGTATCGCAAAGAAAGAAACACGGATGAAGAAGTCTGGGATGACGGCTCCGGGCTCGCATGAGCGGTCGGGCGCGTGCGAGGGAGAGGCCCCAAAAGCGGGCCGCCTTCGCTCCTCACCGGAAACCGCGACACTGGGGATGAGGGGCGACCGCCACGCCCCTCTTTGGTCTAGCCGTGAATGCAACTTCAACGTTCCGAGAACTGCAGGATCTGTTCAGGGAGCCGCGCGCCTTTCACTGGAATCTTTGCCACTGCGGTCTCGATTTCACGCAAGTCTTCAGACGTGAGTTCGACGTTGACTGCGCCGAGATTCTCCTCCAGCCGATGTAGCTTCGTGGTGCCTGGGATGGGAACTATCCACGGTTTCTGCGCCAGAAGCCGGGCAAGTGCGATTTGAGCCGGCGCAGCATTCTTGCGCGCCGCAATCCTTTTGAGCAGGTCGACTACTGCCAGGTTGGCATCGCGGGCTTCCGTGGTGAAACGCGGGAACGATGAGCGAAAGTCCGCCTTGTCAAAGGTCGTTGTGCTGTCGATCTTGCCCGTGAGAAAACCTTGCCCAAGTGGGCTCCACGGCACGAATCCAATGCCGAGTGCCTCGCACGCCGGGAGGACCTCTGCTTCGGGATCGCGCGTCCAGATCGAGTACTCGCTCTGGATGGCAGCCACCGGATGAACTGAATGGGCGCGGCGTATCGTCGCGGCGCTGGCCTCCGAGAGTCCGTAATGTTTCACTTTGCCTTGGTGTATCAGATCGCGGACAGTGCCTGCCACGTCCTCGATGGGGACCGCCGGATCGACTCGATGCTGGTAGAGCAGATCGATCCGGTCTGTCTTGAGGCGCTTCAACATGCGCTCCGTCACCGCTCTGATGTGTTCGGGACGGCTATTCAATCCAGGACGACGTTCGCCAGTGTTCTGATCGATGTTCCACCCGAATTTCGTCGCGATGGTTACCGTGTCACGTATTGGGGCGAGTGCATGCCCACAAGCTCTTCATTTGTCCACGGTCCGTACGCCTCAGCCGTGTCGAAGTGGGTAACACCGCGCTCAGCCGCTGCCCGGATGAGCGCGGTGCCTTGCTGCCGGTCGGTCGGCGGCCCGTAGCCGGAATCCAGGCCCATGCAGCCGAAGCCGAGGGCTGAAACTTCGAGATCTTTTCCGAGTTTGCGCTTCTGCATTGGAACTCCTTCGATGTCGATCCCGATTGCCTTGATTTGTAACGGCATCGGTTGTTTAGGCAACACAAGGAGCGCGACCGCTTACTGCCCCGCCCACGCCAGCCCATCCGTATCTTTGCCTGTCGCAATCAACCGCGTGACTTTCCAGTTCGACAGGTCGATCTCGGCCACCTGGTTGGCGTGCATGCAAGAAACATAGGCGGTCTTGCCATCCGGTCGCACCACGACTTCCTGCGGATACGCGCCGACGGGAATGTTCTGTGCCACCTGCATGGTCTTGATGTCGATCACGGCCACCTTGTTCACATCGGGCATCGCGACCAGAAACCAACGTCCATCCGGCGTTACCGCACCGCCATAGCCCTCCGACTCAATCGGGATCCACTTCGCCACTTGGTCGGTCTTTGTATCGATCACCGCCATCTGCGGCTTGGTCTGGTCGGCGGTAAACACCCAGCGGTCGTCGTTTGAAATCGCAATCCGCTGCGTGTTCCCCGAAATCGGAATGATCTTCAGGCTCTTACGCCCCGCAATGTCGAGCACCGACACCGTCCCCGGCCCCACGTTGGCCGTGTAGCCTCGCCGGCCATCATGCGAAAGAACGAGCATGTGGCTCTCCAGCTGCCCCGTCGGAATCGCACCCACAATCTTCAGCGTCTTGGGATCGATGATCGTGATCGACTTGTCCAGCTCCGTCGTCACATACAGCTTGCCGTCTTTCGGCCCGATCAGGGGGCAGTGCGGCCGCACGCCATGATCGAAATTGATTTCGCCGACGATCTTCTGCGAAGCAATATCAATCGCAACAATCTTCGTGCCATCGGTCCCCGGCTTGCCCACGCCCGAGTTGCCGTAGATGGGCACATATGCCATTCGCCCATCCGGCGAAGCAATCACCTCATGCCCGGTGACGCCGCCCTCGGCGACCGAGCCGAGAACCTTCCCGGCAACCGGATCGACGATGGCCAGGCTGCGGTCGCCTTTTTGCGCGACCAGGAGCCGCGATTCCTGAGCTTGAGACACAGCGGCACACAAAGACAACAAGATCAGCGGGAGAAAGGCCAGGGGAAGAAAGACAAAGGGAAACGCGAAACGATTCGACCTCAACGGGATCCTCCGAAAGCTACGCAACGACTATAGCGCAGCCGCCGGGCCGTTGCTCCCTCAACTATGCGAAGCCCACGGATTGTAAGTCCCGACACTCCACGAATGACCGTCCGGATCCTTCACGGTGAATTCGCGGCTGCCGTAGTCGGTGTTTTGAATCTCGCGGATGATCGCCGCTCCGGCAGCCTTCGCGCGCTCATATACCGCGTCGGCATCGGGCACGATCACATAGGCGCTCCGCGTCTCAACGCCTCCCATGTCCTCCGGCGACTTGAAGCCGCGCCCGTAGGCATCCTCTTTGTAAGACGCGAGCATGATCATCCCACCGCCCAGCGTCAGTTCAGCGTGGCCGATGGTGTTGTCGGGGCCGGGATAGACGGCGTGACGTGCAAAGCCCAAAACCTGGCAAAGCCAGTCGATGGCGGCGGGAGCGTTGCGGTAGCGCATCGTCGGCATGATGGTGGATGGGGAAGTCACTGTAGATGGCATAGGTCCTCCTGGTTCGGGTTCAAGCTACCGAATCAATATGACAGTCCCGACCGGAGGTTCTCTTGGAAAAATCGGAAATCGGAGAATGAATGAAAGGCTACTCCACGACAATGTGGTTCGCCCACTGCGTGCGCCGAGCCGAATACGTGGTCGCGTCGATCCCCGAGAAGGCTCGGAACTCGTTCGCAAAATACGACTGGTCGTAGAAGCCGCAATCGAGCGCCAGTTCAGCCCACGGCACATCGCCGCCTGCATACAATTGCCGCACTGCGCGTTGAAAGCGCTGCACCCGGCACCATGTTTTGGGCGACAAGCCCACCTCTTCGCGAAAGACCTGCGAAAAACGGCGCTCACTCCAGCCCGTGCGCTTCGCGACATCGCGAACTGTCGCAATTCCCGGTGCGCCTCCAAAGGCGCGCACCGCGAAATCGATCTCACCCGATCGCCAAGGACCGTGCCGTGTCAGCCGCGGCGCGAATCTCTCCACCAGAAAGCCTTCCAGGCAACGGAGTCTTTCCAGTGGCCCGGGCAATTCGCTGAGCCGGTCGCGCAGGCTTCGCACCGGCGCGCCCCACGCATCTTCAAGGGCCACACTCCGATTGCTGAACAGATCGACGGCGTCCGCGGCAAATGGCGAGAACCCTCCGGGTTCAAACACAATGCCGATCAAATCAGCCATGTCGGAGTTGTCGATAATCTCGTAGACCGAGCGCGCCCCCACCACCAGCGCCGGCGGCATGCGGCGGTCGCTCTCGCCAACTGGGCAATCAAGGAGGAAATCACGCGCCAGGTTGAGAATGACCTCCACGCAGCCTGTTGGCAGAACGCGCTGGCGCTGGTGCGCCGCCTCGCGGGCCTGTGCGTACCACAACACGCGAATGAAACCATTCAGAGGCGGGGCAGGAGCTCTCTGCAGGTAAATCACAGTGACCTCGCAATCCTTATAACACGATCAAGCAAACCAGCAATCGCGAAACATTGATATCCAATTACAATCGGCCGGTAAACGAATCAAATCCCCGCTGAAGTCGAGATTCGCCGCCCAACATTCACCGAAGTTGCGACGGTGCGGGATCTTGTTCAAACCGTAATTGATGAAATCTACGGAGGATTGTGGACCGATCCTCCAGTCCCGATTGGGAATCAGGATTGGACCTTGGCGTGGGTCGCCGTATCCCAGGAAACGATCGCGGGCGTGGCCCTCACCCAAGACGATTGGATTGACGACCTCTGGGTTCACCGGTGCTATCGAGGTGCCGGCGTCGGGCGGCTGTTGCTATCGCGCGCAGAGCTCGAAATTGCACAGCGAGGCTTCCTCACCTCCAAACTCCGTGTCGTTTCTTCCAATCGGCACGCCATCCGCTTTTATGAACGCTCCGGCTGGTCAGTGCAACGGCTCTTTCCGCACGAGAAATTCCCGATCGAGATGGCGGAATTGAGAAAGTCCATCAGTGTCCGATCGACGTCCGCTTCAGATATGCTTTCGGGATGAGTCTGCCAGTGGACGACACCCAACTGGTGCAGATTATGGATGCCGCGCTGGCCGACGCTGCACACCGCGCCGGCCAATGGCTCGCGTGCCGGCCGGGCTGCACTCAATGTTGCCATGGCGCCTTCGTCATCAACGCTCTCGATGTAGCGCGCCTCCGCGCCGGCATGAAGGCGTTGGATGCAGCGGATCTTTCAACCGCTAAGGCAGTGCGGACACGCGCCCGCACCTGGCTCGCCGAATTCAGTTCCGATTTTCCTGGCGACCCAACGACCGGCGTGCTTGGCACCACGGTAGACGATCAGGCCCGCTTCGAAGACTTTGCCAACGACGCTCCCTGTCCGGCTCTCAACCCGGCTACGGGCCTTTGCGAGGTCTACGAATGGCGGCCCATGACCTGCCGCGTCTTCGGCCCACCCACCCGCATGGGCGAGGGAGACGCGTTGGGCTGCTGCGAACTCTGCTTTGTGGGCGCCACTGAGTCCGAAATTACCGCCTGCGAAATGCCCGTGCCGCACGAACTAGAAGCGCGACTTGTCGCCGAAGCCGGAAACTCCGAGGAGACGGTCGTCGCGTTCGCGCTGTTGCGTGGATGATCTCATGTTCCCCAGGTAGGCCGGCAGAATTCGATCCGCAATCTGGACGATTTGCTGCGTTTCACTTCGCCAAGGTCTGGCCTTAGAATGCAGCCAGCCGTTTTCCGCCACCATGCCAGTCGCCCAACTCACCCTCGAGCTTCGCATCGAGCACGCCCAGTCGCTCAAGGATCGACGTCAGGTCGTGCGTTCCATGAAAGACCAACTCCGCCAGGGCTTCAACATTTCCGTCGCCGAGTTGGATGAAGCGGTCACCTGGCAGTCGGCGACACTGGGCGTGGTCGCCATCTCCCACTCACGCGACTACCTGCACGGCTTAATGGCAGAGGTTGAGCGAGCCGCCCGCCGCATGACCAACGAACTCGGCGCCGAACTGACCGACACTTTCTGGGATTACATCGAGAGCTGACCTGATCAAACGTTCGCTCTGCTGCCCGGCTCAAAGTGGCCATCTCTCCCCTCGTACGCCCCGAAACGGTAGTTTTTACATAGGCTCGTTCCCCTTTGAAATACAAGGGATTAGCTGGCTTTGCGTGCGCACGAGGGAAAGCGGCATCAAGTGCGTTTCGTCACAGCAGTGTCGGCAGTCTCATGACAATCTGATCCTGCGAGTGTGATGAGGATCATGAACACTGTTGTCGTCCTCCAAAAGCTGAATGAGATCGAACGCGCCCTCGATGTAGAAGAGCGTGCGACGATCCGCAAGATGTTGGTCGATGCTCAGCTTTGTGTTCTTGAGCTACAGAGGGAATCCCCTGAGCAGATGCGGCGCGATTCCCGAATCGTCTGCCGACCCGAGTCGGCGCAGTGCTCTGTCGAATAACCATTCGTACCGCGAAATTCCAGCCAAATTGAGCCGTTCCTGCAGTTATTCGGCAGTCTCGTGCGAGAGGGCTCTAGCAAAGTTCAAAGCCGCGGCCCGCGGAGTGGCTCCAATATTCCTGCTCTGCGCCTCTCGCCACGAAGGGCTTCGCAGTTATGTTCCTGCTCATGTTGGAAGAGATCATCGTCCCTCTTTTCAGTGGCTACGGTAAGGAAGCACTTCGCGCAGATTAAATCCCAGGAACCATCTTCTTGATTGTGCCGGTGAACGAACGCCGGAAGGAGTTGGTCGTTCATCCTTCGCCCCTCCTTTTGGGAGTTTCGATGCAAATTGTGCCGTCCGGTTTCCTCTTTTACATGGTCAAATTCCAGCTGTTTTGACAAGCACGGCGGCACATCTATTCTTTGTGTTTTTAGTAACATAGGAAGCTCCTCCGGTACGGATTAAGGGCCATCCCGCAGCCTTCGTGGCCGGGTGAATGTCCTCACGGCCCCTTGGCTGCATGTTGGCTGCCAATCGGGGGCCGCCTCCATGAAATCAATCAGGCAAAAAAGGGATTTCCCGGGCCCTTACAAATTCAATGAAAGGGGCTTGTCCCAGCCGTGAAAACCATCGCCAGGAGCCGGCTACGTTGGGTCGAAGAGCACCCAACCTGCGGCAACACTTCGGTCGCGCTCCTGGTCAGCGTCCTTGTCCGCCGCTTCCGCCGTATCGTGGGAGTAATACTCCATGCCTCTGACCGCGTTGAAGTCCGGATCCTTTTGGACCGAGTCGCCTTCAAAGATGCGGACCTCATAGAAGGTATGATCTTCGGACGGTCCAGCAACAATTTGGCGGAATTTTCGGCCAGGCGCGGGGGTCGGGTTGCCGGAGTAGAGCACGTGGAACCTGCTGAATCGAGGCATACGGCATTCTATCCCGCTCTCCTTCAAAACTGCCGCAAGAGAATCGGGCAAACGCGAAAAAGGAAGCGGGCGCATGGAAGCAGGCCAGCTGAATTCCGAGTCCCTCCCATTCATATCCCCTCCTTTTCTTGAGCGGATGCACACAGGTCGGACCGCTGGAAGCTCGTGGCAGGCCGGTGACGCGTTCGTCCTATAACTCGCACCCGTCTTTCCCGCGCTCGGATCCCGGGGTTCCGATCCTGATCGTTATCCTGTTTCCCAATCCCGGTCGAACGTTCGAGCCGACAACTCCTCGCGTTCATTGTTCCAGCGAGACACCGAGGTGATATTCTTGCGCGTCGTCTGATAGGAACGAGGAGGATGACTTGAGAAAGTTCACGATACTGGCGTTCGCGGGATGGGCATTTTTAGCGGGGTGCGGCAACCAGGGAGACAAGGCCCCCGGCATTCCCACTACGCCCAAATGGAAAGGGGCTGCGTACCGTCTGGCGATCGGCACTGCGCCGGCAAAACCGAATCCGGCGGGCGTCACGATTCCGGCCATCAAGTACACAGCCAATCCCGATGCGCTCGAGAGGAGGGCCAGCCTGGTGGTGCGATTCGAGCCTTCGGGAGCTAAAAAAGATCAGTCGATGATGGACCAGGTGATTGTTGGTCCGTTCGATATCTCTGGCACAGAGGGCGCCCTTCCCGCGGATTACATGGATCTGGCAGACAAGGGGCTGGCGCGGCTGCTCGGAGCCTACTGCATGAAGGGAAAAGTGACGACCTCTGTCGTGCTTGTCCGGTCGTCGCTCGCCCCCCAGGCCGGAGACGCTGCGATCAATCAGAAGCGCCTGTCAGACTGGCTGCCGATCGAGGTGACATTCAAGAACCTCCATCCGGGCTGCTAGTTGTGTCTCGCCGGCAAACGCAACCTTTTGCAAAAGCCGTCTTATGCTGCAACAGGAACGACGATCTGCGTCACTGAAGGCAGAGGGATCCGCTCATCGGGATTGAGCACCGTGCTCAGATTCATCAATGCCCCGGAACTGCAAGCCGGGCATTCCTGATTCGCGTCGCTGATGCTGTTGCAGTCCAGGCAGAGCACGGCCTTCTTTAGAGGAAGATGACTGGTCAGAATTTGCTGCTGTACTGTGTCTCGTTGTTTCATGACCACCTTTCGAATTTGCGGGAGGCGTGCAGTCTTCCGCGCACCCACGCATCAATGGTGATTCATTTCGTCAAACCGTTTCCTGATCGATCTGATGATTTGGTCCTGCCGCAAGACACCCCCGAATTGCACGCCTCGCCAAACCCACTCTGCTATCCTGATTGGTTTACCTGGGGAAGGGATCACACATGCCGGAGCACAGGGGGCGCAAGCACCATCAGGACCGCGTAGCCGAGACGCTGCGCGAAGAGATTGGCGCGATGATTGAAGGCGAGCTCTCCGACCCGCGCATCGCCTTTTGCTATGTCAGCGAGGTGCTGCTTAACCCCGGCGGCAAATCCGCACGCGTCTATGTCGCCATCGACAGCGCGACCCCCAACATCGCGCAGGCCGAAGACGACACCGTCGCGGCGCTCGAATCCGCCAAGGGTTACATCCGCTTCCAATTAAAAGAGCGGATGGGCGTACGCCACGTGCCCGATCTCGCCTTTTTCGCCGACCGTTCCGGCCGCTTCCAGGCGCGCATCGAAGAGATAATGCAGCGCTCGCGCAAACGGCAAAAAGCTCCGGTGGAGTAGCCGCGCATGGATGACTCACGCCGCACCGTCGCGAGCCCGGTTACTGCCAATGTCATCGCGGATCCCGCTGCGAAGCCGTCGGCGAATCCAATCGACGCCATCCTGGAGATCATCCGCGACGGCGAACGGTTCCTGGTCTGTTCTCATTCCCGCCCCGACGGGGACGCCGTGGGCAGCGTGCTGGCCATGGGCAAGTTTCTGGAGCAGATCGGCAAGCGCGCCGACCTCGTCACCGCTGACCGCATTCCGGCCGTGTATCGAAAGCTTCCGGGAGCCACCGGCATGCGCACCGCACTGCGCGTACACGGCCCGTATGACGCCGCCATTCTTCTCGAATGCGACAGCGCTGAACGCACGCGGTTGCGCGGGCTCGAGCGCTTTTCGATCGTCAACATCGATCACCACGCCAGCGGCCGCGCCTGGGGCCAGGTGAACTGGATCGATCGCGAAGCAGCCAGCGTAGGCGAGTTGGTGTACAGGTTGATCAAAGCAGCGGGCGCGAACCTCACTCCTGAAATCGCCACATGTCTTTACACCACGCTGCTCACCGATACCGGCGGCTTCATCTACGGAGGCGTCCGCGCTTCCACGTTCGCCCTGGCCGCGGAGCTGGTGAGCGCCGGTGCCGATCCGATTCGCATCTCCAGAGACACCTACTTCTGCACGCCGATGTCGAAGTTGTTGTTATTGGGCGCGGCATTGAACAATCTGCATCGGGAAGGGCGCATAGCCTGGATGTGGATCACGCATCACGACATGGTGCGCACGTGCGCGGCCGAAGAAGATTGCGAAGGCATCGTGAACTACGCACTCTCGATTGCTGACGTCGAAGCCGCCGTCTTCCTGCGCGAGTTGCCCGAGCAGCGTATCCGCATGAGCCTTCGGAGCAAGGGCAAGATCAACGTGGCCGCAATCGCCGAGGGCCTGGGGGGCGGAGGACACGAAAATGCTGCCGGCTGCACCGTCGATGGGCCATTGGGTCGCGCGCTGGAAGAAATACTCGCCGAGCTGCGTCCGCGCGTGGCCGCCAGCGCTGCCAAGCACAGGTCAGGGTCAGGTTGAGTTCCGGCTCGAATCTGTTAGCCTTGTGCCTATTGAAATGCGCCGGAGCGCAGCCCCCAGCGGCTCGCTCGCACCCCGCGTTTGAACCTCAATTGAGGAGTAAATCAACCGGTCACCAGGAGTCCCCTCACTCCCGTATGAAGGCCGAACGGATCCCGCATGCACAGCACATTGCGGCATCCCATTGGAGAACCGCTGGACGTGGAGACTGCGTTGGAACAACCTGCCCCCGGATCGAATGTTCCCGGATCGACCACTCCCGAATCGACGGCATCGACGGATGTACCGCGAAAACGTCTGCCGAATTGGGCCACCGTTTGTGAAGCATCCGTTTTTGTAGTCTTCGCCGTCTTCTTCATCCTTTATGGAGTCACGCCAATCTTCGGCGGCGATGGCATAGGGCTGGTGGGCGCCGATGAGCCGCGTTATGCCCAGATTGCGCATGAAATGCTGGACCGCTTCGACTCCGCGCACACCCTGAAGGAGCGCCTCAGCGCCTGCGTCACGCCTTATCTCTATGGCCACCCGTGGTTGGAAAAACCTGCCCTCTACTATTGGCGCGCCATGTTTGTCTTTCAGGATTTTGGCGTGCACGACTGGAGCGCGCGCCTGCCGTCCGCCAGTTTTGCCTTCATCATGGTGGCGCTCATCTACCTGCACATGCGGCGCTTTCGCCGCGGCGGCCATCTCGACGCCGCGCTCATCACCGTAGCCTGCGCAGGCATCATCGGCTTCTCCCGTGGAGCGTCGACAGACATGCAGATGGCCGCACCCTTCTCCATCGGCCTGCTTGGCTGGTATGCATGGTATGAGACCGATTCAAAATTCTGGCTCTTCGACATTTACTTTTTCACGGGTGTCGCCACGTTGGCCAAGGGGCCGGTCGCGCCATTTCTTGCGATCCTCATCGTGGTGGCCTTTGCCGCTTTGCGCCGCGAGTGGTCCATTCTCAAGCGATCGTTCTGGTGGCCTGGTGTCGTGCTCTATTTTGCCATCGTCCTGCCTTGGTTTGTCGCGGTGCAGCACCAGAACCCCACTTTCTTTCGCGAATTCTTCCTCGAACACAATCTGGAACGTTTTGCCACCAACCGCTACGAACATCAACAACCCTTCTGGTACTACCTGGTTGTGGTTCTGCTCGCGCTCATGCCCTGGACTGTCATCGCCATCCGCGCGCTGGTCGACGGCATTCAGACTTCGGTGGCCGAATGGCGGCTGCGCCATTCCAAACCCGACAAACCCGCGCCCAAACGCCCCGGCGACGCTTTTCCCGAGTTCCTGGTCCTGTGGACGCTCATCCCCATCATCTTTTTTTCCTTCTCCCAGTCCAAACTTCCCGGCTACATCCTTCCTTCCATTCCACCCATCACCATCCTTACCGGCGATTACCTTTACCGCTGCCGCAAAACCGGCTTGCAATTCTGGGTGCTTCTGGGTCATGCGTTGCTCTGCGGCGTCATGAGCCTGATCGCATTTCTGCTGCCGTGGTTTGTGGCCCACGGCGCCAGCATGCCCCCAACCCACGCGCTCACCGCCGCACTTCTTGCCGCGATTGGCGCTACGCTGCTGATTCTGGTGGTGGTCCATGGTTTTGGAGTGACCCGCCTGCGCGTTGCCACCTGCGGCATCCTGGTGGTTCTCGTCTTCTTCCTCTATGGGCTTGGTCCATTCTTCGGGATCCCGGCCATCGCCTCTTCCAAGCGAGTGGTTCAACTGCTCGACCGTTCTTACTCGGCGCGCCCCCTCGCCTACCGGCTGGGCGGCCTTGCCCCTGCCAACGAAACGGTTGCCGTCTTTCGTGTTCGCCGCGATGTGGAGTACGGGCTTGCTTTCTATCGCAACCACCAAGTCGTCAATTATGAAGAGACAGGTGTTCCCGACGAAGAGCATTTGCTTGTAGCCCGGGTCACCGGTCGAGGCGGAGTCGACCTGCATACTCAAGACGCGCTCGGAGAGTACCTGGAAGGACGCCAGTACGAGCCGCTCTTTACATGGCCCGAACAGGGGCTGGAGATTTACCTGGTGGGACGTAAATGATCCAAGGATTGGCTTGCAAACAACTATGTTTGTATAACGATAAGTGAAGCATGAACTTGCCGTCTGTCGAGGCTTCGTGGCACAGTGACCCAGTGATGGGGATCGACCACGCAGATTCGGACGGGCCGCGCAGAGGGCTGATTCCGGCATCATCGTAAAGAAGACACATGGCAGCGAACGTTTCCTTCGAGATCCTCGACTTGCGGCACTTCGGAGCCCCCGTGCTCCGTCCTGTCCTCGAAGCCGAAAGCGACGTCTGGATGGAGCGGCTGCACTGGGACTATCGTTCGTCGTCAAAGCTGCTGATGCAGTACATCGACAGTCACATGCTGCCGGGCTATGCCGCACTCGAATCCGGACAAGTCACGGGGTATGCCTTCTGCGTCTACGAGGAAAGCAAAGCCGTCATCGGCGACGTCTTCGCTATGCCGGGTCTTAGCCCTGAGCTTCCTCCTCCCTCGGACGGCGCACAAGGACCGGCGCACGAAATCGAAGAAACGCTGCTCAAGCACCTGCTCGAGACCCTTCTCAACTCGCCGCAAGTCGATCGCATTGAATCGCAGCTGCTGATTCATCCCGCCGGCAGCCATGCCGCCCTCTTCCGCAAGGAGGGATTCGACGTATTCCACCGGCTGTTTATGGTGCAGCAGCTCGCCGGCCGCTGGACCCGTCCCGGCACTGCCTTGTCCCCGTCATTGGATCTGCGCCCCTGGCGTGAAGACGACCTCAACGCCGCGGCACGCCTCATATCCGCCGCCTATCGCAGCCATCCTGACAGCCTCATCAACGACCAGTACCACTCCGTCCACGGCTCGTTGCGCTTTCTACACAACATCGTTCGCTACGCCGGCTGCGGCACATTTTCGCCAGCGGCCTCTCACGTGGTCGTCGATCGAGGAAGCCGGGAGCTAGTGGCTCTCGTGCTAGGCTCGCGCGTCAGCCCGCAAAGCGGCCACATCACCCAGCTCTGCGTGCACCCCGATTACCGCCGCCAGGGATTGGCTCGAATGCTTCTGTCGCTCGCCGCAACGCAGTTCATCCGCCAGGGTGTGAGCGAAGTCTCCCTCACCGTGACGGAAGCCAACCACGAGGCGATCGAGCTCTATAAGTCGGAAGGCTACGAGAACAAACATACCTTCGACGCCGCCGTATGGGAGCGGGAAGAGCAAGCTTCGTAGATCACGCGTAAGTAACTTTGGTGCAGCGGATTACGCCCCGGAAGTACTCAACTTCGGCTAGAATTGACTTCAAATAGATTCTTGAGTCAACGCGGTCTTGGTGCACTATTTGGCCGGTTCGCAGAAATTCTGCTCTCTTCTGACCGGAATTCTAGAGCCACCGTCGAAGTGCCCCCGACCCGCCGCATCGCCCAACGTGACTGGACCTTGAGGGGTTTATGCCGAAAAGGTATTTACATCTTTATAACGGGTTGAATTTGAAGTTATTTCGAGACGAAAGCGGACAAACGCTGGTATTGGTTGCGTTGAGTCTGACGATGCTCTTGGGCGCGATGGCGCTGGCAGTTGACGTGGGATTTGTCCGATTTCAACAGCGCCAGTTGCAGACGGCGGCTGATGCAGCGGCGATCGCGGCAGGTCTGGAGCTTGGCAACTGCAACAATACGGTTTGCGCAAATATGTCGACCGCGGCGGCGACAGCCTTGAAAGAAGACGGCATTACCACCGCCACGATCACCCCGACCACCAATCAATGCTCAGTCTCCACCTCGACGGGCTTAGCCATGATTATCAATGTGGCTCCCTGCGTTCTGGGAACCAGCGATCCGAACAACGGCAACACGCATATGGCCGAGGTGGTGCTTACCGAACCGCAAAAAACGTTCTTTGGCGCCATTGTCGGGCTGCGGACCTTTAATCTGGTGGCGCGCGCGGAAGCAGGAGATTCCTATATCAATACGGGTATCAGCGGCGGTAATTGCCTTTACACGCAATCGCTCGAATTCAATGGCTCCAACGGCACCTTCAACTTGAACTGCGGTCTTTACGACAATGGAAACCTGCAAACCAACAGCAACGACGGTGTGACAGCCTCCACGTTCCTTTATTACGGATCGTGGAGTCCCAATAACTGCAACAGCAGTTGTGTATGGAACATAGGAGGGACGAATACCGGCCCCCCGGCGCACACGACGACCCAGCAAAGCGACCCGTTGGCATCGCTGACGCCGCCCACCCAACCCGCCAATTCCTCAACCGCCAGCAATACGACCCCCAATAACGGTGCCACATTGCAACCTGGTTACTACCCCAATGGCATCAACCTGAACTCGAACGTGGCCGTGACCCTCGCTCCCGGCCTTTACTACATGAATGGCTCCATCAACGTCAACAGTGGCGCCACCCTCGCCGGAACGGGCGTAGAACTGTATTTCACCAACGGAACCTTGCAGTTGAACAGCGGCAGCACGGCGCAGCTTACGGCACCTACCACTACGTCGTCGACAGCGGGCACCACAGCCGGAATGCTGGATTGGCAATCCAGCACCAACAGTACCGGGATGCCCATCGACTCCGGGTCATCTTCTTATTTTCAGGGCGTCATCTATCTCCCCGATGCACAGCTTACCCTCAACAGCGCTGCGGGCGTCACGATTAACAGCGGCGCATCCTACACCGCTCTCGATGTGAAGGATCTCATGGTTGACTCCAGCGAAAATTTCGTAATCAACGGTTCCGGGGGATATCTCGGTGGCAGTCCAAGCAAGATTTTGGGGGCGTTTGCGCTTTCGGAGTAGCTTATGAAGAAACGATTTGGATTCCATCTGTTACGAGACGAACAAGGGGCAAGCCTGGTGGAGCTGGCATTTGTCTTGCCCTTGTTTCCGCTGCTGCTGTTTGGCGCTATCGATTTTGGGCGCGCATTTTATGTTTCTGTTGAGATCGTAGGCGCAGCGCAGGCTGCCGCGGCGTACGGGTCTCAGAGTCCAACCGACACGACTGGCATGCAGAGTGCAGCCTTGGAAGACGCACCGAATGTGCCGAACCTGTCGGTATCAACAGCGACCTATGGTTGCGAATGCTCAGACGGCACCAGCTACAGCGCGAGTTGCTCCGTCAAGCCGACGTGTTCGGCCAACACTGAGGTACAACGCGTCAATGTAACGGTTACAGGAACCTATTCGCCCTTGATCCCTTGGCCCGGTGTTCCTTCCACCATGTCGCTTTCCAGTTCGGCGTCGATGCGCAGCGGGGGTAGCTAATCTTGGCGGTTTATCGGCAGACAGAGGAGAGTCCTTCTGCCTGTCGGCCAATGGGCAGGAAAGCAAACCTAAACGGCGTCCTGTAGGGGGAGCGAAAGAGCAAGGGAACTGCCAGTCAATGAAGAGAGAGATTGAGATGCAGAAGTGGTTCAGTTTGGCGCGCGAAGAGCACGGTTCAGCGCTGGTGGAATTCGCTGTCACTGTGCCGCTCCTGATCTTCCTTCTGTTCGCCGTTCTCCAGGGGATGTTTGCGATGTATGTCTACCACTATACGGCCTGGGCGGCGCAGCAGGGCGCACGCTTCGCCATGGTGCGCGGCCATACCGCGAGTGGAACCATTGCTACACCCTGCGGAACATCGGCGCCTCCGAACTTCACGATGGCATTCGACTGCGAAGCCGCCAGCGGCGATATTCAGAACTATGTGCAAAGCCTGGGGGCGATTAACCCAAGCAATCTGACGATTAACACATCGAACACGTACATTTGGCCGGGTAAGAACCCGGACGGCACTACCACCGGGTGCACCGCCCCAACCAACAGTAAAGGCTGCCTGGTAAAAGTGACGGCGAATTACACTTTTGATGTCATACCTCTTCTTCCCTTTACCGCCTTGAGGATGAGTGCCACGTCGGAAAAAGTGATTGCACAGTAAGAACCGGCGCTCACCATAAATGCTCTAGAAATCCAGAATCATCGCACCGCGAATCGCAAGCGACGAGCCACACGGGACGAGTGGATTCGCCAGCTGCCCCGAAAAAATTACCTCTTCTGTTTCATGTGCGGCAGCAAGCTCTTCGGCACTTCGCGACAGGCGCAATGCTTCTGGTGTTCGCGATGCCACTGGATTCTTTGTTCCAGAGTTGCTTTGGGCGGCATCCGATTTTCCGCGTGCCATTCTTTGTTCATGGTCGAACCCTCTCAAGACAAGGATTCTTTTACAGCGGCCCTAACGCGCCATGAGCCTTAACGTGCGATGAGATACATGCCCCAGCTCAGCACGACCGCCGACCCGACAAAGAGCAGAAAGCAATAGAGGCCGTAGCGGAACATACGTCGCGGCGTCTCGCGCTGGGTGATGCCGAAGACCGTCGAGGCGCACAAGGCAAACAGCAAAACCGCCGTAAAGTGGGAGGGACTGAACATCAGAGCGGCTTCCTCCCTGTGCGCAGGTTATGGGCGTCCACGGCGGCGATCACATTCAAGAGGCCCGCCACCACGATGAACCGCGTGCCATAGTCGGCAGTCGTCACCTGCACCGAATCCGCGCCCAGTCCAAGCACCCGGCTCACCACGTAGAGCAACCCATTGCCCAAGTCGCCGGCCAGGCCGAGAATGTCAAGAATGTCGTGCGCGCTTGAATAGACTTTGCCCTGCATTAAAAGGCCCAGCACAAACATGCCCATGATCGACAAGGCCAGCAAAACCCCGCGGCGCCATTTGCCCACCAGGAAATGCCCGGCTCCGGGCACAAGCCAGCCCACAATCAAGGGAAGGTAAAGGAATCCTTGCTGCGCGGTTTTGGTTGCTACTGGAGTGTTGTTCGGTGTTGCTGCCATGCCTCTTCGACTATATCGCACCGGAACGGCCAGACATGTCTCCGGTTAGTTACCCGTGGGAATGATCCCCGCGTTCTCCACCATCAGGATTACGGTGCGCTGCGGTGCACGCGTGCGATGCACTACGCCGCGTGGAACCACGAAGCCCTGGCCCGGCGCAAGTTCGACAACACGATTTTCCAGATCGATGAGCAGCAAACCTTCCACCGTGTAGAAAAATTCGTCGTCCTCGTCGTGTTTGTGCCAGTGGTATTCCCCTTCAATCACGCCGACGCGTACTACGGAGCCATTCACCTGGCATAACGTCTGGTTGAACCATTTGAACTCGCAAGCATCCGCAAGCGCTTTCACATCGATTCGTTCGAGCGGTCCGTGCAGAATGTTCAAGCGCGTTTCATAAGGGAAAGGAGCAGTCGATTCTGTCATGATGTTCTCCTCGCGTGCAGGATAGCGTGCCTATTACTGCGGCGCAAAATGCGGGGTGAGTTTTTCTATTTCCTGTTCCCTGCTTTTTAAATCCTTACCAGCTCGCGCTGTATCTTTCCCGTAACCCAGGCCTTCGTATCCGACGTCATCATATCCACCTCGCTGCGCACGCCAAATTCCGGCAGATAGATGCCCGGCTCGACAGAAAAGCAGGTGTAAGGCAGCAGGTGGCGCTCATCATGCGTCTCCAGGTTGTCGAGATGCGCGCCCGGTCCATGTAATTCCCGAGCTATATTGTGTCCCGTGCGATGTGTGAAATAGGTGCCGAAACCCGCTGCGTAAATCACACCGCGCGCTGCATCATCTGCCTCGTACCCGCGAATGCTGCGGCCCTCGGCAAACGCAGCCTCCACCGCGGCAATCGCCGCATCGCGCGCGTCGCGCACCGTGGTGAAAACCTGCTGTTCGCGTTCGGTCGGCTCGCGTCCCACCACGCCGGTCCATGTGATGTCGTAAAAAATGCTGCCGGTTTCGTTCAGCCGTCCCCAAATATCGATGAGCACAAAGTCGCCCTCGCGGATCGGCGCACAGTGCTCGGCGGTTGGCTCATAGTGCGAGTCGGAACTGTTCGCGTTCACACTCACATTGGGACCGTTCTCCCAAATCAATCCTTCGCGCCGCATGGCTTTGCTCAACCACTGCACAAGATCGGACTCCGTCAATGCCGCATGACGACGCGAACCCGACGGCGGACGCAATCTCCGCCCCATCTCTTTCCATCCTTCTTCCAGGATCCGGTCGATCGCCCCCCGCGCGATGTTGTGGGTGGTCATCTGCTCTTCGCTCAGCACCGCTTCAAACTGGCTGACCAAATCGGCCGAACTCACGATCTGCTTGCCGATCCCGCGCAAGAACTCCACCGTACCCGCGTCCACCATCGAGACATACATGATCGCGTTGTTGGGCGAGTACTGCATGGCGATCTCAGTCGCGCCCATCAGCATCGCTTCCAGGCCGCCCGCCAACTCCAGCCAGCTTGAATAGAGTCCCTTTGTGCCGGGCAGCGAATCCAGGCGTCCCTGCTCCACGCGATGCACCAGTTTGCGCGGCTCACCCGCAGCCGGCACAAAGTAGTACCAGCGCCGCGTGATGTGCGCTTTTTCGTCGAGGCCTAAAATGTGCTCGGCAATGGGATCGCGATGATGATGATCGTAAAAAAGCCAGCCATCGTGGCCGGCCTCGCGCAGCGCGGCCTGGATCGCCTCTAATTCCATAAGGCAATTTTACGCGTTAAGTTTCTGAGTTCGAGAGTGCGCTTCTACAGCGCCGCCAGCGCCTCCGGCTGGCTGGGAAACAACCCGGCATACTTCGTGATCCCCACCATAGTGAATACCTTGGTGAAGTGCGGCGAGAGTCCGAACGCGTACACCTTTTGCCCGGAATTAGCTGCCTCGATCAGCATCTGGATCACCAGCGCGATGCCGCTCGAATTGATGTAGTCCACCTTGGTGAAGTCCAGCAGCACCAGCTTAGCCGTCTTTGGCAAGCCTTGATAAGTGCCCAGCACAGCATCCTTCGACGTGCTGGCGATATCGCCTTCAAAGCGTAAGACAGTGACCGGATGTCCGGCTGGCGAAGTGACCTGGTCGATGCGCGCTTTTGTATCAGTCTGCACGATTGTCGTGTCTCCCGTTCAGGATTAGTCCGATTCCTTGTCGAGCCGAATGACAAGCCGCACGTAGCTGCTCTTTCCGTTGGTACCCTTCACCCACTCCGCTTCGTCCACCAATGCCTGGATCAGAAACATGCCCATGCCGCGTGGATCTTCTTCGCCATGAATCTTGCGGTCGATGTCGGGTTTCACAGGGAAGTTCTTCAGCCCCTTGCCATCGTCAATCACTTTCACTTCGAGCGCATCGTCCACTGACGATAACACCACGCCTACGGAGAGGCCCTCATTCAACAGATTGCCATGCTCGATTGCATTGATGCAGGCTTCGGCCACCGCGGTTTTTAAATCTTCGACCCGTTCCGGTTTGAAACCCATCAGCTTGGCAACAGCGGCCGCGGTGCTCATCGCTACCTTCTCATAACCGAGCCGCGATGGCAGCCGAACCTCCACGCTGGTGGATTTCACCTTGGTCATACCGTCGTCCCCATCCCTACTTCGCTTCCCGGCAAAGTGCAAGGGCACTCATATCGTCGCCTTGCGCTCCGCCTTGCGAAAACTCACCGATGGCTGTCCACAATGCACCGAGAATATCATCCGCTTTAACCACCGGGCACGTAGAAAACACATTCAGAAGCCTTTCCGGACCAAATTCTTCATCGCCGCGGAAAACCTCAGTCAATCCGTCGGTGTAGAAGAGCAGCCTCGTCCCCGGTATAAACCCGCATTTTTCGGTGGAGTAGCGCATGCCCGGCAGCAGCCCCAGGGGGGTCCCAGTCGACTCAAACTGCACCGTTTCGCACCCCGGCGCCAGCAAAAACCCGGGATTATGCCCGGCGTTCACTACTTCCAGCTCACCCAGCTCTGGTTTCAAGCGCAGAAAAATCGCCGTCACATAGCGGCGCCGCGCCTCCTCACCCTCAGTCCAGTGATGCTGATTCATCTGCGCGGCCAGTTCGTCCAGCGGCATTCCGGTAATCGCAATGGCTCTGAAAGCCGCACGGAAACTGGTCGACATGATCGCCGAAGCCATCCCCTTGCCGGCAACATCGGCCACAACCATGAGCATGCTGCCGTCCGGTAGCTCCACAATGTCGAGATAGTCGCCGCCGACTTCATAGCAAGTCACGGAACGGAACGCCACGGAGTAGCCCGCAATCTGCGGCAGCTTCTGTGGCAGCAGCGACCGCTGAATATTCCGCGCTGCATCCAGGTCCTGTTGCACGCGGGCCCATTGCAAATTGCGCTCGTGGTTGCGCGCATTCTCCAAGGCAACCGCGGCCTGCAGGGCCAGCCCTTCCAGGAAATCCGCCTCATACAAGGTCAGCTCGCGGCCGTCGGGAGGCGCCACGACCAGCTCTGTCATGCGGCGGCCTTCACGGTCCT
>Ga0187863_10000908_pt1 | contig 24524 bp, 23 predicted proteins | sample June2016WEW_11_1_FD_132975 | JGI IMG/M metagenome (GOLD analysis project Ga0187863, IMG submission 132975) | Peatland microbial communities from SPRUCE experiment site at the Marcell Experimental Forest, Minnesota, USA - June2016WEW_11_10 | ecosystem: Environmental > Terrestrial > Soil >...
CTGGTTCTGGGCGATTCTCGGATTCAACCAGACTCACGTGGAATGGTTCGGATGCTCGCTGCACGATCTGATTCAGCCATCGTTTTCGTTTCTGGTGGGCGTGGCGCTGCCTTATTCCATTGCTAGCCGGCTCGCCAAAGGCGGAACATTCGGCAAAATGTGGGCGCACGCCATATGGCGCTCGCTATTGCTGGTGGCGCTCGGGGTGTTTCTGCGATCCATGCACAGCCCGCAAACGAACTTCACCTTTGAAGACACGCTATCGCAGATCGGGCTCGGCTATCCAATTCTGTTCCTGCTAGGATTCTGCCGCCCGCGTTGGCAGTGGGCCGCGTTCGCGGTAATAGTCACCGGCTACTGGCTGGCATGGGCGTTGTATCCGGCGCCCGGTCAGGGATTTGATTACGCGGCCGTGGGAGTGCCCGGCAACTGGCCACACAACTTCTCGGGTTTCGCATCGCACTGGAACAAGAATTCCAACCTGGGAGTGGCTTTCGATCAGTGGTTCCTCAATCTGTTTCCGCGCCCCAAGCCGTGGGTTTTCAACGACGGCGGATATCTCACGCTCAGCTTCATTCCCACGCTCGGCACCATGATTCTTGGTTTAGTGGCCGGCCGCTGGCTGCGAGAAACCGCGCCGCGCATTCCAATGAAGCGGTTTCTGATCGCGGGTGTGATTGGTCTCGCCTCCGGCTTGGCGCTGCATTACGCGGGCATCGCGCCGATCGTTAAGCGCATCTGGTCGCCAGGCTGGGTGCTATTCAGCGGAGGCGCGTGTTTCCTATTGTTAGCCGCATTCAGCTGGATCATCGAGGTCAAGGGATATCGAAAATGGGCGTTTCCGCTGGTGGTAATCGGCATGAACTCCATCGCCGCGTACCTGATTGCGCATCTTTTTCACGACTTCTTTGTCAGCTCTTTCCGTATCAACCTGGGGCAGAACTTCTTCAAGATTTTCGGCGACGGCCTGGAGCCATTCCTGTTGGGCATGGCCGTGCTGCTGGGCTATTGGCTCGTTCTCTTTTGGATGTACCGGCGTAAAGTCTTCCTTAGAATCTGACGGATTTCTCTGAGGGGTTTGCCAAATGTCCAGTTTCGGGTTCGGCCTTTTGTGTCTGATCAGCTTTACTCTGCCCGTGCCCATACTGGCGTGGCTCGATCGCGTGCGGAGAAAGCGCTAGTGTACGCGGGGCATTATGCGGCTGGTCTCGCTATAAAAGCGAAGCGGCCAACAGCGCCCACTTGGGCGTTGCTTCTGGGCGTGGGACTGCTGGATGTTCTGTTCGGCATCTTCGTGATGCTGGGCATCGAACGCGTTAGCGTTACGCCAGGCGTTAGTCCGGGCTTCTCGCTCGACTTCATCGATTGGTCGCATTCGCTTGCGATGTCCATCGTGTGGGCGGCGCTGTTCGCCAGTTTCTTCTGGAGGCGCGGTCGAGCGGTCGCTCTCGCCTCTGGATTCGCGGTGTTCTCGCACTTTTTGTTGGATTGGCCAATGCATCCCGGCGACTTGGCATTGTGGCCGCACTCCAGCATCCATATCGGCTTCGGCTTGTGGCGCCTTCTGCCGGTAGGCTGGTGGTGGATTGAGCTCGCGTGCATCGCGGCTGGCTGCACGTATTACGTTGTGCGTGCACGCCGTCTGGGAACGTTCGGAGGCCACGCACTGTGGGCCTGCGCAGTGGTGGTGCTTCTGCACATAATAAACTCGCCATGGCTGGCAGTGGCGAAGTGACCTCTACTGCAGTCCCCTTGCTTCGGGGCCACTGTTGTGACCGACGGCACTGAACTGTAGCCCCGCGCGTGAGCGAGGGGACAACGCCTACCGCCAGCGGAACAACTTCAGCGCTAGCGCAAAACAAACTATCAACCAAACTCCCAGCACTCCCATCTGCGGGGCGAGTTGGCCCAGGCTGGCGCCTTGCAGCATGTTCATGCGCAATCCATCGATAGCCGCAGTCAACGGCAACGCGCGAATGACGGGCTGCACAAAATCCGGAAATCTTTGCGCGGAGAAAAACACACCGGAGACAATCCACATGGGCATCATCACCGAATTCATCAATCCCGATGCGGCCTCGATGGTGCGCGCGCGGGAAGCGATTAGTAATCCCAGGGCGCTGAAGGACATTGAAGCCAGCACACAAAGCAGCACCAGTTCGACAATGGAACCACGCACGGGGACACCAAACACTACTGCGCCGAATCCGAGCACGACGCCCACTTCCACCACCAGCATCAACAATCGCGAAAGCAGAAACGATAGCAAGAAGTAATGCCGCGGCATAGGCGTTGCCACCAGGCGTTTCATCAACTTCTTGCGCCGCGCATCAACGATGGCGAATCCCATGCCCCAAATTGCGCTGCCCATCAGGTTCATTCCCAACAGCCCAGGGATCAGGAAATCGATATAGCGGGAGCCTGGCTCGCGCAGCAATTGGTCGCTGGAGGCCACCGGATCCACGCGGCCGGCGGCGCGCTGTACGGCACGGTCGGCCAGCATGCGCGCAGTGCGTCCCTCGGGATTCGTGTCGTCATACCGGTAGACCACGCTGCCGCCAGGGCCCGGAACCGCCAGCAGCGCTACCTTGCCGGTGCGCAATGCTTCTTCGGCCGCCGCAGCGGACAATTGCGAGACATCCAGCAATTTCTCCCCGCGAAGCGATTGGGCAAGTTGAGGCGTGACTGCGGCGATCTTGAGCACATCCGCGGGACGATTGCGAAACGCGATGCCGAGACCAGCCGCCAGCAGGATGGGGAAGATGAATACCCAGAACAAAGCCTCCGGCTCGCGAATAAACTCAAGAAACCGTACCAGCGTCAATTGCGCCAGCGGATGATCCGTCCAGGAGGAGGGCCGCGGAGCTTTCCGCGCCGCGTCCCGCGCTCTCAAATCGGGAATTGCAGTAACGTCACTCATCGCGTAGTCGCCTTCCCGTCAGCGTAACGAATACATCCTCGAGCGAAGCCGAATGGGTGCGCAGCTCGGTAAGCGGCAAACCTTGCCGGTTGAGCTCGGCGAGCAGCGCGGGCACCGCGCGATGGAGCTCGGTCACCTGCAATCGCACGCTGCCGTTCTCAGTGGTGACCTCGCGCACACCTTCGATCCCGCGCAAGGCGGAAATTACCAGCGTTTTCGAAGCCGCACCCGCCGAAAACTCCACCACATGTTCCACGCCTATGGAAGCGATCAACTCGCGCGGCGTGCCCAGCGCGATGATTTTGCCGTGATCCATAATGGCCACTCGGTCGCATAATCGCTCCGCTTCGTCCATATAGTGTGTGGTTAGCAGAATAGTCCGGCCGGCGAGCTTAAATTCCTCGATCAAATCCCAGAGCTGCCGGCGCGCCTGCGGGTCTAAGCCTGTTGTGGGCTCGTCCAGGAAAAGAAATTCCGGATCGCCCACCAGCGCGCAAGCCATCGCTAACCGCTGTTTCTGACCTCCCGAAAGCGTGCCTACGCGCGATTTTTGTTTTTCTTCCAGTTGCACCAGCGCAATAGCTTCCGCAGGCGACGGACCTGCCTGGTAAAAGCTGCGGAACAGCCGGACGGTCTCAAATACCGTCAGCTTTTCGGCGAGTTGCGTGTCCTGAAGCTGAATCCCCAGGCGTTGGCGGAGCCGGTTCGAGTCCGAATCCCAGCGCATGCCAAGCATTTCCACCTCACCCGAATCGGCCTCGATCAACCCTTCACAGATCTCGATGGTGGTGGTCTTACCCGCGCCGTTCGGCCCCAGCAGCCCAAAGCACTCGCCCAGCCGCACCCGAAGCTCTAGCCCATCTACCGCGATGACATCCTTATAGGTCTTCCGCAGATTGTGAACTTCCAAGGCCGCGCCCATATGTTTATCCTACCTATCCGCGTTCATTCGCGTTCATCCGCGGCCAATTTACTTGCATTCGCGCAGCCCGGTGATGCGTGTCTATAAGTGAGGTGAGATGATGCGAATCGCAAGTTTACTGTTGGCGGCCGGCCTGGCGCCCCTGTGGGCGCAGGATATCAAACTGCCCGCGAATCTGGACAAACTGTCGGCCAAAGCCGAGGAATCGGTGGACATCACCTTGGATGGGTCCCTGCTGAAGATGGCCGCCCGATTCCTGTCCGACAAGGACGACCCGGATGTGGCCAAGGTGAAAAGGCTGCTTGCCAAGCTAGAAGGCGTTTATGTCCGGAGCTACCAGTTTTCCGAAGATGGCGATTACAGCCGGGCGGATGTGGAGTCGGTTCGCTCGCAGCTCCAGGCGCCCGCCTGGGGACGCATCGTGGGAGTGAGATCCAGACGCGACGGCGGGGATGTCGACGTGTTCCTGAAGGTCCCAGGTAACGGCACACTCGGAGGCGCGGTAATCATCGTAGCCGAGCCGCGGCAACTGACCTTCGTGAACGTAGTGGGAACCATTGACCCCGACGACGTAGCGAATCTCGGCGGTCAGTTCCATATTCCCAAGCTGCACGCTTCGTTCTCGTCACACAGCAAGGAGGACAAATGAGCACGCGCCTCCTGGCTGTTTTTCTGGTGGCTTCGGGCGCCGTCCTGATCGCCGATTCTGAATTCGATCATGTGGTGAAAGCCATCGAAGTTCACTACCACACCAAGCGTACTCACATTCCGTTCCTCGGCGTGGCCAATGTGTTCGTGAAGGTGGCGCACCCCGCCGGAGCGAGCGAATTCAAGTTGGCAGTGTTTGAAGATCTGAAATCGATCGGCGAAGACGACGAACGCGAGTTGGATCAATTCATGCACGATTTTTCCTCCAGCCGCTTGCGCCCCCTGGTGCGGGTCCATTCGCGACGCGATGGCGAGGCCATCTACATCTTTGCGGACGACGATGAGGCGCGCTCCACCCGAATGCTGATCGCGACCTTCCAGCGGGATCAGGCCACCGTGGTGGAAGTTAAGGTAGACATGAACGCCCTGATCAAATGGATAGGCTCTCCGGACGAGGCCAGTAGCTTTTTCGGACGGCACGACGATCGGTAGGACAATCCTCTGGCTTGTCCTGGGCAAGCCGGAGGCATGCCCTACGGGAAAACAGGTGAAGCGTTCGGCCGCTCTGAAGCATCAACCTCAAGGGAGGAGTTTCTGATGAGCACCAGCCAAACGGTGGCCGAATCCGCCACCACCACCTATAATATTGACCCTAGCCATTCGAGCGCCCACTTCAAGGTGCGGCACCTGATGATTTCCTGGGTTCGCGGGGAGTTCACAAAAGTGAGTGGAACAATAACCATCCACAACACGAATCCGGCCGCATCCAGCCTCACCGCCGAGATCGATGTCAACTCGATCAATACCCGGGAGCCCGACCGCGACAAACATCTCGTGAGCTCCGATTTCTTCGACGCTGCTAATCATCCCACGATAAAGTTCCAGTCCACCAAGATCACAAAGGAAGGCGAAGGCGAATATCACGTGACGGGCGATTTGACCATACGCGGCGTCTCCCGGCCAGTGGTTTTGGAAGTGGACAGCGTAACACCGGAGATCAAAGATCCCTGGGGTTTCCTGCGGCGCGGGGCTGCAGCCACTACCAAAATCAGCCGTAAGGAATTTGGAGTCTCCTTCAACCAATTGCTTGAAACCGGTGGCGTCATGATTGGCGATGAAGTCGATATTTCGATCGACCTGGAACTGGTCAGGAAAGCGTAGGCGGATTGGACGGGCCGTCGCTCCCTGCGGCGTAATTCGGGAAATTCGGAGGCGGGATCTTGGCCCAGGCCTCCTCAATGGGCGTGATGATTCGCCACTCGGCCTCCACTTCGTCGCGGCTTGTGAAAAGAGTCGGATCGCCCAGCATTGAATCCAGCAACAACGTCTCGTAAGCCACGGGCGTTTTGGAGCCAAACATCTCGCGATAGGAAAAGTCCGCCTGCACGGTTACGGTGCTCATCTGGTTCCCAGGCCGCTTTGCGCCGAATGCGATCGAAATTCCCTCATTGGGTTGGATCCGCAGCGTGATGACATTGCGCTCGCGTTGATCCGCGGGCGTAGCGGCAAATAGCGCTTGCGGGGTTCCTTTCAGATGAACACGGATTTCAGTCATCGAACGCGACAGCCGCTTTCCGGTGCGAATGTGGAACGGCACACCCGCCCATCGCCAATTATCGACGAACAGCTTGAGGGCGGCAAACGTCTCGGTGGTTGAATCGGGTTTCACGCCTGGTTCCTGGCGGTATCCCGGCACTGGTTTACCGTCAATCTGACCGGGGCCGTATTGCCCGCGCAGAGTCCGCTGCGCCACTTGCTCCACCGTCATGGGCCGAATGGACTTCAAAACCTGCACCTTCTGCTGGCGGACCGAATCGGCGTCGAATGCGATGGGTGGCTCCATAGCCGTCAGTGCCAGTAGCTGAAGCAGGTGGTTAGCTACCATGTCACGCAGAGCCCCGGTCTCTTCATAGAAACCCGCGCGGCCCTCCAAGCCTACCGTTTCCGCGCCCGTGATCTCCACGTGATCCACGTAGTTGCGGTTCCACACCGGCTCATAGAGCGAGTTGCCGAATCGAAAAACCAGAATGTTCTGCACCGTCTCCTTGCCCAGGTAATGATCGATGCGATAAACGTTCTGCTCGTCGAAAACCTTCAGAACAGTCTCGTTGAGTTGGCGCGCGGAAGTGAGATCGCGCCCGAACGGCTTTTCAATAATGATGCGAACCCATCCCCCGTCGCTGTGATTCAATCCCGCCGCACCCAATCCTTCGATGATTGTGGGCGCTTCCGAGGCCGGTGTCGAAAGGTAGAACAAGTGATTCGCGCTGGAACCGGATTTTTCCATTTCAATCAGCCGGTCGCGCATTTGGTCGTAGAACTGGGGTTCGTTGAAGTTGCCGGCGAAATAGTGCAGCCGTTTTGCAAATCCCTCCCACACCGAATCTGAAAAATCGCGCGTGTCGCTGGCCTTCGAAGCTGCTTCCCGCATCTTCGCGCGGAATTGATCGTCAGACATCGGTGTTCTGCCTGTGCCGAGCACCACGAAATCAGGATTCATGCATCCCACGCAGGCGAGATTGTAAAGGCTGGGAATCAATTTCCGCCGCGCGAGATCTCCGGAGGCGCCGAAGATAATTAACAGACAAGAGTCCCCTTGGGGTAATCGGGCCGGGGCCAGGCCCTCGATCGGGTTTGCTTCTACGGTTGCGGGCATACTACTTAGATGCTAGCGGAACGAAAATCGTTCTGGCATGCGCTACAATCATCCTCTATGCCGGTCCTGCAGATCCTGGCGCAAACACCTGGCATCCTGCACGAGATTGTTACAAATGCCGCTCAGGAGGATTTGGACTGGCAGCCACGGCCGGATCGCTGGTCCATTAGCATGGTGCTAGCTCACTTGGCTGACGTGGAAGTGAAAGGCTTCCTCAGCAGGTTCCAGGCCATCGCCGCCGAGGACCACCCGTTTCTGCCGTTCTACGATCAGCTGGCCCTTTTCCGCGAGCGGAGCCAATTCGACGGGCGCGCCGAACTGATTCGATTCGCCAGTCTGAGGGTCGACACGCTGGCTTGGCTCGAAGCCGCTCCCGCGGACGCCTCCGAGCGCACGGGACGGCACCAGCAACTGGGCGTTATCAGCTTCGGACAATTACTCAACGAGTTCGCGTTTCACGACTTGGGCCACATCCGCCAGGTAATCGAGTTGTATCGTTCTCACGCGTTTTATCCGAAGATGGGCGCCTTTCAGAATTACTACCACATAAACCCGTAGCGGAGGCGGTATCGAAATCCATGCGCAACTTTGATAGTCTTTCCGAGCGCGAGATTCTAGCGCTGGCCATTTCTCTCGAGGAGGAAGACGAGCGCATCTATGCGGAATATGCCGAAGGCTTGAAAGAGACTTTCCCAGCTTCGGCCGCGGTTTTCGAAGGAATGCAGCAGGAAGAGTCCGGCCATCGGCGGCGCTTGATCGAGCTTTTCCAGACCCACTACGGCGCTCACATTCCGCTCATTCGCCGGCAAGACGTAAAAGGCTTCGTACATCGCAAACCAGTTTGGATGGTGCGTCCCTTGGGTCTCGATACCGTCCGCAATCAGGCCGCCACCATGGAAGTGGAGAGCCGCCGGTTCTATGAGAGTGCCGCCGCGCGAGCTCAGAATCCGGGCGTGCGGCAACTGCTGGACGATTTGGCTCAGGAAGAACGATCGCACGAGAATCGCGCGGAGCAACTCGAAAAAGATAAGCTGCGCCCCGACGTCAAACGCGAAGAAGACGAAGCGAACCGGCGCCTGTTCGTGCTGCAGATCGTGCAACCGGGTCTGGCTGGATTGATGGACGGTTCGGTATCCACGCTGGCCCCGGTATTCGCCGCGGCCTTCGCCACGCACAAAAGTTGGGACGCGTTCCTGGTAGGCCTGGCAGCTTCGCTCGGCGCCGGCATCAGCATGGGATTCGCCGAAGCACTCTCCGACGACGGAAGCCTTACCGGCAGAGGCCATCCGTGGGCCCGCGGCTTGATCTGCGGATTGATGACCGCGCTAGGCGGAATCGGCCACACGCTACCGTTCCTGATCCCTGAGTTCCACGCCGCGATGGTGGCCGCAATCGCGGTAGTGCTGGTAGAGCTGGGCGTAATCTCGTGGATCAGGCACCGGTACATGGAAACCCCAGCCCTATCGGCCGCGCTGCAAGTGGGCTTAGGCGGCGTGCTGGTTTTCGTAACAGGCGTCCTAATCGGCAGCTCCTGAGCGCTGCCTTCTGCCTTCTGCAGCCTGCCTTCTGCCGCCTGCCGCCTGCGGCATCACGGTTTCGGCAACGAAATCGTGATGTTCCTATACTTCATCCCCCCCGTATGATCGCCCTGAATATACAACGGTCCCGGCTCGCCTTCGTGACTGTCAATGGCGCCGCCTGTGATTCCCGGAATCTCCTGGTTGTCAATCGTTTTCACTCCGTCACGAATCACCGTTACGTGGCGGCCCACTAGCGTAATGTCATAGAATTCCCACTGGCCCGGGCGTGGCCAAACGTCAACCGCTGGCGCAATGAATCCGTAAATGGATCCCATGCCGTGGAATTTGTCGTTGGCGCCCGGCTTCTCGTACTCCACCTGCACTTCATCGCGTCCGCGTAAATAAACGCCGCTGTTGCCGAGATCCGGACAGTTATATTCGATATGCAATTTGAAGTCGTCGAATTTCCGCGTGGTCCGGATGTTGGCGCCCGCGGCTTCGTTCACCAGCTCTCCATTCTCCGCCTTCCAATGATTCTGGGGACCATCCGGTTCCCACCCACTCAGATCTTTTCCATTGAACAAACTTTCTGGTTCGCCCCAAGCCGCGGGCGGATTGCGATCAAGCGCCGGCGCACGCTCACCCGTCAGGTCGCCCGTCACGCCGTCGGATCTGGACTGCGTGCCTTTGAGTTGAGATCCCTCCAGCGTCATCTTCCAACTGACCGGGATCTCACGTCCGAACCATTCCGAGCTTTGGAATGTGAGGCGCGAACCCTGCAATCGTACGTCGTGCGCCGAGTGTGCGCTCGCTACCTGGCCGACAATCCGAACTTGCGCCTCTTTGCCATTCACTGAAATCTCGAGCCAGGAAGGGTAAGTCCCTTTGGACGAAACAATAGTTAGATCCCATCGGCCGGCTAGCGGTGATTCCTTTTTGGAAAACGCCGAAGTGAGTAGAACGAGCGCCACGGTCAATACCAGACAGAGTTGTTTCATCACAAACAACAGTCTAGCGTGTAGGGCAGGATGGAATCCTGCGGCGGGTTGTCAACCCGCCTAGTCACTCATACCGCAGCGCCGTCACCGGATCCACCCGCATCGCCCGGCGAGCGGGAACGTAGCTAGCCACCAGTGACACCAACGCCACTAGCGCAGCCACGCCCACCAGTATCCACGGAGCGTTGTCTATCGGCAACCCATTGAAAGCGTCGCCTAAGGCACGCGGAAGCGGGAACGCGCCCAGCAAGCCCAGCCCCACGCCTACCCCGGTCAGAAACGCCGACTGGCCCAACACCAGGCGCAACACGGCGCTCTTGCCTGCCCCCAGCGCCATGCGGATGCCCACCTCGCGCGTCCTTTGCGAAACGTTGTAGGCGATGACTCCGAAAATTCCTACTCCGGCCATCAGTAGAGCTAACCCGGCAAAGCTACCCATCAGCCAGCCCATCAATTGATCGCCCATGCCTGCGTCGTCCACTACCTGGTTCATGGTGCGGATCGCGCCCACCGGCTGATCTCGATCTACCGACCAGATAGACCGCCGTAGTAAAGGCGCGAGCGTAGCGGGATCGGCTTTCGATTGCACCACAATCGTCATAACGGTTTGCGGCCTTTGCAAAAACGATTGATAGATTTGCGGTTCAGGCTTCGACTGTCCCCTGAAATCCGGAACGTATCCCACCACACCCACGATCTGGCTCCAGTTCGCGTTTCCAGTCTGGCCATCATCGACCAGAATCCGACGGCCGATAGGCTCCTGATTGGGAAAGAATCGCGTAGCAAACGTCTCATTGATGACCACTGCCAAGGGAGCATTGTTTGAATCGGATGCCAGAAGCCCGCGGCCTTTGATCAAAGGAATCCCCATCACTTGAAAATATTCAGGCCCGCCCACGTAGTGGCGCGTTTTCAGCTCTAGATCCTTCCGAACAACCGTCGCTCCCTCCAATCGAAAACCGATGCTACCCGCAGAAGCGGTAACCGGAAGCGCGTTGGCCACTGCAGCCCGATCAACGCCGGGAAGGTTATGCACGCCTTCGACAATCTTTTGAAAAAACGCGGCCTGCTCATTAGGTTGCGCATACCTGGCGCCCGAAACGCGAATCTCCGTGGTAAGAACATGTTGCGGCTCGAATCCCAGCGGATTTTCTATTTCTCCTACCACCGCTTGGATCATCACGCCAGCACCGGTGAGCAGAATAATGGAAAGCGCGATCTCTCCCACCACCAGCGCCCTTCGCAGACGCCGACGCTCCACTCCGCCGGAGCCGCCTCGCGAGCCTTCGGCCAGTCCGGCGCTCAAACCCACCTTGGAAGCCTGGATCGCGGGAAGCAACCCGAAGAAAATCGCCGCTAAAATCGAGATGAGCGCGCAAAACACGAATACTCGCCAGTCCAACACCATTTCGGAAGCCATCAACTGAACGTAATCGTTCCAGGTGAGATTGCTGCGCAGCAGCGCCGTTCCCCAGAATGCCAATAAGAATCCTAGACCGCCTCCAGCCGCCCCGATCAGCAGACTTTCCACCAACAACTGCCGGACCAGCCGCAATCGTCCGGCGCCCACCGCCGCGCGAATTACCAATTCCCGCTGCCGCGCCGAATTGCGGGCGATCATCAGGTTCGCGATATTTGTACAAGCGATCAACAGCACAAACACCACGGCTCCCATCAACACCACCATCGCCGCCCGAACATTCGCAGACTGAATCATGAACTCTTCGAGTGACAAAACACGGGCCGACCAGTTCTTGTCTGACTCCGCATAACTCTCCTCCAGCCGGCGAGCGAGGGTGGCCATTTCCGCCTGCGCCTGCTCCGGCGAAACACCGGGCTTCAATCGTGCTAGAACGCTGAGCGGCCGCTCCGCCCGGCCGCCTGGACCCAATTGTTGCGGCGTGAAGATCAGTGGCATCCACACCGCCGCGTCAAAGATGTTCAGCCGGAACTTGGCGGGCATTACTCCAATTACCGTGTAACGTTCGCCGTCCACCGGTATCGCCTGGCCGACGATGGCGCGGTCCCCATTGAAGCGGCTTTGCCAAAGTTTGTGGCTGAGCACCACTACGTGCTCGTGTCCCGGCGCGTCGTCGCCTGGCAAAAAGGTCCGCCCCATCGCCGAGGGAACTTCTAATACTCGAAAGTAGCCAGCGGTTACATTCAGAGCTGCCACTCTCTGCGGCTCGGCTCCGCCAGAAAGCGTGACATCCCGATACGCCGTGGCCGCCAAATCCTCAAAGGAGTGCGCCTGTTCGCGCCACGCGATATAGTCCGGAACCGATACGCCCGATAACGATTGTGGGTCAGATTTGTTGATGCTGGAAACCACCATCACCCGGTCAGCATCCGGGACAGGAGGCTTCCTCAGCAGAATCGGGCTAACAATGCTGAATATCGTGGTGTTGGCGGCCACGCCTAACGCCAGCGTAATAACCGCCACGATCGTGAAGCCCGGACTCTTCCCGAGCGTCCGCAAGCTGTATCCAAGATCTTGCAGCGTTGTTTCCAACAACGGAACGCTGCGCCGTTCGCGATAAAGTTCCTTGGCTTGCTCCATTCCACCTGCTTTCAGAAGCGCTTTTCGCCGCGCCTCCGCCGGCGCCATGCCGGATCGAATGTAATCCTGGATCTGCAGCGCAAGATGGCTTTCCATCTCCTCCGACAAGTCCTGTTCCTTGCCGTTTCCGTTGAACAATCCCGCCAGCCGCAGCAATCCGCCGCGTAGCCATCCTGCGAAATCACTCATATTGGATTCCAATATCAGCATGCCACAAGCCCCTATGGAAAGCAATGGTGGGGCAGGCGCTTTCGCCTGCCAACGGCACTCGGTTTGCAAGATTCCTCCCGAGGAGAGAATATGCGCCAAAATTTGCGTAAAATTTTCCTGCGTTACACCCCGGCCTTGGTCTTGTTTACAGTCTCGGTCATCGCCGCCAATCACCACAGCCTCAACGGAACCTGGACGCTGGAACCAACTCGCAGCAATTTTGATGGGGAGCCAGCCATCCAAACCGGTTCCGTCACCATCAATGACCGCCAGCACAACATCACCGTCACCCGCAGTTTTAGCTATGACGGCGCCAATGAATCGTTCGAATACAGTTTCAGCACGGATGGCCGCGAAAACTCCAGCATCCATCAGGGCAAGGCGTTCAAGAGCAAAGCCAAATGGGACGGAGACGTACTGCGCGTTACAACTACCGAAAACGGATCCACCACCGCGGAACGTTATAGCCTGTCGCCCGATGGCTCATTGATGCTTGTTGTCGAGCGCCCGGAGCACCGGCCCGTTACGCTGTTTTTTCAGCGACAATAAAAGGCGGAGGTGCTGGCCATGACGCAAGCAACCAAGGCGACAGTTGATTGGGATCCGAATAAGAAGCAATGGCACGTTCGCGTGCAGATTGGCGAGGAAGTGATCAAACGTCCGCTTCCGAAAGCGCCGCAAGACGCGAGTGAAGATTCGTTACGCTCTCAAGCCGTCGCGACAGCGAAGGACGAGGGCTATAGTGTAGATCCCTCCGCCGTCGCAATCGTCCACTGAGTAAAAAGTGGGGCAGGCGCTTCCGCCTGCCAACCCTACAGAACCAACTCAGCTTCCAACGACTCGCTATCGCCAGTCTGCTTCATCCGGAAGCCCAACCGCTCGAATACTTTCTGCATCGGCCTGTTCTCAAACAGCACCGTCGCGGTGATGCGTTCCAGTTTCTCGGCGCGGGCGAAATCCACTAGCTGGCGCACCACCTCGGTCCCGATGCCGCGCCTCTGGAAGCCGTCACTCACGATTACCGCCAGCTCGGCTTCTTCCGCCGTATGCGATTTCACCAGCCGTCCTACTGCGACAATCTGGCGCTCTCCGCTAGTGGAATCATCGCGCTCGGCCACGAAGGCCATCTGCCGGTCGTAATCGATGAAGCACATCCGCGTTAGGCGTTCGTGCGCGGTGCGCTGCTCCAGCTTCATCCAGTGGAAGTAACGCATGTATACCGTGCGTTCCGACAGCGTGTGATGAAAGTTCACCAGCAAAGGTTCGTCTTCGGGACGTATGGGACGCACCGTGATGCGGCTTCCATCTTCCAGCGCGATCTGTTTTTCGTAGCGCGTGGGATAAGGCCGGATGGCCAGCTTGGGCAACTCCGAGCGATCCGTATCCTTGCCGTACACCACCACCCGCGCATCCAGCGCGATCAGCCGCTCCGGCGACGCCACCAGCGGATTGATGTCAATTTCCTTGATCCAACGTTGTTCGGTAACCAGGCGGCTGAATTTCACCAGCAGTTCTTGCAACGCCGCGATATTCACGGGCTTTCTTCCCCGGACGCCTTTCAACGCCGTGAAGATCTTGGTCTGTTCAATAAAGCGCCGAGCCAGCGTGGTATTCAACGGGGGCAAGGCCAGTGCACGATCCTGAAATACCTCCACCAGTTGGCCGCCGGATCCGAACAACAGCACCGGGCCAAATTGCGCGTCGATGCTCGATCCCAGGATCAATTCGTATCCTTCGCTCGAAATCATCGGCTGCACGCTCACGCCGCCAAAATGCTCGCGGCCGGCTTTTTCACTCACCGACGTCTCGATACTCGCATATGCTTCCCGCACCGCTGCCTCGTCCGCCAGGTTCAACTTCACGCCGCCTACATCGGTCTTGTGCGTGATGGTCTCCGAGTTCAGTTTCAACACCACCGGGAATCCGATATCGCGCGCTGCCGCAACCGCTTCGTCGGGCGTAGAGGCCAATCGGGTTTCCACCACCGGAATGCCGTAAGCCTTCAGCACCTGTTTCGATTCGAACTCGGTGAGGATCGCGCGGTTCGCCTCACGCGCCGTTTCGATCGCCGCGGCCGCTGCTCCCGGATTGATGGCGTCCGAATCCGTCAGCATGGGAGTCTCATAGAGACCCCGCAGATTGTAGCTGTACTTCCACATGTAATGGAAAGCACGCACAGCCGTATCTGGAAATGGAAACGTAGGAATCCCCGCGCGATTGAGAATGGCCACGCCTTGCGCGGCTTCCTCGCCTCCCATCCAACTGGTCAGAATCGGTTTCCCATCCAGTTTGGAGAAGCGACTAAGCTTTTCGGCGATGGCCGCCGGATTAGTCATGCCTTGCGGCGTCATGATCACCAGCAACCCATCCACATTCGGATCCTTCGCGACCACTTCCACGGTGGCTTCAAAACGTTCCGGACCCGCGTCGCCAATAATGTCGATCGGATTGTTGTGGCTCCAGTGCGGCGGCAGCACCTTGTTGAGCTCTTCGGTAGTGGCTGTCGAAATTTCCGCCAGCTCGCCGCCTAACGTGAGCAACGCATCGGTGGCGATCACACCCGGTCCACCTGCATTAGTGACAATCGCGAGCTTCGGGCCCTTGGGGCGAGGCTGGTTGGCCAGCACTTGCGTCATGTAGAAAATGTCGGCGATGCTATTTACTCTCAAAACGCCAACCCGCCGGAAGGCTGCTTCCAGGACATCGTCCGAGCCCGCCATCGATCCGGTATGCGATGCCGCGGCCTTCGCGGCCTGCGCCGTCCGTCCGGCCTTAATGACGATGATCGGTTTGTTCAGCGCCACTTCACGCGCTGCCGACAGAAACGACCGTGCATCGCCGATGGATTCCATGTAGATCACAATACTGCGCGTATTCGGGTCGTCCCCCAGATAATCGATTAGCGCGCCCCAGCCTACATCCAGCATGGAACCCGTGGAGATGAAGGCGCTGAAGCCGAACTGCTCCCGCAAACTCCAATCCAGGATGGCCGTGCATAATGCCCCGCTCTGGCTCACCAACGCCACTGTTCCAGGCTTGGCCACAGTGTGCGCGAAGGTTGCGTTCAGCCCGCTCACCGGACACATCACTCCCAAACAGTTGGGACCGATGATCCGCATCCGCGTGGGATGGGCCGCCGAGAGAACCTGCCGCTCCAGCTCCAGGCCGCGCTGGCCCGACTCCCGGAATCCCGCGGAAATAATAACCGCGCCCTTCACTCCAACCTTTGCACATTCCTCAATGACACCCGGGACAGTCTCGGCCGGCGTCATAATCACCGCCAGTTCCGGCGCTTCCGGCAAGCTGCCAACATTTGGATAAGCTTTGATGCCCAGCACGCTGCTCTTCTTCGCATTCACCGGGTACACCGTGCCACCGAACGGACTGCTGATAAGATTCCACAGCACCGAGCGCCCAACGTGCCCTTCCCGATCAGTGGCCCCAATAGCCGCCACCGAGCGCGGCTTGAAGAAAACGTCCAGATCCTTGCGCGTGAGATCTCTCTTGGGAGGAACTGAAGTGGTTAAATCACTGATAAGAGCCATATATGTTCTTAGATACCCTCTATAAGAATTGAGCGCCCGGAAAACCGAACCGAATAACCGAATAACCGAATAACCGAACAACCGTTCATACGCTAATCACCGGACACGGTGATTGGCGAATGATCGAATAAGCGTTAGCGCGCAATCTGCCCAACATGCCTTCCGCCACGCTTCTGCCGATCACCAGTAAGTCCGCTTTCTCACGACCCGCGGCCCCGCACACGGCATACCCTATGTCATCGGCAACAACGGAAATTTCGGCGCTGGATCCAACGCACTCCTTTACCGCTTGAACCCGCTCCGTCGCTTTGACGAGCAACTTCTCTTTCGCCTGCGGGTCCGCATACAAACTGACCACATCTTTCGCCTCCGGCACGGCATGCACCACCGTCAGACCAGCTCCGAATTCAGCGGCGAATTCCGTGGCCCAGCGCAGAGTGGGACAGCTTTGTTCTCCCAGATCGATCGCGCACACGATTTTCCGGAATGCGATGTCTTCTAGCCTGGGCACCTGTTCCATATGTACTCCAGTCCAAACCGGGCAGCTCGCATCGTGCAGAACCTTGGCCGCCACCGACCCCAGCATCAGGCGGCGAAAACGCCCGTAACCGTGAGTTGGCAGCATGATCAGATCGAAACTATTCGCCTGTGCGTATTCGGCGATCCTGGACGCGGGTTCCCCATGCAGCAGGACCCGGTTTACATCGAAGTGCTTCAACTCTTCGGTCAGGTAGCCGTTCAGTTGCTCCTGAGTCAAAGCGCTTGCATCGAAGGGAAGGTCGTTGTAGGTGAGCGGCTCCAAGACATAGAGGAGTGTGATCTCAGCCTGAAAGTGACCGGCGAAGGTCTCCACCATCCTGGCAGCATCGCTGCATCGTTCCGAGAAATCAACTGGAAACAGAATCCTTTTTGGGGGAAACATGGGCACACCTCCACAAATTGAATAGCAATCCCCCTGCCATCAATCAATCGGTTTAAACCCTGTGTTCTCAGCAGCTTGTCCACTCCGTATCGGGCGCACCGAGCGAATTGACCCAGCTGTGGGGCAGGCGCTTTCGCCTGCCGGAGCGGCTTACTCCTTAACGAAAGCAACTATCGTCAGCGCAATCAAAACGAACCCAACCAGGATCACAGAAGTCCCGAACACCCATCCGAAATTCTGGAGCCAGCGCGGCGGAGCCTGCACCCGGATCTTCTCCAGTTCCCCGCTCTCCACCAGACGTTTGTACTCCTCGGGATGTCTGTGCCGCAGCTCTTCTTCAGAAACCCTCCCGTTGAAGATCACCAGGTCCATGGGGAAATTCTCAGGACGCAGATGCGTGTTGAAGAAATGGATGGTGAAAATGAACGTCACCGCCAACAGCGCCTCTTCGCCGTGGATCAGTAGCGCGATATTCAGCCAGGAGCCGGGAATGAACCTGGCGAAAAATGGCGCAAACCACATCGCGTAGCCGGAGAATCCAATGATCGCCATGCCCCAAAACACGGCCCAATAATCAAACTTGTCCCAGTAGGCGTAGCGATCCATCTTGGGCTTGGGTCCAAGGTGCAAGAACCACTTCAGGTTTCCGAAGAAGTCCTGAATGTCTTTGAGCCTGGGAACCATCGAGTTCGGACCCCACACCAAGCCGTACTCTTTGCGCGCCACCACGCGATACGCGACATCTCCCAAGTGAATGAGGAAGGCAATAGTCATCACCACGGCATTCAGCAGGTGGAAGAACAGAATAGTGCCAAATCCTCCCACGGCGTGCGCCAAGGCCAGAGCCACGCGAGTATTGCTGAATCGGAGCGGCAGGCCAGTCAGCGCCAGTCCCAAAAATGTAATAGCCAACACGCCGTGCAGATAGCGCTGCGGGACGGAGAAGCGGGTATAATAACGGCCTTCGGAGTCCGGACTCGGCGGCGTAACACTCGGAATGGCGGCTGGCTCGTCGATCGTTTTTACTTCGTCGTTGGTCATTTCTATCTCCTATTCCTCAACCGGCGCTTTTTGGTTGGGCGGTGCGCTCGCCGAGCGCACGGATCAGCCACAGCAAAGTATGTAATGCAAAAAAGCCGAGCACACCCGCGAGTAACAGATTCATGAAAATACCGGTGGCCCAGAGCGCCGGATAAGCATCCCGCTTGTGTTTGTCAGCATGGGGCTGGTAGGAAACGAAACTCGCGGTAACGCCGGAGTGGCACTTGCCGCAAGTGGTTATCAGGTTCGCGGGCGCTATCGTCGACTTCGCATCCGTGGCCGGAAGGATTTCGTGGAAACCGTGGCAATCCCAGCAATGTGCGGTTTCCATGTATCCCAATGCCGAAACCTGCGCGTGGAAGGTGTCATGGTAGGTCTTGAACTTGTCCTGGTGGCATTCGCCGCAAGTGGCGCTGGTCTTCATTTGCCACGCGACCACGTTCGGATTGGAAATCTGGTGGGCCGTATGACAACTGGTACAAACCGGCGCGCGGGCATTACCGGTCTGCATGCCCTGCCCATGAATTCCAGCCAGGTAGGCTTTTTGAGCGCCCGCATGGCACGTTCCGCAGGTGCTCGGGATGTTGGCGCGATTGGTGCGGCTGTTCGGGTCGCTCTTGGTCAGAATTTTATGCGAGCCATGACAACTCGAGCAGCTCGCCGCCACCAGCAAGCCATCCTGAGTAAGCGCGAATCCGTGGATCGAATCCATGTATTGCGAATACACCTCTTTGAGTCCATGGCTCTTGGCGAACTTCAGATCGCCATGGCAGGCTCCGCAAGTGCGCGGCAAATTAGAAGGATAAGTGCTGGATTTGGGATCGCTCGCAGGCAAAATTCCGTGCGGATCACCGTGGCAGCCCTTGCAGGGTTGCGGACTCGCCTTAGCATGCACGCTCACATTCACTCCCGCGACGGGATCGGTGTGGCAGCTTTCGCATTTCACCGCGACCGGATTCGCGGCGTGCGGATATCCTTTTTTGTCGGTGTGGCAACCGGTGCAGGACAGGCTTGCATGGACGCTAGCCTGAAAACCGGCGCCTTTTTCATCGTGGCAGGTGAGACACTCTGCACTCTTCGCCGGGCTGTCAGCCAGAACATTAAACGCAAAGGCTATTGCCAGCGCAACCGCGGCACTCCATTTCATGGAACCTCCTACTTGCTCGATCCACCTCCCGCGCTGCCGACAGGCGGAGCCATCCCGAGATCGCTCAAGATCTTCGGATTTTTCTCGCCTACGGCCAGCAAATCATGGCAGGTGGCGCAATCATTCGAAATTGTGCGCCCGTCGGCGCTAGTGTGATTGCCATCGTGGCACCGGAAGCAACCTGGCGTGTCCGTGTGCCCCAAGTTGTTCGGATAGGTGCCCCAGGTGATCTTCATCTCAGGAAAAACGTTCCGCTCATAGATGCCCTGAACGCTCGCCACTGCGTTCTTGATCAAAACCAAATCCTGAGCGTAGGTCTGCGGATAGTTTGTCTTATAGAAGCTATCGAGCGAAGCCGCAATCTCACGATGCGCCGTATCGCGATCTGGGTAATCTCGCTTCAGCGCTTCAAGCGCCTGTTTCTTGATAAACGGCAACTTCCCGCTGATGCTTCCTTGCGTCATCGCCAGGTCCAAAGCCCGCTCCGGCAATTGAAAAATGTGCGTGGGCCGATTGTGGCAATCCACACAATCCATCAAGCGATGCTCGCCCTTGGCCAGATCTTCCGGTTTCGCGGGAGCATCAGTGGAGTTGTACACCGTTACTTTGCCGTCCGGTGCCGTGTAGGTTACTTGCGGGATTGTCTGCCGGCGGTCCGTAGCAACGTAATCCATATGGCCCGCGGCGTTGACATGCGCACCGTGAATGCCAACCGTTCCGTTCCAGCTTCGTCCACCGATCTTCACTGAAGCTACCGTCGTAGCCGGCGTATTCTGTTCATCAGTTGCGTATTCGGTGTGAACGAAAAATTTCTGCCCTCCGAACTGTTGCGGCCAATGGCAATGTTCACAGGTGTCGCGCGCCGGCCGGAGCGCTTCCACCGGCGATGGGATCGGCCGAGGATAAGTATGGAACGCCACCGCGAACAGTTGCCGGGTCCCGGAAATCTTCGCCTTCACAAACCACGGCGCTCCCGGCCCGATATGACATTCCACGCACGACACGCGAGCATGCGGCGAGTTCGAATAGGCCGTATATTCCGGCTGCATCACTGTATGGCAGGTCTTTCCGCAAAATGCATCGCTGTCCATGTAGCCGACGGCGTTATAGAGAAACTGGCTTCCGATCACCAGGTTCACGACGGTAGTCAGACATACAAATATCAGCAGCTTCCGCAGATCGCCGCCTTTCGGCACAATCGGACCCGGGTCGCCGGCCAATCGCCGCTTCCGGTTATGAAGCCAGATGCCGATCGGGATCAACCCGAGGCCGCCGAAAAACAAGACCGGCAACACCAGGTTTGCCAAGATTCCCAGATACGGATGAGTCATTTCGTCGCGCCACCAGGAGGGCAGCAGCATGAGCCACAAGATGAATCCTGTGTTAACCAGAACCACCCCGATCAGACTCGTCCAATTACTAGCTAGATATCCAATTGGTAGACGGCGAAACATTCCACACCCCCAGGGGCAATCTCATCGCCAACACAAATCAGTCGATTGGCGCTCCGCAAGGGCTCTTCTAGGCGCGAAAACACCCAATGTCAGCTAGGAGTGGGTAAAATGCCCCAGGTGCGGGGTTGAACAAGTTGGGTTTTATGACCCTTTATGCGCTGGTCGGATGGCTCCGACCGGAAGGCTTACTTGATTAGCTCCAGGCCATGTTGCCCAATGTGTTGCCAACCAATGTAAAGGAATCCCGCTAGCAGCACCAGACTGTAGACGATGGCAATCACAGTGAGAGCTTTGCCGGACTGCCTTACCTGCACATCGCCGTGGTCTTGGTTCGTGCTCGCTCTTCGCATGTTGGCGAAAATAATCACCGTCGTTGCCAGCACTACCCAAAGGATGCAAAAAGTCATGATGGGATTCCTCTAGAATCCGGTGTCAGCATTCTGGAGACCAAATTTCCCGCAGTGGTTTCACGCGTCGCTAGCAGCCTGTGGCAAAAGTCCCGGCAGGCTGAAGCCCAATGCCGTTAAGTTTCTGTGGCGTCCAGACAAAGTATCGAATCCATTGTGGCGCGCACTCCTGCGTGCCGCGTCGGCACTCGTGCCGACGCCTGGTTTGCCCGTTTGCGGGGGCTAAAACAAAACATCTGGCGCTTCCTCAAACAACATAAGCTCTTTAAAATGTCTGTGGTATCAAAGCTTAACGGCATTGGGCTGAAGTCCGCCCCACTTGGTTCCGAACTGTTGATCGATAGGCGTGGCGCAGGCGCTTTCGCCTGCGAACTGGGAGGTAGGGGACTTTTGCCACAGGCTGCTAGTCTAGGGCTCCACTGGCCGTGCTGCCTTTGAATTCCCATCCCTCGGCAAGCGCAGTTCCGCAGGCAAACGCAGTTCAGCAGCAATGATAGCTAGTTGGGTGGTGTTGGGGGAGTCTTCCTCAAATACCACATGACGAATGCCGGCATCCCACACTCTGGAAAGATTATCTTCTCCTTTGCGCGTTACTACCACAAAGCGCTCCGGTTCCGAATCAAGCTGAGCCAGGTTTTGGAATTTGTTCTCGTCGATCACCACCACTCCGTCCAGCCGCAGATTGGGCTGGTCCACTACATATACGCGATGGGTGCCATCGCGCAAGAGCAGGTTGCGAAGCGATTGTGCGTAGTCTGAATCGCGGATGGCTAACTGAACCGTTTTCATTGCAGGCCGCCCAACACACCATGCCTGATGCAATCTGGAAACCAGTCTGGAACGAGCATATAAATCATCTATAATCAGTCGATTAACGGGTCGACCCAGAGCCATATCACGCAACCCACGCGAACGCTTGGGTCTACAACACCCACGCCGATCAAGATTCGGCGATCACGGAACTCCACGTGCTCCGTCAAAAGGTGGACCAAGTTATGATGGAGCCCGGAGTTCCGCTCAAAAAGCATCCGGTTTCGCATCTCGCGGCCAAATGGCAGCGGCCGGAAGTTTTGGAAGCCATCTTCGATCAGCTTTCTGACGCGCTGTTTCTCTACGACAAAAGCTTGCATGTTGTGGGCGTCAACCAAGCTGCCCAACGTCTGTTCGGCATGTTAGCCCAGGAAATGATCGGCAAGCACTGCCAGGAGTTGTTCCACTGCACCTTCTGCGAGCCCGGCTGCGGCATTCTGCAGGGTCTGGGTCAATCCGCTTGTCTTCCGAACGGAACCGTACGTATCCATATGGATAATGGGCGGGAGCGTATGGTGGTGATGCGGACCGTGCAACTGCTGGATCCATCAGGCGAGCTCGAAGGCGTAGTCGCGACCGTTAAAGACGTCACCGACGAAGCCGAACCCGCCGGCCGCCAGATCATCGCCGAATCCCAGGCCATGCGCGAAGTTTTGAATTTTGTCCGGCGCATCGCCATCAGCGAAGCCGGGTCCATACTGATCGAAGGCGAGAACGGCACCGGCAAGGATCTGATCGCTAAAACTTTGCACTACCAGAGCCTGCGCCAATCGGAGCCATTTCTTGCGATCAACTGCGCGGCCATCCCTGAGACTTTGCTCGAAAGCGAGTTGTTCGGCTACGAGAAGGGCGCCTTCACCGATGCACGCGCCCAAAAACGCGGGTTATTCGAGCTGGCCGACAAGGGCACTCTTTTCCTGGACGAAATCGGCGAGATCCCGCTCTCTTTGCAGGCCAAACTGCTGCGCGTGCTGGAAGAGCAGTGCTTCCGGCGGCTGGGCGGCCTGCGCGACATTACGATTGATGTACGCATCATCGCAGCCACCAACAAGAATCTGCGCGAGGCGGTCCGGGAAGGAGCTTTCCGGCAAGACCTGTATTATCGTTTGAACGTGATTCAGCTCATCGTCCCGCCCCTGCGTGACCGGCCGCAGGATATCTTGCCCATGGCGCGGTTCTTCATCGAGCACTACAACGGCAAGTTCAAACGCCAGATTGACGGCATTTCGCCCGACGCCGAGGGCCTGCTGCTGGCGCACGACTGGCCGGGAAATGTGCGCGAGCTGAGGAACGCAATCGAGCGCTCCATGATTCTCGAAGACACGGCCTTCATCCGTCCCGCCAGCCTACCCATTGCGGTGCGTGGCACGGATTCAACGTTCGCCGAGCCAGGTGAACTGGACACGGACGCCATGACCGGCGACGTGATGTCGCTAGTGGAGCAGGAGCGCCGTTTGTTAGTCCAAGCACTCGAAAAAACCGCCGGCAATCAGACCCAAGCCGCAAGATTGTTGCGCATCACGCGCGATACGCTGCGGTACAAGATGAAAAAATTCAATCTGCGCTAGCGATTCGCAACGTGGGGCAGGATGCCATCCTGCGCGCTGCCAACCCGCGCCCACCTCTTCCCCTACGTTAGTGGACCTCCAGATTCGCCCATTTTTGCTCTGGCCTGCTGGATTCTCTCCCAAAGCATGGAATTGGCCTGTGCCATGGGGATTCCATTAGCCTCGAACTCGCGCTCAGTTTCTTCGAGGTACTTGTCGATCTCAGCCTGATGGTCCAGATAAAACGCGATCGCGCCGTAAATCTGAGCAAGCTTCAGCAGCGGGAAATCTTCCTGAATGGCCTCAGGAGAATTACCCTCATTGAAGGAGCACACGACTGAGTCCAGCGAAATTCGCGTCCCGGCCACGTAGTAGCCCCCGTCGCGCTGTTCAACATACTCGCTGTGCATAGACAATCCCTGTCTCAAGTATACGGCGACGCTCGCGTATCGGGGTGTCTCAGGTTGCCGACTGGTTGAAAACTTACATCGCGCCGTCATAAAGTAAGATTCCACTATGCAAGGCCTCATGATGGACTACCCGCTCACGCTCACTCACATTCTGGAACGTTCCGCCAAGCTCTTCCACCGCCAGGAAATCGCGAGCAAAACCCCGCACGGCACGCACCGCTATTCCTATGCCGATTTCTACCGCCGCGCGCATTCGCTTGCGCACGCGCTCGCCCGCCTGGGCGTTCAGCCGGGCAACCGCGTCGGCACGCTCTGCTGGAATAGCTTCCGGCATCTGGAACTGTACTTTGCCATCCCCTGCTATGGCGCCGTGATGCACACGCTCAACCTGCGCCTGCCCCGCGATCAGTTGGCCTACATAATTAATCACGCCGAAGACACGGTCATATTCGTGGATGCATCGCTATTCAACCTGCTCGCACCCATCCGCGATCAGCTCCGCTCCGTAAAACACTTCGTGATCCTTCCAGACCAGGAGCCCCCAGCCGGAGATTACGAACAGTTGCTCGAAGCCTCGCCCACCGAACCATACCCCTGGCCGCGCCTCGACGAAAACGCTGCCGCCGCAACTTGCTACACTTCCGGAACCACCGGTAATCCCAAGGGCGTTCTCTACACGCATCGCGCCTTATTCCTGCACAGCTTCGCGCTCGCCATGACCGACACTTTCGCGATCTCCGAACGCGACACCATCCTACAGATTGTGCCAATGTTTCACGCCAACGGCTGGGGCATCCCGTTCACCGC
>Ga0187863_10000911_pt1 | contig 24460 bp, 18 predicted proteins | sample June2016WEW_11_1_FD_132975 | JGI IMG/M metagenome (GOLD analysis project Ga0187863, IMG submission 132975) | Peatland microbial communities from SPRUCE experiment site at the Marcell Experimental Forest, Minnesota, USA - June2016WEW_11_10 | ecosystem: Environmental > Terrestrial > Soil >...
CACAGCTTTTCCGTACGAAGAGTATCGATCAGCTCATCTCCGACGCCAATCTGCCCGACCGACGGCTGAAGAAAACCCTTGGCTGGCTTAGCCTCACCGCCCTTGGCGTGGGCGCGATTATAGGAAGCGGCATATTCGTGCTCACTGGCACCGCCGCCGCAGGCGAAACAGTCCAGTTCCCTTCTTTGCTGAAAGCTCCCCTTCTCGATGTGCTCCTGCATGGCAGGCACGCGTTAGGCATCGCGGGCCGCCCTGGCGCCGGCCCCGCAATTGCAGTTTCCTTTTTTGCCGTCGCCGTGATCTGCGGCTTGGCGGGGTTGTGTTACGCGGAACTGGCCTCGATGATTCCGATTGCGGGCAGCGCTTATACATACACATACGCGACCTTGGGTGAATTAATTGCCTGGATCATCGGGTGGGACTTGATCCTGGAATACGCCGTGTCCAACATGGCCGTCGCGGTGGGCTTCTCGGCCTACATCAATAGCCTGCTCGATTCTTTTGGCATTCATCTGCCCGCCGTCTTGAGTTCGCCCGCCTATTCGCCCGACACGGGATGGGCGCGCCATTTCAACATCATGGGCTTTCTCGTCGTAATGTTTCTCACGGTGCTCCTGGTTTTCGGCATTCGCGAATCCGCCGGTGCGAACAATGTGATGGTTGGAATCAAGATCCTGGCCATCGTGGTGTTCTGCGTCGCGGCAAGCAAGTACATCCACCCCTCGAACTGGCATCCGTTTTTTCCAAATCACATGCAGGGAGTTCTCACGGGCGGGGCCATCGTCTTTTTCACCTATATTGGCTTTGACTCAGTCTCCACAGCCGCCGAGGAATGCCACAATCCGAAGAAGGATCTGCCTATTGGCATCTTGATTTCCCTCTTCGTGTGTTCGTTCCTCTACATCGCGGTCGCACTGGTTCTAACGGGTATCCAGCATTGGAGCAAGCTCAACACCGCGGCGCCGGTTGCGGAAGCGCTCGAAGCGATTGGACTCAATGGCGTCAATCGATGGGTTACCGCCGGCGCTTTGATGGGCATGATTTCCTCGATTCTCGTATTTCAGCTTGGCCAGGCGCGTGTGTGGTTTGCAATGTCGCGCGACGGCCTTCTTCCCGCTGCGTTTTCCCATGTTCACCTGAGGTTCCGGACCCCGCACGTGGCCACCTGGGTCGCCGGCTTTTTCGTCGCCATTCCCGCAGGCATCTTCGATATTGGCACTCTCGCCGACCTTTCAAATATAGGCACCCTGTTCGCCTTCATCCTCGTTTCCGTTGCCGTCTTGATCTTGCGCAAGCGGCAGCCGGAGCGTCCGCGCGGGTTCCGCGTTCCCTGGACGCCGTGGATACCCATCGCCTCGGTGGTTTGCTGCTTTGTCCTGATGGCGAGCTTAACCGTGGAAAACTGGCTGCGCTTCTTCGTGTGGCTGCTGATCGGATTATGCGTGTACCACTTTTATGGCCGCAAGCACAGCGAACTAGCCCTCGCCTCTTCGTCCAGCGGAAACTTGAGAGGAGAAGGAGGGTGATGCGCCACCGTCGTTTAGCCATCTTCGCCCTGGTCGCGCTGATACTTTTCTTCAACCTGCCGTCGTCCTTCGGCTGGGGCCAGAGCGCCGACCGGTTCATCACGAACAAAGCCGTCGACACGCTGCCACCGGAAATGTTTCCGTTTTTTGACCGGAACCGCCAGTTTTTGGTGCAGCACGTCACAGACCCCGAATCGGAGAGCAAAGACGCCGACGAACAAAATGGCTTCATCCGGCTCGACCACTATGGCCAGTTCCCTTTTTCAGCGCTTCCTCATTCCTATACGGCCGCCGTCAGCAAATTCACCCGGCGCACCGTGGAAACCTACGGCCTGCTCCCCTGGCAGATCGGAATCTACAGCAAGAAACTGACCGATGCACTCGAAGCTCACAATTGGACCGAGGCAAAACTTTCCGCGGCGATCCTTGCTTATTACGTGGCCGCCGCGCATGACCCTTTCAACACCACCATGAACCATGACGGCAGCCTGTCTGATCAGCCGGGCGTCAACGAGCGATTTAGCACCGGGCTCGTCGACCGCTACCAGCTGTTCTTCTTCGTGAAACCCGACGAAGCTGCGTTCCTTCGCGACCCCACGGAACATGCGTTTCACAGCGCGATGGGCGCCCACGCCTGGCTCGAAAATGTGCTCTGGTCGGACTACCGCGCGCATCAAGGCCTGGCCAGTTACGGCGACTCTTACTACGACCGCTTCTACGCGCAGGCTGGGGCCGTGCTAATCCGCCAGTTCTCTGACGCGGCAACCGACGTCGGCTCATTTTGGATGACGGCATGGATCAATGCCGGGCGGCCCCAGTTGCCTTCCCAGTGATTCACTGACGCGATGACAGAGCCCACTCGACAGCCGACGATCATCGACAGTCTCCCGAAGGCGGAACTCCACTTGCATCTTGAAGGCTCGATCCGCCCGGAGACAGCGGTCGAACTGGCGGCGCGCCACGGCGCAAAACTCACTGTTGCCGAAGTCGCCGCGCGCTACAGTTATGCCGACTTTGCCGGGTTCATTGATGTGTTCAAGTGGGTCACTTCGTTCCTGCGGGATCCCGACGATTACGCCCTCATCACCCGAAAGCTTCTGGAAGAGCTCCTGCGCCAGAATGTGGTTTACGCCGAAATCACAATATCGGCCGGCGTGATGTTGCGGCGCATGCAAAGCGTCGAGGCGAATTTCGCCGCCATCCGCGAGACATCGCAAATCGTCTCTTTCAACCGCCTTCGCACCGCGTGGATTTTCGACGCGGCACGCCAGTTCGGCGCCGATTCCGCCCAGGAAGTGGCGCGGTGGGCATGCAAACTGCACAATTCCGGCGTGATCGCCTATGGCATGGGCGGCGACGAGCTTTCCTGGCCCGCCGCGAATTTTCGCGCCGCTTTCGATCTGGCCCGCAACGGGGGTCTGCATATCCTCTGCCATGCCGGAGAAATCGGCGGCTCGGAATCGGTACGCGAAGCGGTTGAAGTTCTTGGCGCCGAGCGCATCGGCCACGGCATCGCCGTCATGCATGACCCATCCTTGGCCGAAACTCTGGCCGTGCGCCGCATCGTGCTCGAAAACTGCCCGACCAGCAATCTCTGCACGGGGGCGCTCGCCAAGCAAATCGGGAAACCGTCAGCGTCGCTGGCAGACCATCCCCTTCTCAAGTTCCTTGAGGTCGGCTTGCCCGTCGTTCTTTCAAGCGATGATCCGGCTCTGTTTCACACCGATTTGCTGACCGAGTATTCCCGTGCTGCATCACTCGGGCTTTCGAACAAGCAGCTTCTGCAGCTCGCCGAGCAGAGCTTCAACTCGGCCTTCCTTTCCCCGCTCGACAGGCGCCAATTGCTCGATGATTTTCGCGCCGCGACAAAATCCGCAGGGCTGCTATAATCCCTTTTCGCTTGGTGGCGCTTGGCGGGTATTGTTGTTCGAGCCGGCTCCCGCGAACAACCACACCATGAAAGCTCACGTCTGGGTCATGCTGAAGTCCACGGTCCTCGATCCCCAGGGACAGACCATTCAACGCGCGCTGTCTTCGCTGGGTTATGCGAAGGTTCAACAGGTGCGCCAAGGAAAATTCTTCGTCCTCCAACTCGACGGCCTCAGCCGCGACGAGGCCGAGGCGCAAGTCGAACGCATTGCCAAGGACGTGCTGACCAATCCTGTCATCGAGGAATTCCGCTTCGAGATCCTCGACTGACGCATCGCGACGAGGCAGACAGGTTCGCTCCCGCTCCGGCCAATCTTGGTTCGCTGTGGAGTGGCTGTAATCCAACTGAAAACAAAGGGCATTCAGGCATTTCTCCTTTCACAGAAAGCTCTGTTCGGGCCGGGCGTTTTTCCCACCGATTCGCGTCGCCTGTACGAACCAGCAACACGCGTCGGCGTGACTGCTTGTCGCATCAGGCGGGTATGCTAATCTCATTAAAAAGCTACCGGCACCATTGCAAATGGCCAGGCGCTTCTGAGGAGTCAACGTTTATGTGTGGGATTGTGGGCTACATTGGGCCAAAACGCGTTGTGCCATTGATTCTCGACGGTCTCCGGCGCCTCGAATATCGCGGGTACGACTCGGCAGGCATCGCCGTCATCGGTGACAACGGCAAGATGGAGATTCGCCGCGCTCCGGGAAAACTCCGCAATCTCGAAGAATCGATTCGCATTACTCCCCTCGACGGTGTCTACGGGATCGGCCATACTCGCTGGGCGACTCACGGCCGTCCGACCGAAGAGAATGCTCACCCTCACCGCGATTGCACCGGCCAGATCGTGGTCGTTCACAATGGCATCATCGAGAACTACATCGAATTGAAGAAGCAACTGCTCGCCGAAGGCCACAAATTCCAAACTGAAACCGACACGGAAATCATCGCGCACCTCCTTGAGAAATTTTCCAAGCATTCATCCCTGGAGGATGCCGTCCTGAAGGCCGTCAAGGTCATGGGCGGCGCCTACGCCCTGGTGGCGGTTTCTACCAACGATCCCAACAAGATCGTTGCGGCGCGGCTCGGGCCGCCAATCGTCGTCGGCCTTGGCGAAAATGAGTTTTTTGTCGCCAGCGATATTCCAGCGATCCTGGCCCACACGCGCAGCGTTTTCTTTCTCGGAGATGGCGAGGTTGCCGTCCTGACGCCGCAGGGGGTGCGCCTGCTTGATTTTGAGAACCGCACCATTACCCGCCCCGCCCAGCACATCTCCTGGGACCCGATCATGGCTGAAAAGGGCGGCTTCAAGCATTTCATGCAAAAGGAGATTTTCGAGCAGCCTCGGGCTGTTCGCGACACGCTCCTCGGGAGGATTTCGCAGGAAACCGGAAAGGTCTTCCTCGATGAAATGGACATCACCGAGCAGGAATTCAAGGATTTCCGCGACGTGAAGATTGTCGCCTGCGGCACCAGTTGGCACGCGGGTCTCGCGGGAAAATTCATGATCGAACGCCTCGCGCACATGCCGGTCGAAGTCGATTATGGCAGCGAGTATCGCTACCGCGATCCCATCGTCGACAAGCACAGCCTCGTGATTGCCATCAGCCAGTCGGGTGAAACCGCCGACACCCTTGCTGCGGAACGCGAGGCGCGACAGAAGGGCGCGAAGGTCCTCGCGATTTGCAACGTGGTGGGCGCCATGCTCACGCGTGAAGCCAACGGCACCATTTACACGCATGCCGGCCCTGAGATTGGCGTAGCCTCCACCAAGGCCTTTACGGGTCAACTGACCGCGCTCTTGCTGACAGCCCTTCGTCTCGGCCAAGTGCGGGGCAAACTCACATCCTCCGCTTCTCAGCATCTGATGCGGGCAGTGACGCGCATCCCGCACCAGATCGAAAGCATTCTCCACCGCGATGCGGAAATCGACGACCTCTCCCGCCAATTCTTCCGGCACACCGACTTCCTCTATCTCGGCCGTGGCATTCACTACCCAATCGCGCTCGAAGGCGCCCTTAAACTGAAGGAGGTCTCCTACATTCACGCGGAGGGCTATCCAGCCGGCGAAATGAAGCACGGCCCGAACGCGCTGATCGACGAAAATCTTCCGGTGGTGCTGATCGCAACCCGCGACGAATCGGATCCCGCCTCGATGCTCCGCTACGAGAAGACCATCTCCAACCTGCAGGAAGTGAAGGCGCGCGACGGCATTGTGATTGCCATCGTCACCGAGGGGGATCACTTCGCGCGGGAAACCGCGAACCACGTGATCGAAATTCCCTCCGCGCCCGATCTGATTGCTCCGATCCTGGAAATAGTGCCGCTGCAATTGCTCGCCTATCACATTGCCGTGCGCCGCGGGTGCGATGTGGATCAGCCTCGCAACTTGGCGAAGTCGGTCACAGTCGAGTAGCCCAAAGCACGTTGCTGCTCTAAAATCAGGGCATGAACCGCCAACGCACGTTTCCTCGAAAAGACACATCAGCTCTTGGTCGGGCGTTTTTATGTATCCTCTCGGCCGCGTTATCGTTGGGGGCGCCACGCGCGCCCGCGCAAGGGCCTTCCGGTGCCTCGCCGCTGCTATCGGTACAAGTGACGGGATCTTCCCGCTTCAAATCCGAACAGATCGCGCCTTCCGCGGGGCTTCAACCCGGAAGCGCCGTTACTCGCGAGGACATCCAAGCAGGGGCTGACCGGCTCGCAAAACTGGGCCCTTTTGCTTCTGTCCAATATCGATATTCAACCCTCGGTTCCGGGATCAAGATCGAGTATCAAGTGACCGATGCCCCCGCGATTCCGGCATCGTTCGATAATTTTCCGTGGTTCACCGACGAAGACTTGCTCGCTGGAATTAAGAGTTCGGTTCCGCTCTTCGATGGAACGGTTCCCGCCCAGGGCGTCATCCTCGATGACGTTTGCACCGCAATTCAGAAACTGCTAGAGGGGAGGGGGGTGCACGTTCGCGTCTCTCACGCGCTATCGGTGAGCGGAGTGGGAGGCCGACCGATGCAGCTTTTCAGCGCCGAAGGAGATCAGTTGAATGTCGCCGGCATTCAATTCTCCGATGAACTAGCAAGCAGCGACCGCATGATCAGAGACCGCGTCACCGACCTGCTCGGCAAGCCATTTTCCCGCAGCGCCATTGAGATTTTCGAGCTCGAGCAGGTTCGTCCTGTGTATCTGTTGCATGGATATCTGCAAGTCAGGTTTGGGCTGCCCACCATGCGCTTGGCCGGCCCCCCCCAGGGTTCTCTTCCCAATAAGCTGATGGTGCAGGCGCCCATTGAGCCCGGGGCGGCCTACACGTGGAGCGGCGTTACGTGGAAGGGAAACTACTCAATCCGGCCTGAAGGCCTGGATGATTTTGTAAAGCTCAAGACGGGGGATCTCGCTGACGGCATGAAGATCGAAGCCGCCTGGCAGGGCGTTCGCGATCTGTACAGCGGGCGCGGATTCCTCGACGTAAAGCTCGACGCAACGCCGGCATTCGACGATGCCGCGAAGCGAGTCACATACGCGGTCTCGATTGACGAAGGCCCGCAATATCACATGGGAAGCCTCGTTCTTACTGGGCTTTCAATGGATGGCGAGAAAAGAATAAGATCTGCGTGGACGATCATGCCCGGTGCTGTTTTCGACAAGAATCTCTACGACGCTTTTGTGGATACCGGCATTCAGAAGGCGTTCGCCGGCTCGCCTTTCCGTTACGACAAGATCGGCCGCTTCCTGCAGGAAAACCCGAAGGACTCCAAGGTGGATGTTCTGCTCGATTTTCAGTGAAACGGTCGGGAGCTATAATGGCGTTGAGCGAGGAGGTTTCGCTTGGGGAGGCCCGGGGGAGCATGCGGTCATGCGGTCATGGCTCGGTCGGTTTACCGCGATACACGGGAAGGCCGATGCGTTTCCTTGATCTGGTATTTTGGGCGATGCTTTCGCTCCTGCTCGCTGCGCTTACGCTGAATTCCGGGGTGCGCGTTTCCGCCAGCTCCTCCCAGGATACCAAGTCCCCCAAAGACGCCGAAGCCGAGGCGGAATTGCACAAAGCGATCGCGAGAGCCGGGAACGATCGCGCGGCACTTATCCGGAATCTGAAAGACTATCTGCAGCGTTTCCCAAGTTCTCCCCGTGAGGGGAATGTCTACCAGGCCCTGGTCGAGGCGTGCCAGCAGGTGCGCGATATCGCCTGCGAACTCGAGTATGCCGAGCGACTGATTGCAGCCCAGCCCGATAACTCCGACATGATGATGCTGGCCGTCGACCTCTTGCGGCGTCGGGGCGATGACGCGAGCCTCACCCGCGCGGCCGGGTACGTGACGCGCGTGCTCGACCGCATCGAAAAAGCCAGCCCTGCGGAAAGGCCTGTGCAGCAATCGGTCGCCCAATGGCGCGACCGCCAGCAACGGATGCGCACGGGTCTCTACGCGCTGCGGGGAAATGTGGAGAAGGAGCAGCGCGACTACGATGCCGCTGTAGAAGACTTACAACTGAGTTACTCGGTCCACCCCAACGCCGCAGCCGCCATCATGCTCGGAGAAATCGCGGAAACAAGGAACGAACTCCCAACGGCGATCTCTGAATACGCGCTGGCCTTTGTTCTTCCAGAAGACCAAGACGCCGGAATAGTGGACCGCCATGAAGTCCGCATGAAGCTCGGAAATGTGTGGCGGCAGGTACATGGCAGTGAGGACGGCTTGGGGCAGGAAATCCTGGCGGCCTATGATCGGCTAGACGCGCGCCCGTCGGCGGAGAAAGAAGAATTGACAGCGCCGAACAGAGATGCGAAAAGCGTTTTCGATTTTGTGCTTCGGCGGCCCGACGGTGCTCCCTTGCCGCTCGCGCAAGCAAAGGGGAAAATTGTTGCGCTGAGCTTCTGGGCAACATGGTGCAGCCCGTGCCGGGTGGTAGAACCGATGTTCAATCAAGTCGCAAGCGGCTACGCGGGCAATCCACAGGTAGAATTTCTGGCCGTCGATACCGACCAAGATCGAACGCTCGTGCCGCCTTTCCTCGCGCACGAGAAGTGGAACATTCCCATCGCCTACGCGGATGGGCTCGACGCATTTCTGAACGTCCAGACGCTTCCCGCGGTGCTCGTGCTCGACGCGAAAGGCGAAATCATCTACCGCAGCAACACCTTCACGTCCCAGTCACTCTCTGTACCTTTGGCGAGCGCCATCAACAGCTCGCTCGGCCCCTCGCACTGACTGCCGCGTCACCGCCGCCAGAGTCAGACCTTCCTTGATCCTTGCGGAGCGCTTGCGAGCTCAGCGGCATCACGCGCTGCAAGAATTGTTCCGATGTGGATGCGCACCGTATCCCTGACCTGCCGCGCGTAGCCTCCGGCCAGCGTGATCACCATGGGAACGCGATGCCGGCGAGCGTAATCGCAGACGAGCGCATCGCGCCGGGCAAGCCCTTCGAGGGTAAGTTTCAGTCCGCCCAATTGATCCTCGCAATACGGGTCGGCTCCCGCGACATAGAAAAGAATCTGCGGCGAAAAGTCCTGAAACGCCCGGTGAAGATGCTTTTCCAGGATTGCCAGGTAGTCGTCGTCTCCCATCCCATCCGGTAGATTGACGTCGGCCGTTGAAATCGCTTTCGGATAGGGATAATTGTGCTCTTGGTGCAACGAAAGCGTGTACACAGTTCGGTCGCCGCCAAATATCTCGGCCGTTCCGTTGCCTTGATGCACATCCGTATCGACAACGAGCGCATCCTCGATCGCTCGACGAAACTGTTGGTTGCGGATAGCCACCGCCACATCGTGGATCGCGCAGAAGCCCTCGCCATGGTCCGGGCAAGCATGATGAAAGCCGCCTCCGATATTGGCGGCCCAGCCATCTGAAAGCGCGCGCTGGGCCGCCAGGATCGAACCGCCCGCGGCAAGCCATACCGCTTCCACCAATTCCTTCGAATACGGAATCTCCAGGCGCAGAGTTTCGCTGCCACTCAAGGTACCGGTCTTAAGCTTGCGCACATAGTCCTGGGAATGCACCCGCAGAATGTCTTGGTCGCTTGCCGGTTCTGGGGCCAGGAAATCCTCAGGCGATGCGATCCCGTCGGCCAGCAACTGGTCGTGGATCAGGCGGTACTTTTGTGAGGGAAAAACGTGAGCGCCAAGATTCAAATCGTACCGTTCGTGGTAGATCAATTTGAATGGCAACACAATTTGTCGAGGGTACCGCGAACTGTTTCCGACCGCAACCGAGGCCCATTCTGGCGCACCGCTTGAGTTCCAGTAACCTCGCATCGACCTATGGCGGCGGCCAGGCGGTGGTCGATTTTCATCTGCCGAAAAACGATGTTCAGGCCAGAATCTACGCATTTCGAGCAACCAACCGACGTGCTGCTGGCCCGTCTACCGCGAGGCAGCGTGTCTAGCGCTCACGACGCTCTCGTCGGGCTCGATGACGCCCAGGTTCTGGACAACTTTGAAAATGCCGTTGCTGGCCTGGGCGATGTACAGGTTCATCCGGGCGTGATGCTGACCGGGCACCATGGCAGCAGGACCACCCGGCCCCGCAGCAATCTTTGCGTGGTCGAGCGCCTTGATGACGGCTTCCTGATTCAGCGAGCCTGCCTCTTTCACCGCAGCCTCCCAGAACTTGAGTCCTCGACCCAAGAATTTATGACCACAGCAGCCCCAATGAGGCTTCGGCGTGCCGACGGCTCGTTCTTTGCCCGTCTCAAGCGCCCGCTTGTTGCCGGGTAATCGATTTCTCCGACACAATGCCCACCCTGTCTCCTTCGGCTCCGGATTTTGTAACCGCGATGGGAGTGCTAACCGCGTGACCATTGATGATGGCGATGATCCAAAGGTTCGAGTCTCAAAATGGAAATGTGGGATAAATGGGCAGGGAGAGTAAAATAACTCACATGACGCCAATCAATGAACGGCCCCGCCCGCCACGCGCGGTTGCGTTGCTGATGTGCTTATCGGTGTGCGCCCTTTTCGCCGCGGCGTGCAGCAGCCTCCCCTCCCAGGGCAAACGTTATCATCTGACAGGCAAGGTCCTATCGGTCGCCAAAGAAGAAGGCTCGGCCACCGTCGATGCGGATGACATTCCGGGGTTCATGAGCGCGATGGCGATGCCCTATCCGATTCCCGACCAGAAAGCCCTCGCCAATCTTTCCGCCGGCGACCAAATCACGGGCGATCTGGTGGTAACCGGCGACGGCAAATATCACCTGGAAAATATCGTGGTCACGAAGAAAGGCAAGGGCGTTTCGCAGGCACCCCCGACGGAGAATCTGCACCAGCCACAGCCCGGCGAGAAGGTCCCCGATTTCGCCTTGGTCAATCAGGATGGAAAGACGATTCACCTCGATTCGTTCAAGGGTAAGGTGACGCTGATCACCTTTATCTACACGCGATGCCCCTTTGCGGACTACTGCCCGCTCGTTTCGAAGAACTTTGCCCAGATTTATGCCGGGATTCGCGCCAACCCGACACTTTCTTCCAAAGTCCGGCTCTTGAGCGTCAGCTTCGATCCAGACCACGACACGCCGCAGGTTCTGCGCCAGTATGGCTCGACCTTCGATGCTACAACAGGCGGCAGCTCCTTCGACCGGTGGGAGTTCGCCACAGCTTCGCCCAAGGACCTTGAGAAAATCACGCAGTTTTTTGGAGTGTTCTACGATCCCAGCCAGAAAGAGATCGTGCATTCGCTCAGCACGAGCGTGATTTCCCCGCAGGGGACCATTTACAAGTGGTACAGCGGGAACCAGTGGAAGCCGTCAGACCTGCTGGATGACGCGACAAAAGCCTTGGCTCCCGTGAAGGCTACCGCACCTAAAGCCTAGCTCTGTCGTTCGAGGATGAAGTCGGGGACTGCAAGCAACGCCCGGCGGTAGTCGGTGTCGGGCAGTTCCGCCAGGCACTCCTTGGCGCGCCGCACGTAGCCCTGAGCCATGCTCGTCGCCCGCGTTAGCGCGCCCGTCTGTTGCACCAATTTTGTGATTTCTTCCGGCCGGACGCTTTGAAAGCCACGCTCTTCGAGTACCTTCGCCACCAGGCGACGCCCGTCCGCGTGCGAACGCCTATTTTCATCGCCGCTGGCTCCGCGCGATGCCCCATTGGCTTGGAGCGCGAAGATCAGCGGCAGGGTCATCTTCCCTTCCTTTAAATCGCTCAGCACAGGTTTTCCCAGCTGTTCAGGCGACGCCGTAAAATCCAGCAAATCGTCCACAAGTTGAAACGCCAGACCCGCATTGCGGCCGTATTCCGCGAGGGCATCTTCCACATGCTTCGGCTGCTTGCCCAGCACTGCCCCCAGCCGCGCGCATCCGCTGAAAAGGCAAGCCGTCTTGCGATATGCAAGCTCGGTCGCCTCGGCTTCCATCAGATCGATGCGGCCCAGCCGCGTCAACTGCAACAGCTCGCCTTCCACCATGTTTTGCGTAAGGTCGATCAGAATATCCAGGGTCTGGAAATTCCGCTCTCGGAGAGCCATCTCAAACGACTGCATGTAAAGCCAGTCGCCTGCCAGCACGCTCATGTGATTGCCCCAGCGCGCATTGGTGCTCGGGCGGCCGCGCCGCGTGTTCGCGCCGTCGATCACATCGTCATGCACGAGCGTCGCGCTGTGGATCAGTTCGACAACCGCTCCCAGCCGGATCGCACTCGGACCGCGGTAGCCGGACGCACCCGCCGCTAGCAGCAGAAGCGCGGGACGCAGCCGCTTCCCGCCGCCCGCGCACAAATAACCCGAAATCTCGGACACAGGCTCGATCGCGCCGCCGTTTTGCGCCGCGATTTCCTGTTCGACCAGCGCTAGGTCATCCCTTACCAGGTCGAATATGCCCTTGATGGCTTGGACTGCGAAAGACATCCGGTCCCTTTTGACAGCTTTAGCAAGGCGGCGCCAGAAAAGTTCCTAGACGCCGAGCCGAAAGAATCGGCGAAAGTTCGCCGCTGTAGTTGCTGCAATTTCGTCCGCGGGTAAGTTTCTCACATTCGCCAAGGCTTGCGCTACCTCCACGACATAGGCGGGCTCGTTGCGCTTCCCGCGCCTTCCCTGCGGCGGCAGGAAGGGCGAATCGGTTTCCGTGAGCATCCGGTCAAGCGGCACGTCGCGGGCCACCTCGCGTATCGGCTCCGCCCTTGGATAGGTCAGGTTCCCTGCGAAAGAGATCAGGAAGCCCATATCGAGGCCGCGTCGCGCCTCCTCGATCGTCCCCGTAAAGCAGTGAAGAATGCCACCCAGTCCGGTCGAGCGCCAATCCCGCTCCATAATTTGCAGGCAATCCGCCCACGCATCGCGGCAATGGATCACAATCGGCAGTTTCGCCGCCCGAGCCTGCTGCAGTTGACGTCCGAACACGCGCTGCTGCAGGTCGGGAGCCACGTGGTCGTAGTGATAATCGAGCCCCATTTCGCCCCACGCGATCACCCTTGGATGGGGGGCCAGCACATCGAGCTTTGCATAGGTGTCCTCTGTAACGTCATTCACATCATGAGGGTGGATGCCGACGGTGGCGTAGACCCAATCGTGCTGCTCGGCGAACGGAATGGCCGCATCCAAGCGCTGTGTGCCCGTGCCACTCCCGATGGCGAGCAGCGTCTCTACACCCGCGGCACGCGCCCGTTCGAGCATCGCGTCGCGGTCTTCGTCAAACTGCGAACACTCCAGGTGCGCATGTGAATCGATAATTTTCAAGGGGTAGCCCAAGTGATTGCTATTTCAACCGCGCTCCCACCGGCACTTCCTCGGCAAAGGTACACAGGACCGGCTTGCCTTCCGCAGTCGAAGCCGCCAGCAGCATTCCATTCGACTCCACGCCGCGCAACTTCCGCGGCAAAAGATTCGCCACAATTACCACCTTGCGCCCCACCAACTCCTCCGGCTGGTAGGCCGTCGCAATCCCCGCAACGATTTGCCGCACCTCATCCCCCAGATCCACCATCACTTTGAGGAGCTTGTCGGCCCCGGCTACCTTTTCAGCCGATCTCACCTGGCCGACACGCATCTCGACCTTCGCAAAATCGTCGATGCCGATCTTCGCCACTCCCGGCACCACGGCCGCCGCGCTGTCAGCTGGCGCCGGAGCGGATGCCGCGCTTCCGCCGCTCGCCGTCGTCGCTGCAGTCGCAGGCTGCACACTCCCGGGATTCCGTAATTCCTGTTCCATCGCCTCAATCCTTTCCATTGCCTCTTTTTTGTCCACTCGAGGAAATACCGCTTCGAGATTTCCGATCGTAAGGCCGGATCTAAGCTGGCCGCGACCAATCGCCTGTATGTTCACCGACTCCAATGCTTCGGATTCACCCAAATAGCGCCAGATTTTCTGCGCCGATTCAGGGATCGCCGGATGGGCCAACACGACGATCGTCCGAATTGAATCTGCCGCGTTGTAGAGCACACGCTCCAGGTGCACATGTCGCCGTGAGTCGTTCGCCAACACCCACGGTTTTTCTAGAACCAGATACCGATCTACGGCCGCGACCAAAGCCCAAAGCAGCTCGAGGGCTCTTGAGAAATTAAAATTCGAGTACGCCAAAGAGACGCTTCGCAGTTCCGGCTCAGCGAATTGAGCAAACAAATCAGTTTCGGCGGATGTTTGCGCCTCTGGACCGCCTGCCGTTTTCGGGATAACACGGTCGCTGTAATTCCCAATCATCGTCAGAGTACGGCTCGCAAGATTTCCCAGACCGTTCGCCAAGTCCGCGTTGTAGCGGGTGATCAACGCTTCGCGCGAGAAATTGCCGTCCTGGCCAAACACGGTCTCCCGCAGCAGGTAAAACCGCAGCGCATCGTTCCCCAACACCTTCACAATCGGCTCGGGATACGCCACGTTGCCCTTCGACTTACTCATCTTTTCCTGCTCGAACAGGAGCCAGCCATGCGCATGAATCCGCTTTGGCAGCCGCAGCCCGGCCGCCATCAGGAACGCCGGCCAATACACCGCGTGGAAACGAATGATTTCCTTGCCGATCATGTGTAGGTCGGCTGGCCAGAAGCGATCGAACCTGGTACGCCGGTCGGCGACGTCACTCACATAACCGATACCACTCAGATAGCTCGTCAACGCGTCATACCATACGTAGAAAACATGCTCCGTGTCGCCCGGCCACGGAATCCCCCACTTGATCGACTTGCGGCTGATCGAAACATCCTTCAGCCCCGCTTCGACGAAGCTCTTCACCTCGTTGAATCGAAATTCCGGCTGGACGAAATCAGGACACTCGCGATAGAGGTCGAGCAGCCGCTCCTGATAGTCTGAAAGCCGGAAGAAATAATTCTCCTCTGAAATTAGCTCAGCCGGGCGTCCGCAGATCGGGCAATCGGCCGGCTCCGGCGAGTCGCTCACGTATAGATTGTCGTAAATGCAGTAGCGGCCTTCGTATTTCCGCTTCTCAATCGCCTGGGGCGATTTCTCGAGCGTCCGCACGATCAGTGCTTGCACGGCCTTCGCGTGTTCTTTCGAAGTGGTGCGAATGAAATCGGTGTACTGGATGCCGAGCAGCTTCCACAAATCGCGAAAAATCTGCTGGTTGCGGTCGACAAGCTCCTGCGGCGAAATGCCCAACTTCTCGGCCGCCCGCTCGATATTCACGCCGTGTTCGTCGGTCCCTGTAAGGTAGGCGACGTCGTAGCCACACATCCGTTTGTAGCGGGCGATCACGTCGCAAACGATCGTCGTATACGCAGACCCCACGTGCGGCCGTGAATTGGCATAGTAAATCGGCGTTGTGAGGTAATATTTCCCGGGTTTTTCCATGGATTATTTGCGCGTCCCGTTTCGCTTCTGGAACTCGAACAAAGCGGCGGCAATCACTTCCTTGAGAGGAACACGCCGCTTCCGCACAAAGCAATTCCAACTGTATTGGCGTCCCTCAAGCAGCCTTATTTTGGCAATTTTTCGCAAATTTTGCGCGCACAATGCGGTTCCAACAAGCGATAGACGATACTATTCTGGCACCCATCCGCTGTCAAACCGTCCCGACACGCCGAAACCGCAGGGCACCCGAGCCCCAACCCCGGCGCTCTGGAAGCAACCCGCCACCGCGACGGGGCCCACAGCCGACGGCAGGGGCGGCGTACCACATGACGACAAGAGCCGACCTCCCCGCATTCTGCATGGCCGACGCCCGACAGTTTCGAAGAACTGCCCCTGACGGGGCGGTGTTGGCGAGCTGTCGGTCCACGCCCGGAAGACAGGCCAGCAGACGGCGATCGACGTTTAACCCAGCGGCATCGGGGGGCCAGGACACAACGAGCCAGGCGGTGCGCCTCCGGATGTGTCCGATCCGCTCGCCGGACATGCGCCAGTCCCTTTTCTAGAAATGAGGCACGGTTATTGAAAATCAATCTGCCGATAGGCGATCTTGCCGCCGAGGATCGTCATCTGAGGAATAAGCCAATCATCCACGGTAATTGAATCTCCTGCGTCGTCCCTGACTACACGCGGTTGCTTTTTCTCGCGCCGGAAGATCGCCACATCCGCAAACGCCCCCGGCGCAAGCGTGCCGAGCTTCCCCTGCATTCCGATCTGACGTGCAGGCGCTGAGGTGCATGCCGCGACGCCCTCCTCGATGGACATGCCGAGCTTGAGAAATTTCATCATCGTAAACGGCAAGCTGAACACAAAGTCCGAAAAGAGGGTGTTTCTGGTAACGTCGCTGCTGATGATGTTGGGCAGAAAGCCTTGGTTCAACGCTGTTTTCGCCACGCGGAAGCAAAAGTTCTTGCGGCCATTGGCGGTGTCGAAAACCACCCCTCTCCGCCGCGCGTCGTAGAGTTTCGGGCGTACTTTTCCGTCCCCACCAATGATCGTATCCCCGGTGCCTTGGTACATGTGGCAGTAGATATCGTGCGGGCGCAGCATCCCGGCGATCTCATCGGGAGGGATCGGCGGATTCGTGGTGTGCACGGTTACCGAGCAGCCGAGGCGTTCGGCGATTTGCAGGGTTCGCTCTAGAGGCCTCGCCCCCAGATTGCCCACAATCTCTTTCGAAAGTCTGATCTTCAATCCGAGACATTGGCCCTGGTAACGATGAAAGATTTCCGTGATCCGCGGCTCGTCGTAGTATTGGGGATTTAGTTCTTCCGGGTATCGAGTAACGATAAGGCCTTCAGGGGAAACATTGATGAAACTGAAAATGCGCGCATGGCTCGTGGCCGCTACGGTTTGAACGAAGCTCTCATAGTTGGCGGAACCGCAGCTGCCCGCGTCAACACCCGTAGTGACGCCCATGGGAAGCAGAGCGCTATCCGCGTGTATGCCGGACTCCGTGCCACCGCCGTAAAGATGAGCGTGGAAATCGATCAATCCGGGAAGAACCAGACATCCTCGCGCGTCGATGGTCGTTTGAGCTTCGACCTCTTCTCCCTGTGCAGCCCCGACGATCGCGCTTTCGCAAACTAACAAATCGCCTTGGGCATGTATGCCGCGCTCGGGATCGATGATCGTTCCGCCGGTAATTTTCAAATGGACGTTCATGCTACGGGGACCTCTTTATTTCGCGGAGCTGGCGTTATCAGCGAACTCGGACTGAAAATCCTCGGGAAGCCCGACTTCAAAGGTGACCAGAGTCATCGAAACGAGTGTGTAATAGCCGAGCACACCCACCAGCTCCACGACCCCCTTCTCTCCGAGTTCGCGGATGCCTTCCTGGTAGAGACTTTCAGGGACCGTACGGCATTCGAGCAGTGAAATCGCAATTTCGTACACCACGCGGTCCGCGTTTTCTGTAAAGCCCGGGCGGCGGCGAGCCGCAAGGCACTGCACGGTATCTGCATCGATGCCTGCCTCAAGGGCTATCTTCTTGTGCACGCGCCATTCGTGGTGCGCAAACCAATAGCGTGCGACAACCAGAATAGCCAGCTCGCGCAGGCGGGCTGGCAAAGTCATCTCGAAGCGGATGAATTCGCCGAGCTTCTGCGCCCGGCGCGCAAACTCTGGATTTTTGAGCCACGCAGTCATCGGCGCCGGGGCATGGCCGCGCCGCCCCGCGACAGCTTCGTCGTAGGCGCGCTTCTGTTCCGGCAACATGTCGCTCAAATGGGGGAGCTTGATGCGAGCCAAGTCAACCTCGATTCACGACTTGCGATCACGAGTCATAGAAAATGTGCGTCCCGCAGAAGACTCTACGGCCTGGCCGCGGAGATGCCGCCGTCGACAATCAACTCGGTCGCCGTAATGTACCGCGCCTCGTCGGATACGAGGAAAAGCGCGGCGTTCGCGACGTCCCAGGCATCACCCATGTGTCCCATGGGTATGCTCGCGTTCCGCTGGGCCATGAGCGCGTCGATATCGCCACCGCCAATCTGATGGACGACGCGCGCTTCCAACAGCGGCGTGCGCATGGTGCCGACCACCAGCGTGTTGCAGCGGATGCCCTTTTTCACATAGGCCATCGCGGTGGCCTTGCCCAGCGCGATCATTCCCGCTTTAGCCGCACCATAGGCCACGTAGGTGCGCCCCGCCACGTGGTGACGAAGCCCTGCGATGGACGCGATGTTTAAAATCGCGCCCGAGCCCTGCTTCTCCATTACCGGCAGCACGTACTTGCAGCCCAGGAATGCCGTCTTGAGATTGAGATCGATCTGGCTGTCCCAAACAGCCTCGCTCATCGACGCCGGATCGCCGGGCGCAGAGCCCCCGACGTTGTTCACGAGTATGTCAACGCGTCCAAATCGTGACATGCAGGCATCCACGGCGCCCAGCACTTCCTGCGCCGCAAGCATGTCACAGCAATGGGCGGCAAACGTACCACGTTCCTTCTGAATGATTTCGCCTGTCACCGACGCCGCGCCAAGGTTTATATCAATGCCAAACACCTTCGCACCTTGGCGCGCGAACAGCACCGCCATCGCTTTGCCATTGCCCCAACCCGGCCCGACCGAGCCCGCGCCCGTCACGATGGCGACCTTTCCGGTTAAATCCAGCACTGAGCTTCACCCTCTGTCTAGCCGTGCGAGGACAGCCGTAACTATATGAACGCTACCGGTTTTGCGACAGCCAGAGGATACTACACGGCGCAATTCGCCAAGACAACCTACCGGGATGAGCCTGGATGAGGCTTCTCAAAGTTCGCTGAGACACCGGCGGGCAGTATCAGAAGCCACGCCACGCGAAGCGACGCTGGTCGCGTCCTCTTCGCAGGGCGTTCCAATTGTCAGTAACCAGCCACGATTGCCTAGAACACGTATTTCAAAGCAAATTGAATCAGCCGCGGGTTCACTGACTCGCTTGTAATCTGCCCAAATTGCGAGTTGGAGGCGTCTAACTGGGAACCCGTCGGAGCGTTAAACTGTGGATGGTTGAACACGTTGAAGAACTCCGTGCGGAACACGAGACTCGCATCCTCGTGAATGCCCCCCACCTTGGTTGTCTTCTGAATGGTCGCATCGAAGTTAAACTGTCCCGGACCAAGAATAATCCCGTAACCGGCGTTTCCATAGCCGGTCGCTTTTCCATCGCTCCCGATGACTGGAGGTCCCGTCGAGAGAAACGCAGCCTTGTTGAAGTAGCCCGGTCCGCCCAGGGCGCCTCCCAATCGCTGCGCGACGCCTCCCGAGCTAGGCACATTGGCGTTGCCCATTCCTGGGGCAAACTCGGCCGTTGAAGTTTGCGTCGCTCCAGGTCCATAGCCGTAGACAGATCCACCGCGAGTGTCGGTGAGAGTTAGCGGCGTGCCGTCCTGCAAGATTGTCACACCTGAGACGTTCCAGCCTCCGGCGGCCTTGCCCAGCAAACCTTCATGCTTGCCAAAAGGGATGTCCCAGCCGTAAGTGACCGCGACACGCTGCGGCCGATAGTACGCATACAGTCCATATCGCTTGATGTTGGGATCGTTGTAAACATCATATGCAGTGTTGGTGAACGACCGGCTGAACGTATAGGCCGCCTGCATCTGCAGCCCGTGGGACATCTGCTTCCGTACGGTGACCTGCAGGCTGTTGAATTTGCTGTCTCCGATGGTGGGGTCGTCCGCCAGACCAGCCGCCGAGAACCCGAGGTAAGGCACCCGAACCGCAGCGTTGGCTACAGTATTGGTGGTGAGGCCGTTCACGGGACTGCTCGGACTTGCCAGTTGCGCCTCGTTGATCTGATGGAAGGCAAAGCCGCCATTGGGAATGAAATCGGGGACCTGATGGATCGCCCGGCTCCCGACATATCCCACTTCCAGCACCCACTGCGGAAGGAATTCATACTGCGTATTCAGGTTCCATTGATACGTAGTCGGAACCAGGTAATTGGGTCCCATCAGATCGATGTTCAGATTGGAGCTGGTTCCCGTCTGCGCTGCAGTATTGATGTTCGCCCATCGCGGTGCCCATCCGATGGAAGTGGGTGCATAGGGCATGGCATCGGTGGCGAAATAGTTTGCGGCGCCCGTTTGAAACGCTGGAGCTGTGTAGGGAAAAGCCTGGATAAATGTGTTGTCGAACGCCGAGAGTCCCGGCTTGTCGTAGAAGTATCCCGCCCCGCCACGAACAACGAAGCGATCCGTGGCAAAGGGCTTCCAGGCTAAACCAAGACGCGGAGCAAACGCGGTAATGGGAGGTTTGTTCTGAGTGGGAGTTTTCCGATTGTTCTGGAAGATACCGGCCACGGTTGGCGGCGGGTTCAGGGCGGGGTTATAGTTGGACGGCACCACAAAGCCGGCTAGCGACCCGGTCGCGGCCGAGGTCCCGAGCGTCCCTCCCTGCGTTACGGGAATATTGACCGTATTGATCAGGCCCGGCCAAACGTTGGTCAGCTGGCCGGCAGTATCATCGATCAATCCGTTGTACTCCCATCGCAAGCCCATATTCAGGGTCAGATTGCTTGTTACTTTGAAGTCATCCTGCACAAAGGCAGAAACGGAAGGTGCTCTAAAGTGGCTGAATTCGCCGCCGGGTTCGGTGGCCGAGGCAGACGTGCCGGAAGACGAGATACTGCTGGTAGCGCTGCCGTTGGTCAGACCTGCCGCAGCGCTGGCCGCGCATTGCGCCGCCGTAACCGTAGGGGCACAACCCGGCAGGCCCAGCAGGAAGTCCTGGAAGGTTGTGAAAGTCTCGCTCCCGATGGACAGACCTGGGAAGAACCGGTTCTGCGCGTCTTTCTCCAATTCAAAGCCGGTGCGGATGGTGTGCTTTCCGTGCGACCAAGATAGCTGGTCGGCCCATTCGACAGAGTCCGTCCACGAATCGCTTATACCGACCCCCTGAATCTGCATGAGTCCGTTGATCACAATTTTGTTAAAAGCGTTGTTTGTTGGAACGATCGGCGTGATCCCCACCTCCGTATCGGTGAAGGGTATCTGGCTCTGCGAAGTGGCCACAGAGCGCTGGCCCGAAAACCTCACTTCGTTCACCAAATTAGGGGAGAGGATCGAGGTAAGCTTCAGCACCGCATATTGGGTGGAGTAATACAGAAGCGCGGGGCCTCCTGGGAGGCACACTGTGATCGACGAGCCCCCCGTGCCGCAAGCCATGGGTGCAGTCGTGGTGTCCGGACCGTAGAACCATCGTCCCGACAAGGTATTCTTGCTGTTGATGACGTAATCAAAATTCCCGAGCGCCTGGGGTTCTGAAAAAACTGCCGGAATGCTGAACGTGGTGTTCTGATTGACCCCCGTGGAGGAACTGGGAATGTAATAATTCCCATTGGGAAGCTTCAGGTTGAGAATATTCAGGGCTACCGGATTGATGTTCGAGCCGTTACACAAAACCTGAACGACAGAACTGGCCTTGACGGTTCCGGCTGCGCTGCCGCCGGGGCAAAATGCCGCACCCAGCGCAGCCTGGAACGCAGGGGTGTTCCGGGCCCCCTGCGGGATACCAATCAGCGTAGGATCGGAAAAGCCTGCCGGCGAAATACCGTTGCGCTGGTGAGTCTCCTGAAACGAAGCAAAGAAGAATAGCTTGTCCTTCTTCACCGGGCCGCCAAACGTACCGCCGTACTGGTTCTGGTCGAGTACCTGCCGCCCGTTATTCGGGACGCCCGCCACTGGCGGACTAATCTTTCGAAAGAAGTCGTTAGCGTTGAGGATTGTATTTCGGAAGAATTCAAACGCTGTGCCGTGGAACTGATTGGTTCCAGACCTGGTGACCACGTTCACGCTGGCGCCGGGATTGCGACCGTAGCCGGCATCGAATAGTGACGTCTGGATCTTGAATTCCTGGATGGCGTCCGGATTCACGATGCCAATTCCCGATCCATTGTTGCCGGAATCGGCGCCGTTTCCGCGACCGCCAATATCGATGATGGTGGCGCCATCCTGCTGGTAGTTGTTCTGGACCGTGCTGGAGCCATTCACCAGAATGTCCTGCGATCCCCGCCCCAGGTTCGCCGCGTCGAACACCCCGACATTGGCTCCGGCAGCCAGGCCGAGCAGGTTGGTATAATTGCGTGTCGTCAACGGCATGGCCGTCACGGTTTCAGAGTTCACTACCGTCCCGACGGTGGAACTCGCTGTTTGTACAGCTTCGACTTCGCCGCGAACTTCCACTTGCTGCGTCTGCGTGCCTACCTGCACCGTCTCATCGAAAACCGCTGTTTCTGTCACGGTGACCGTGACCGACGGCACCTCCGCGGTGCTAAACCCGGCGGCTTCAAACTTCAGCTTGTAGTTCCCGGGAGGCAGAAAGCCAAACTTGTATACGCCACCCGCATCCGTTGCAGTGGTGCGCGACTGGTCGGTGCCCAAGCTGGTTGCCGTTACGGTTGCATTGGGCACCACCGCGCCGGAAGAATCCTTTACAGTCCCCGTCAAGGCACCCGTCGCGGCTGTCTGAGCCGAAAGTGCCGGACGGAAAACCATGGAGAGAACCACAGCAAGACAACCGACAACAAGGGCCTGCCGACACCAATGCTTCAACACCTCACTTGCCATATGCGCTCTCCTTGGTCTCAAATCCAATCTCTTCGCTGTTTCGCCTGCCGCAGCGTGCTGCGGCCGGGATCGCCGAGGTGAAAGTGGTTTTTAGGAACAACCGGACAGAATATGGCGAGTCTATACTCTACAAAGCGAGGTCGTGTCAATACCTATCGCTTGAACTTCAGGAGTTCCGCTCCTCCTGGGAACCGCGTTAACCGTGGACGCTGGCTGAGCCAGCTGGAAATGTCCAGAGCGCACGGGGCCGTCAGCGCAACAAGCAGTTCAGTTGTCGAGAGTAACCTCCTGCTGGTAGAGCTGCGGGCGGGGGACAAGTGAAAGGGCCGGTGCGTCCGCGCCGCCCAGTTGGCGCGGCTCCGGCGCGGTATCAGCTGGTGTTCAGCAGGAGAGCCGCCCAAGGAATGGGCTCGGGTAGTGTGGCTACCTCACGAAGCATGACCTCGACGATGTGCCGAATGGTGTCGGTAGGATCTTTCGGTCGGCGGGAACGACCCAGCCGCCGATAGATGAATAGCTGAAGCAGATTGAAGGCGAGAATCCAAAGAAGTAGGATGGCCATTAGAGCATTCGGCGTGTGTCGGAACACGTGCCCGAAATTCCAGTACTGAATCCACTGATTAAAGCCAGTGTCCTCGATGTGCCAGCGGGCACGGACGATCCGTAACGTCGTTCGGCGGGCGAGTTGGCGCGCGCGCTGGCCGATGATGGCAAAGCACCAAGTCGATGGCTCTTTGCCCGGCTTGGCGACCACGGCGCGGACCACTTTCACTTTTCCCTGGTAGGTATCGAGGGTCTCAAGATCGTCGCAGTCCCAGAACCGGATGCGCTCTTCCTTCTCCGGATCGCGATACTCCTCACAGGGCCCTTGATCCTGCCAGAGTGCAAGGGCTTCCTGGAGGGGTTCGTTGTTGTCCTTCTTGAGAACGATGAAACCTCCATAGCCGTAGCCATCGAGTTGGGTCATCACCGGCCCATTGGCATAGAGAGCGTCGAGCACGAAGGCGTCGATGAATCCTCCGTAAGTATCGTGCAAGGAATTGAGCAGACGCCGCGCGGCAGTCAGTTCGCCTTCGTGCCCCTTATGCTCGCCGTCGATATCGCGGCGAGCCTCTTCATTGAGTACCGGTTCGATCCCCAGAACGACATCGATGACCGGGCCGAGCAGCATCGCCACAACGTAACGGTGATAATACTGGTCCACCTCTTCGGTCTCGCGGCTGCCGCGCTTCACTTTGACCTGGCGCACCAAGCAGTGCGGGCAGTGCCGATCGTAGGAGGCCAACGGTTCCCAGCCGTCGATGGCCACGCAACGCAGTGCACTGTAGCAACCGTCGCGAAAGGCCTTGTTGCGCTCGGCTTTGCCGATCACCTCATCGATTGCTGTACGGATGCCGTCCAGTTGGACTTTGTCCAGAACGTTGGCCACCACATCGGCGCTGAAGGCCTTCACCTCCGGCGTAGGGCGACGGCCAATGAGCTTCTGGAAGTCGCTTTCCTGGAGATCCCCTTCAAGGGCGTTGATGCTGGGGATGCGCAGCACAGCTGTGTGAAACAGGCTGTTGACTACGTCGAAGGTGGAAATTTGTGGAGCTCGCCGCTTGTCAGCTAGATTCGCCAACAGGTCCGGCAAAGCGAAGACATTGCAGATGTATTTTTCGAACTGTCGGAGTTTGCTGCGTGAGTCGTCAATCCATTCTGGCAATGCGGCACCGCGCTGTTGCCGCCGAAGGACTTCGTCCTGTTCCAGACAGCACCGCTTGTACTTGCTGCCGCTATCGCAGTGGCACGCCTCGTTCCGGCGCTTCCGCGACGGAAGGACGACATCCCTCACCCTGTTCGAAGTTTCCTCGCTCCGGGTGAGACCCATCGTCAGCCGTTCGAGAGTCCTGCCCGAGGGCTGGATCGGCCGTTCACGTTTTCTTACGCCCCTTCTTGGTGGACTGCTGACGCCAGAGCGCCAGGAGTTGGGCATTGGCGGCGAAGACCTCGGCCACGGCGTCCTTGAACTGGCGTCCTTGCTCTACCAGAGGACGAACCTGCTCCACCCATTCAGGGGGGATGCGCTCGACGCGCTTCTTGCCATCCACCATGAATGTCAGCGACCAGGAGGGATGTCCCTCTCCACGGGCGCACCGACAGGTGGGCTTACCGCAGCGGCTGTGAGTCAGGGCCAGTGAGCCA